>ENA-UOWJ01000706-UOWJ01000706.1-bioreactor-metagenome-genome-assembly--contig:-NODE-706-length-12036-cov-146.915032_pt1 | contig 12036 bp, 15 predicted proteins | sample MGYA00238156_ERZ761611 | MGnify/ENA primary metagenome ERZ761611 (study PRJEB28900, sample SAMN06268034) | bioreactor metagenome | isolation source: Joint BioEnergy Institute, California, USA...
GCGGCGATTATGCAGTCGAGTTTTCCAAAGAATATCAAAAAGCAGGAATTGATCTTTTCCATGTTAGTACAGGTGGAGAAGGTCCAATTGGCAGTGGTGGACAACCGGGTGTCCATGCAGGTTATCAAGTGCCTTTAGCCAGACAGATCAAACAGGCTTTACATGTTCCGGTTATTGCTGTTGGAAAATTAGACGATCCAATCTTAGCAAATTCAATAATCGGAAATGAAGATGCCGATCTTGTTGCCGTCGGTCGTGGAATGTTACGTAATCCGTACTGGACATTGGAAGCAGCCGTCCAATTGAAGAAACAAATAGACATTCCGGTTCAGTATGAAAGAGGATTTCCGCGAATATCCAAGTAATCGTTGAACAGAAAATAGTTGACTTAAGCATGATGCTGGGACACACTATATTCCTTTCTTCCACATCCAGAAAGCGGGAGAAATAATTTAACAGAATTTCACCTTCTAATTGTAAGAAAACCGGGCAAAGTACGCCCGGTCCTTTTTTTTGGCCATATTCATTGGAAATCCGATAATTGGTACTCCTGCATGTCACGGCTTCTGCACTTAATTTTACATTCGCTCCGGTGTCCCAATACCCAATAAACGCAATCCTTCCCTTAATACAATAGAGGTAGCTTTAACCAGCTTCAACCTTGCAACAAGTCCGTCATTTTCTTCAAGTATTTTAACGGTACCATAATATTTGTTGAACAGTTGAGACAAATCCAGCAAATATTTTGCGATACGCGACGGATTGAATTCAAAAAATGCGGAGGCAATTACCTCCTCAAATCTCGATAATAAAAAAATAATTGACCAAGCTTTATCATCTTCAAAAACCTCGTATAAACTAGTGTGAGAATTTGGAACATGACTTTTTCGTAATAAAGAACATGCACGGGCATACGTATATTGAAGATAAGGCCCGGTTTCTCCTTCAAAGGTAAGCATCGCTTCAAGAGAAAACTCGATATCGTTTAAGCGATCATTTTTTAAATCGTGAAAAATGACAGCTCCGACACCGACCATCCGTGCAATTTCATCCTTATTTTCCAGGTTTGGATTTCTACTCTCAATTGCATCTCTTGCAGCTCTGATTGCGTCTTGCAGTACTTCCTCTAAAAGAACAATTTTTCCCTTTCTTGTAGACATCTTTTTTCCATCTTTAAGCATCATCCCAAATGGAATATGGTATAATTCATCCGCCCACGTATATCCCATCTTTTTTAAAACAAGGAATAGTTGTTTGAAATGAAGTGCTTGTTCTCCTCCGACAACGTAAAAAGATTTTGCAAAATGATATTCCCGCTTCCGATAAAGGGCTGCCGCTAAGTCTCTCGTTGCATATAAAGTGGCGCCATCAGACTTTTTTATAAGACAAGGCGGCAAATTGGATTCTTCCAATCTGACAACCATCGCCCCATCGGATTCTGTTAACAAATTCTTTTCTTCCAACTCCTTGATAACTGCCTCCATTTTGTCATTGTAAAAAGCTTCCCCATGATAGGAATCAAATTCAATACCCAAAAGCTGGTAAATCCGTCCAAATTCCTTTAAAGAAGCAGTGCGAAACCATTTCCATAAGTATAGTGCTTCTTCATCACCATCTTCTAATTTTTTAAACCAGTGACGTCCTTCTTCTTCAAGCTCAAAATCTTTTTCCGCCTCTTCATGAAAACGAACATATAAAGCAAGCAGTTCTTGAATCGGATTCGCTTTAACCCTCTCTTCATCTCCCCACATCTTGTATGCAGTAATTAGTTTCCCAAATTGAGTTCCCCAATCGCCCAAATGATTAATTTTCACCGGGGTAAAGCCGCATTTTTCAACAATATTTGCCAAAGCATTACCGATGACGGTAGAGCGTAGGTGACCCATGGAAAATGGCTTTGCAATATTTGGTGAGGAAAGATCAATTGTGATATTTTCACCCTGACCGATGGATAAATCTCCATATCTTGCTTTTTTCTTCAGTATTTCATCAATAATTTTCCTACCTACTGCTTGTCTGTTAAGAAAGAAGTTTACATAGGGACCAACAACGTCAACATGCTCAATATACGGATGCTGTATACTTTTTCCGAGTTCAGCTGCAATTTGCGCAGGTGACTTTTTCATTATGCTAGCCAACAAAAAACATGGAAAGGCATAATCTCCCATTTTTCCTTGGGGCGGGATTTCTATCGCTTTTTCAATGTCTGTTTTTGAAACGGAAAAAATCTCTTTACTATTTAAGGACTCGAAAATTGATAATACTATAACCTCTTTAAAAACCATACAAACCCTCCTTCATTTAACATTAAAAAACCCCCATCTCCATATAAAAATATAGAGACGAGGGTTTTGCTCGCGGTGCCACTCTACTTGCTTATCCAAATAAGCCAGCTTGCAATAATAACGGATTTAACCGAGTTTACCTACTTTCACTTTCAATAAACTTTCTCAAGGGTGCGTTTCACGATTGCTTCCGTACCGATCTTCCACCAACATCGGCTCGCTATCAACGAAAAAATCAATCATTACTCTCCCTATCATTGAACAAGTATCGAATTGTTTTGACAAATTATAACGAACATTTATAAGAAAGTCAATTTATATAAAGCTGGTTAAAAAAATAATTAAATTTCCCTTGAACCTACAGTTACGTTAGGCTTTATAGTAAGAATAGAGCTTTAAAAAATTTCTGAATGGAGGATTAGAAATGGAAAAGAAAAAATTTTATTCAATTGGGGAAATTGCAGATAAAACAGGTGTATCAATCCGAACGTTGCACTATTATGACGATATCGGGTTATTAACACCTGCGAAAGATGAATCGTCCGGGCATCGAAAATATAGTGAAGACGATATTATTAAGCTGCAAAAAATTATTAGTTACAAATTTATCGGGTTCAGCCTTGAACAAATTAAAGAAATCTTATCTGAGCAAAAATTTAATATGAATTTAGTCGATTCATTGACGATGCAGAAAAAATTATTTGAAAAAGAAAAAAAGAGAATTGAAACGTCCATCAGTGCCATTGATCGGGCCACTAAAATTATTCATGAACACGGAGAAATTGACAGTGTCGTATTAATGAGTTTAATTCGCAGTATGCAAACGGAAGACAAACAGCGGGAATGGTTAGAAAGTTATTTTGATAAAGATGTTGTTGATATGATTTATGTCCAAACAGAAGGCGAAATGCAGAAATTAGACAATGTATTCATTGATTTTACTAAACGAGTAAAAGAATTGGTTGGCAGCCCTGTCGACAGTCCTGAAGTTATCAATTTAATCGAGGAATATATGAAGTCAACACTCTCTTTGTTCGATGATAATTTTATGGAAACGCTCGCCACCCAAACCGGCAATCTGGATGAAATCAATTATGATGAACTGGAAAAATTGGCGCCTACTCCATTTTCAAAAGAAGAAGAGGAGTGGTTAAATAAGGCAATGGAACATTATATAAAACAAAGTAATTTTGGGGAAAATTAATTTTTTTATTTTATGTATGTGAACTACCCGCGACTTATTTGTCCATTTTGAAGTGGGAGCTTCCAAAGAAATGTAATTATTCAAGGTCCTTATTCATTAAGTCGTGTCCATTCCATCGCTAGAACATAAGCCAATTATGTCATAAGCCTTCTTTTTTCATAAACTATTTGTCAAGAACCCTTCTGAAAAAAGGTTAGTCATTTATTTGCCTGCCAGTTTTCTTTTCAATGGGGCTTGTGTCCAGACCATTTTTCCAAATAAAACATATGCTGTTTGTGAAACGAAGCAGGAGGTGAAGATTAATGGGTGAAGCATTTAGCGGTGGATATGGTTCAGGATTTGCGTTAATTGTCGTATTGTTTATTTTGTTAATTATTGTCGGGGCAGCATTTGTTGGTTACGGCTATTAAAAAATGATTCTCTTACATCTCAATAGGGGTTATCCATGTGGGGTTGGGATCTGCAAGGAAATAACTAAATAAATCGCCAGCATAACTTAGCCGGGAAAGTTGAGCTTGAAACTTTGTAGCTTTCCCGGCACATATAAGGAGATATTTGTATTGCTTTGGTCGTTTATCAGCCCCCATCATTAAACAACCATAATGAAACCGGAATCATCTATATTTTACACACCGATTAATTTACTCCAAATAATTTCATTGCATACCAAGCAATCCCTGCACCAATAAGTGGGCCAACTGCAACTCCTTTAAATAAGGTAACGGCTAAGATGGTTCCAATGATTAATGCTGTCGTGATATGTGGGTCTTTCGCCAATAGGACAACCCCATTTTTAGCAAGCAACGCAACGAGAATACCGGAAGCAAGGGCTATCCAAGCATATGGTGATTTTAACGAAGCAAATAATTCTTTAAACCCAATTTGACCGGTTGCAATTGGGGTTAATACCGCAATGGTGATAATGGTAACTCCCCAATTTATTCCTTTCGTCTGAATGATGGAGAATAATTTTTCATGATTAAAAATAAGCTTCATCGCTAACAAAAAAACAACGGATACAATGAGTGATTGATTTTTCACAATTAATGCGGCAACCAGTAATAATATTAAAAATAAGTAAGCTTGCATTGTACAACACCCTCTTTTTTAATTTTCGATTTGGTCGCTGTAATTAATAATCCCAGCAAAAACGAATTAAGTCAGCTACCTAACTAAAAGTATCCACTATATTCCCCAAACGTGAATGATCTATTTTTACATGGTGATCTTCTTATGCCATTACAATTTGCCCCGTAAAAAGTTATACTCATATAATAACATTTTTTATCACAGAGGTAATCGGCACCTATCCAAATCATAACAAAGCTGAAAAAATGATGGAAATGTAAAAATTTTTAACTTAGGTAGTTCCGTTATAAGCATGGAAAATAATACTTTTGTTTAATTTTAAGGAGAAATGCGTGACATAAATCCCTTTCTGAAAAATTTTTATTGGGCTAAGCGGTGGATAACCAAAATTTGTATAGAATTAGGGAAATTGTCCGGTTCAAAAATTCCATTATATACATGTAATACTAATATATGAAATGGAGGTGATTTCTCTTGTCTAGACCTGTGAGACCTATTTTTTGTCCACCAAAATATGTTGTCCGTGACCGCTTTGTTCCGCGTGAAGTTCCTTATATCCACCCTGTTATAAACATCAATAGAACCAATATTGTCAACGTACCTAGACATATTGTTCAACCAATTACAAGAAACGTCGTAGTTGACCCAGGATATCCTCGACGCTGTTGTTAAGATTTTGTTGCTTTATATAAGGCTATAAATTCGGGGCAAGACTTTATTAGCCCCGTTTCCTTGTCTAACATTTTTATACGCTTGAGATTTTCTATCCCCTAATTTTTGTGATTATGGATTTTATTTGCATATCTTGGGAAAATAACAACAGCAGCAACTATCGATATTTTTACGGAGGCGAACAAGTTGAAAGATTATGATTTAACGGGGAAAAAAGAACAAAAAAAAGAAAATCATCAAGAACCTTCCATAAAAGAGGAAAAGCTTAATGCAGCACTTCTCTATACTCCGGAAATTATTACATGGATGGACCAAACTAATTCTACGGATGAATAATTAGGTCACATGACTAAAGACATTTTTACGAATAATATTTCATCATCTGTTGAGACTATCGAAAAACAGCATTTTTAAGGAGTGTCTCGAGTGGAACAATCATTACTATATGTTCGAGAAGTTTTAGCACCTCACACAGAAAACAGCAATGTAGGTAAGAGCCTTTTTAAGAAGATTACAAAAGGAAATTATGCAAGTGAAGAGCAGTTTATCAGGGACCTGTCTGAAGATGAAAGCAAGTTTCTTAATCAAGTTTTAAAAGAAGCCATTGATTATTCGAGTCAGGAACAGGATAGCGAGCGGGCCCGCCAATTAAATGATGTCTATGAGCTTTTATTTATTTAGTTTTTTTCTTGACATGGTTTTGAGTGAAATTAGAAACAAACCCATGACTTGTTGAGTATTTGACTCAGGAAGCTGTATTTAAACAGGTATACTGTCGTTTTAATAGGTAAAACTACGATATGGAAAGGAGATGATTAACGTGAAGGAGATATTAGAACAAGTTATGCAACAATTGGAAAATGCATACAACAATCCTGAAGCTGTGGACTTGGACCAAGCGATTAGCCAACTGCAATCAGCAAAAGAACAACACGGCGATAAAGGGACGATGCTTGAAGATGCGATTACAGCCCTGACCCAAGCTAAACATTCCATGGCACAAATGGAAACAGCCGAGGATGCTGGTCCTTCAGAAGCTTTTGGACAAGCCCATAATGCATTGGAGCAAGCGATGAAATCATTTCAATAAAAATACGAAAATGCCCCGTTAATTCCTTGAAAATCCGAAAAACGGGGCATCCTCGGTTTTTAAAAGTTAGTACCTACTTTTGAATGTTGTCAACAAAATCATATAATTTTTCTAAAGATATTAAATTGTTGTTGCATTCTTGACTATCGGTACAAATAAAATTTCCTCTGTTAATAAAAGTTCCATACGCTTTTCCCTTCTCTCTGACACTAAACATACCGACCTCACTATGTCGGTGGCAAATGGCACAAACACCTTTTTGATTCATTGGTTGAAAAGAACCTTCAATTCCAAGCAATTTCCCTGCTCGCCTATATACCAAATATTTTTTATTGGTTTGTTGATCCAGCCAACTTAAGTAGACAACTTCATGCAAATCCAGCTTTTCGAGTGGCGGGACTTTTAATTTTTTTACTTTCGGAAACAATTTCTTGATTCCTGGTTCCGTTACTTGAAATGGAATCACAAACGGTTTTAACTGCAGTAAAAATTTTTCTCCTGCCTCTTTATCATCCACCATTGTGATCGATTGTAGCATCTGTCTTTGCTCATCGTTTAAATTAGGTATTAAAGCGAAGACATTTTCTGTCACCATCGATTTGACAGCTGCAATCACATCTTGATCACTAGATGTTGAATGAGCATTTACAAGTTTTTTTACTTGAAACCGAATATAATTAAATTGATCTGTTTGAATGAAAGGGTTCATATCTATATCACTCCATTAATTTCATTTAAAAATTGCTTTATATGGACGTTCGTTTTGAAACAAAATCTCTCTTTTAACAATTTCCCAAGGGACATTGAATTCTAATCTTTCGGACTAACGAACGTTAGTAAATATATGTTTATTATATTACAATTTCAATAAAATGCAATAATAAATTTTAATGCCTGGTTTTTCTAACTAACTGAGTGCAATGATAAAAGACTCGGGCTGCTCAAACCTTCAGGCGACTCGTGACGCGATGTTGCATGGAAAAAATTTACTAGGGGCAAGATTAGTAACAGTGGCTTGGCATCTAATGTCTTGTAGAACAGCTATAGGACGATAAAAGCACGGAGCCTATCCGTGCTTTTGCGATAATTATTCAGCTTAATCTTATAACAAATCCGCTTTTTGGCAATGTTGGTATCCGATCCAATCTGTAACTTAAATCTTGATTAGGAACGGCATAATCCACTTTGTTGATTAGAAAATCAAGGGTTGCTTTCATGATTTCAACGGTAATTCCTTCACCCGGACAGCGGTGCCCTTTAGCCGGATCACCACCGCCATGCGGAATAAATTCGTACAAGTCCCCATCCCAGTCTTGAAAACGGTCCGGATCAAATTGGTTTGGGTGTTCCCATATCCGCGGATCACGATTAGTACCGTAAATATCAAGAAACACAAGCGTTCCCTTTTTAAACTCAACATTTTTCCAATGAAATGTCTTTTTCACCCGAGCTCCAACAAACGGGCCAAAAGGATAGTAGCGGCGAACTTCATGGATAAACCTTTCAAGATCCTCACGCGTACCGTTCTTCAGTTTTTCTTTTTGGTCCGGGTGCTCATATAAGGCAAGTGCCGAAAACGTGATATAAGTCGCAATGGCCACAATCGGTCTTATGACATTGATTAATTCAACTGCAGCCAAATGGGTTGAAAAATGCTGACCATCAGCCTCTTTATAAAAAGCCATTTTGTATAATGCACTGTCTTGTTCCGCTTTTATCTCACCCGAACGAACATTTTCAATTATTTCTTCAATCCACTCCTCTACCCTATTACGAGCGATTCTCCCTTTCCAATGTTCGGGACCAATCGTACCAAAAGCATAAACCATCGAAATAAAATCATCTGCGCGCGAATCTGCCTCTAATTCTAATAAAGGGACACCCGCCCAGCTACAAGCAACTTTACATAGCACTTTTTTTGCTTCTTCAAAAAGGATAATTTTTTCCTTTCTTTCCCACTGTTTTTTCTCCCTTTCCCAATATTCAGCTATTTGTTCTGCGAGCTGCTTTTGATGGGGAGGCGTCATTAATGACATAAACAGATGCTTTCGAATAAGATGCTGCTTACCGTCTAACGTTTGCACTCCGCGTTTCCCTAGTAATGTTTCTTGAATCCGATTGGGGATTGCCCATTTTCGTTGGAACTTGTCCACATCATAAAACAGTTCAGCTGCCTCTTTCCCCCTCATACATATGACTTTTTGCCCCATTAAGCGGGTCTCAAAAATATCGGATTGGAATTTTTCCACCCGATTGTTAATAAACAGATAGCCTTCTTTCAACAGAGCGAGACTGTTATCCATTCCCTCATCACGAGGAATTTGGTTTGTTGACATAGGGACCTACACCTTTCTTTCATCCACTTTTATTTTTTCGTTTAGCATTTCATTGATTTTGGTTTCGAGATCATTCTTTTGCCAATTTATTTTATTTTTTTCGTTTGGCGGCAACCCATGCGAGTGCACTAAGCCCAACGACGAGAAATCCGGTAATGACCGGGTACTTCGTTGCCTTTACATAGAAACTTGAATTGCGTTTCCACCCGATATTTGTTCCTCGCTCATGCATTCCATATCCTGCCTTGAATAAGTTGCTTTCTTCAGGTCGGTTGGATGGACGATTGGCGTATTGAGTCTGAGGAAAGTAGCGTTCCATCAGTTTGTCGGTAAGGCGGGGAAGGTTCGTTCCTATTAGTTTCAGTGCCCTCGCTTGCGATCCGATGTAGATATTGCGTTTCGGATGTTCAGCGGCAAATAAAATTGCTTCTGCAACAGCTTCAGGCGGGTAAACCATCCCTTTATGTACCGGTTGTTTATCAAAGTAACTTCTGGCATGTTCATTGTAAGGGGTGTCGATTCTCCCAGGATGGATCAGCGTAACAGAGACGGGCACCTTTTCTTTTTCTAATTCCATTCTGAGGCTTTCTGTCCAGCCGTGAACAGCAAATTTGGACGGGGCATAAGTCGATTGAATCAAAGTTCCCCGATCGCCAAACAAACTCCCTACATTAATGAGCGCACCCGGAACACCTCTTTCTTGAAAATGGTTTACAGCCACCCTTGACCCGTACACCACACCCCAATAATTCGTATCAAACAATCGTTTCATATCGTCAATACTGACTTCCATTGCATACCCAAAGATAGTTACCCCGGCATTATTCACCCATGTATCAAACCTGCCAAACTGCTTAATGGCTGTTTCGGCAATTTTTTTCACATCTTCTTCTCTACCAACATCCGCTTTTACATAAACTGCCGAATGACCCTTTCTTTCTAATTCGTTGACCAAGTCCTTCAAGGCGTCTTCATTTCTGGCGGCTAAGACGACTTTCGCACCTTTTTTCGCGGCGATTCTTGCAGTAGCTAGCCCGATTCCACTTGAGGCACCAGTAATGACAATTACTTGGTCTTTCACAGGTTTTAATGAAATCGGTCTTGTTTCACTTATTTCATCAAATCTGACCTGATCAAGAATTTCTTTATCCATTCCATTTAAGGCTAGTACTTTTTCTTCATATTCATTTTGTCCTTTGCGTTGTATTTCACTCATAATTAGGCTCCTCTATTTTAAATTCTTTCTAAAAGTTAAAAGTTAGTATTAAATCCTTATTAGAAAAAATACACTTGTAAATATTTCATAAAGGAGCACCGGAAATTAACTCAACAGTTATCATGACATTGATTTTCCTTTGTTTTCGTTATTATAAATTTTCCACAATAAAAATAAGCCAAAATGTCCCATAGGATTTTGATTGCCTTTTTCCGGTATAAAAAACTTTACTTTCCCGGTATTTTCCAGAATAGTCATGGCCTTTTTAGCTGCTATTCATATAGAAAATAGATTTGCCGGAGTATAAATTAGGTAATGATTCAAACACTATATAAACAGATTGGATTTTTTACTTACTTGAGTTTCGCATGGCAAAGTTTCGTCGACAAAAATGAACCTTAGCCTAAAATTGTTGGCGAGATTGGTTTTCTAAGGTCGAAACTCAAGTTACTCAATTTAATTCACTAAAGGAGCGACATAAAATGGCTGAAGAAACCATTTTTATTCAAAACGCTACATCTGACACCCCCATTCAACAAATTCAACAACTGTTAAAAGGAAAAGATGGAATTGAAAGAGTTCTGATCGATACGGACGATGGTGAAATGAAGATTGAATTTGATGAAAAGAAAATTTCCCTGAAGAGCATTTATTCTTTATTAAAAGAGAATAACTTTTATATCCAGCGGTAAAAAAAGTTTGGCTATTTCTTAAAACTTGCTTTGGTTAAAACTTTTAAGCAAAAGAATAAGTATTGGGGGTGAATATATGAGAAATAACAATCACAACAAGGATAATCAGTATGAAAATCGTGATACCGATATGGATCGAGGAGCATATAACGATATGTTAAATAGCGATAATGCATTTAGTGACAAAGGTTTAGAAAATGCAGCATTAAGTGAGGAAATCCTCAATAGAGAAGCCAATCACGAGGGAAGTGATTAGCTGCAAATATAGTAAATGTTCTTGCTAGGAGCTGGTATATTAATGGGTGCAATTGAAAGAGGCGGATATCGTTTTGAACCGGAATATAGCGTGATTGAACAAAACGGAGCAATACATGTTTACCATGAAGGAAAATTTGTTGAAGAATTAAAATTTGCCTTTTCAGGAGATTCTCCTGATCTTGGAAAGATAGAGGAGCTAGTTGAAACATATTGTGAAAAAAAAGGTATATAAAATAGTACCCCATACCAAAGCAAAAAAGCAGCTTCATCTTTTTGAGGCTGCTTTTTTGGGCCAATAGTATGACCGTTTTTTAGTTTTCTCCTCGTTCCGGGCTTTTTTTACGACGGATTTTTGGCTTTCCCTCATTCATATAAATCCTGCCTCTCCTTCAGTACAAAAGCAAATTTAAGTTAATTGGCAAAACACTTTATAACTAACGATCGTTAGCTTATAATGGAATTAGTGCATTACGCTCATTAAAATACATCTGAATAAACATTACTTCTATATGAAATGGAGGTGAAATTATGACAATAAGCACAAAAGAAAAAATATTTCACATATCCTTGGACTTATTTTCTCAAAAAGGTTTCAGCGGGGTTTCCATTCGTGAAATTACGAGAGAAGTAGGGATTAAAGAAAGCTCTTTATATAACCACTTTAGCAGTAAAGATGAAATTTTAGAATCTATTTTTAACTTTTTTAGAGAAGATTTTTCTAAAACATTACCGCCTCTTGAAACGCTGAATGAAATCTTGCAAAAACATTCGGTCGAATCTTTTTTAAGAGCCGGTCTCCATAATTTCAAAAAATATATGGAAGACGAAACCGGGCAAAAAATGTGGCGGCTTCTCCAAGTGGAACAATTTCGTTCACCATTGGCAAGAGAAATTATTTTACATGATTTATATGGAAAGACAATTGAATTCCTCGAGATTGTGTTTACAAAATTCATCGAGTTTAAAAAAATCCGGCCGTATAATCCGAAAGTACTTGCCATCGAATATCAATACCCGGTTTTTTCTTTACTTACGGAATACAATATTTTAAAATTTGACGGAAAAGGCACCGCTGAAGTTGAGAAAAAACTGGAACAGCATATTGATTTCTTTTTAAATACCATTTTGGAAAAATAAAGTAAAATTTCATCAGTGTTTATAACTGCCCGATTGGTTCTACTAACCATCAGTGGG
>ENA-UOWJ01000715-UOWJ01000715.1-bioreactor-metagenome-genome-assembly--contig:-NODE-715-length-11967-cov-7.437206_pt1 | contig 11967 bp, 7 predicted proteins | sample MGYA00238156_ERZ761611 | MGnify/ENA primary metagenome ERZ761611 (study PRJEB28900, sample SAMN06268034) | bioreactor metagenome | isolation source: Joint BioEnergy Institute, California, USA | place...
ACCACCGAGATCTACACTCTTTCCCTACACGACGCTCTTCCGATCTGCCCGATCATGTCCTCGACGCCGGCCAGTTGCGGCGGGCGACCGGACACGGTGACGCCGAAGAGCACGTCGCGCAGGCCGCTGTAGCGGCTCAGCAGCACGGCCCAGGCGCCCTGGAACAGGGTATTGGGGGTGATCCGCCGGGATTGACAGAATTGCGTCAGCTCGCGGGTCTGCTGGGCGTCGAAACGGATCAGGGTGTCGTCAACCAGCACCGCTTCGCGGTACTGGCTCTGCCGGGTCTGGCGTTCGATCACCAGCGGTGTTGGCGCGTCCAGGCCCTGCAATTGCTGCTGCCAGAAGCCCTGCGCTTCGGGCAGGCTTTGTTGTTGCAGCCAGGCGATGTAGTCACGGTACGGACGCGGCTTGCGCACGTTCACTGCCCGTCCCTGACGCAGGGCGTCGTAGGCGTCGACGAAATCGACCATGATCAGCGAGATGCACCAGGCGTCCATCAGGATGTGGTGGAAGCTGCGGACCATTTCGTGGCGACCGGCTCCCAGGCGCACCAGGCGCACGCGGATCAGCGGTGGTTTGGCCAGGTTGAAACCGTTGCGCTGCTCCTGTTCCAGCAGGGCCTGGATATGGGCCTCCTGCTGCTCGGGGGCGAGGCCTTCGAGATCGATGTATTCGACCGGGTCGGCGATCTGGCGATGAACCACCTGCAGTGGTTGCTTCTGGGTCTTCCACAGGAAGCTGGTGCGCAGTGCCGGGTGGGCACCGATCACTTGCCGCCAGGCCTCGAGGAACGCCTCCACCGACAGCTCGCCACCGATACGGTAGCGATCCTGCATCAGGTAGACCCCGGATTCCTGGTGCAGCAGGCTCTGGAACAGCATGCCCTGCTGCAGCGGTGACAGTGGGTAGACATCTTCGAGGTGGTGTGCAGTCTTGTTCGTCATCCAGATGACCTTCGCTACTTGAATGGGTGAAGGGGGCAGCCAGGCAGGGCCCCGGTTCAGTCGGTCGAATTGAGTTCCGCGAGCAGGTCGCCGAAGGCGGCATCGTCGAGGTCGGCCAGGGGGAAGTCGGCGGCCGTGCGGGCTGCCCTGCCATGCTCGGGAGCTGCGGTCACTGGTGTTTCGCTCTCAGGGGCGCCAAGAGTGGCCACCTGAGCCATGCGCTCGATGGTCTCGCTCTCGAATATCTGCTTGGCGCTGAGGCGGATGCCTTGTTGGTTGGCGCGCGAGACGATCTGCAGGCTGAGGATCGAGTCACCGCCAATCTGGAAGAAGTTGTCCTGCACGCCGATGCGTTCGCGTTTGAGCACCTGCTGGCAGATATCGGCCAGCGCTGCTTCCATTTCGTCGCGTGGGGCCACATAGGCGGCGCTGGCCGCGACCAGATCATCCGGATCGGGCAGGGCGTTGAGGTCGAACTTGCCGTTGGGCGTGTGCGGCAGCGCCGAGAGGTGCACGAAGGCGGCGGGCACCATGTAGCTCGGCAGGCGATCGTTGATGAAACTGCTCAGCGCCTGGGCCTCGGGGACATAGCCGTGACGGTCGGTGAAGTAGGCGATCAGGCGGGCGCTGCCTTCGTGAACCTGGGCGATCACCACGGCTTCGCGCACCTCCGAATGGCTCTGCAGCACGCGCTCGATCTCGCCGCGTTCGACGCGGTGGCCGCGGATCTTGATTTGCTGATCACGGCGCCCGAGGAAGTCCAGGCGGCCGTCGACATGGCGTCGGGCCAGGTCACCGGTGCGGTACAGGCGTTGGCCCGCGGCGATGTGCGGGTAATGCACGAAGGCGCTGGCGGTCTGCTCCGGCAGGCCCAGGTAGCCGCTGGTCAGGGTCGGGCCGCCGAGGTGGATCTCGCCGGGCTCACCGATGGCGGCCGGCTGGCCGTGCTCGTTCAGCAGCCACAGGCCCATGCCGGGAATGGGCCGGCCGATGCTGATGGTGGCTGCGTCGGGTGCTGCATCGCTGAGTACCTCGGCGGTGGCCCAGACGGTGGCTTCGGTCGGCCCGTATTCGTTGACCAGTCGTGCGTGCGCCACCTTGTTGCGGTGCTTGTCGAGCACCCGTGGTGTGCAGGATTCTCCGGCCACGATCCAGGTGCGCAGGTGGGCCAGGGTGGCGGCATCGCAGTAGTCCAGCAGCGTCTCGTAGAGCGACGGCAGCGACAGGCTGTGGCTGACGTGATAGCGCTTTATCAGGGCGGCCAGCACTTGCAGATCCAGTTCCTCGCCGCTGGCCGGCAGCACCAGCAGGCCGCCCTGGCACAGCGTCCAGTAGATACCCGCCACCGAGCTGTCGAAGGACAGTGACGAAAGCAGCAGGTAGGCCTGCACCGGCTCAGGGTAGAAGGCCATGCGCACCTGGGTCGAACGGCTCAGGGCAGCATGGCTGATCGGCACGCCCTTGGGTTGACCGGAAGAGCCCGAGGTGTAGATCAGGTAGGCGGTCTGCTCGCCGCTGACAGCCGGCAGTGGTTCGGCATCGGCGCCAGACACCTCGCTGGCAGCGTCCAGCAGCAGGGGGGGCACGCTACTGGTGACGCTGTCTTGCAGGGCTTGGGTGGTGAGCAGCAGGCGCGCCGAGCTGTTGTCGAGCATGTAGCTCAGGCGTTCGCCGGGATAGGCCGGGTCGAGGGGCACGTAGGCCGCGCCGGCCTTCAGGGCGGCCAGCATGGCGACGATGGCCTGGCGCTCGCGGCGCATGAGGATGCCGACCACGTCGCCGCTTTGCACGCCCGCGGCGCGCAGGCGCCGAGCCAGGGCGTCGACCTGGGCCAGTAGCTCGCCATAGCGGGTCAGGCCTCCACCATCGACCAGTGCCGGGGCATCGGGATTGGCCTGGGCACGTTCTTCGAGCAGCGCGAGCACGCTTGCATCGCGTACCTCTGTCGGTACGGCGCTGGCCAGCAGGCCCTCCTCCTGGCAGGGGCCGAGCAGGGGCAGGGCCCCGAGTGCCGAGTCTTGCGCACACAGCCCCTGCAGCAGCCGGGCCCACTGTTCTTCCAGGCAGGCGATGGCCGTGGCATCAAAGCGCGTGCGGTCATAGGCCAGACGCAGCTCCAGCGTAGCGTCGCTGCCCGCATGGCATTCCAGGCCGAGCGCGAAGAATGGCTGGAAACCGCTGGCGACGGCCGGCGTGCCGAGTTTTCCGGGTACTTCGAGTTCGCGCCAGGCGAAATACAGCGCACAGGGCTGCTCGCTGTCGTAATGATCGCGCCAGCCTCTGGCCTGGCGAAGGGGGGCGAGCAGGGCGGCGGCCTGGGACGTCAATGGCGTTTGCAGATCGACTTCCACCTGCACCGGCAGGCACTGCTCGAACAGACCCAGGGCTTGTTCCAGGCCCTCGCCACGGCCGGAATCATGCCAGCCGAGCTGGATGCGTTGCTGCCCGCTCAGCCGAGCCAGCAGCACGCACCAGGCGGCGAACAACAGCTCGTCCAGACTCAATGCCGCACGGCACGCCAGCGCTTGCAATTCGGCGTGCGCTGGCAAACCGGCGAGAGCGTGCAATGCCGGCCGGCACATCTGGTCGTTGCTGGACGTCTGCAGGCCATGCAATTCAAGGGGCGCGCTCTCCGTACGCATCCGTTGCCAGAAGCGCGCGGCCTGGCCGTCGGCTTCATCCTCCAGCAGGCCGTTCTTCCATTCCGCGTAGTCGACGTACTGCAGACGTTCCGCCTGGGCCGCGCCAAGCAGTTCGTTGGCGATCAGGGCCAGGCTGGAAAGATCCAAGGCGCTGACTGCGCCCTCGAGGCATAGCCACCAGCGCTCATCCCCGGTACGAACGTAGCGCACCGAGAGTACGCTGCCCGCTTGCAGTGTGCTCTTGCTCAGGCGGGCATCGCGTTGCGCCGCGTCTGCATCGCGCCAATCTTCGGCGGCGAAGGTGACACGTGGCTGTTCCTCGATCACCTGGATCGGCAGGGCCATTCCGGGTACGGCATGCAGTGTGGTGCGCAGGATTTCCTCGCGCAGGGCCATGGCCTGCAGGCGCGCATCGATTTCGGCGGCCGATGGAGCCTGCGCCACCTCGACGACCAGGCAACTGCCACTACTGTCCGCTGCGTTGTGCCGGGCGTCGCGCCAGGCCCGGGCCTGTTGTGGAGAGATGCGAAAACCTGTCAGAGCCGACATGGCGTTTCCTCGTGAGCGAAAGTGGAGACGAGACGTATCAGAGCTGTACGTCGCTGCCGACAATGGCTTCGGCCATGCCGGTGTAGATCTTGCGGGGGCCGCCGTAGGGTTCCCGGCCATGGACCGCGAGCATGTTGTCGAGCAGCAGGACATCGCCGCGTTGCCAACGGAACTTCACCAGCGATCCCTGGTAGGCGGCGCGCAGGGTTTCCAGTACATCCGGCTCGATGGGGCTGCCGTCGCCGTAGAAGGTGTTGGTGGGCAGGTCCATCGCTGAGAAGCCGGCGCCGAGTGAGTCGCGGATGGCGGCGGGCAGGGTGCTGACGTGGAAGAAGGTGCCATGGTTGAACCAGACCTCCTCGCCAGTGCGTGGGTGGCGCGCCAGGGCGGCGCCGACCTGACGGGTGCGCAGGCGGTTATCGTCCTTCCATTCCACCTCGATGCCCACCGAGGCGCAGTAGGTCTCCACTTCGGCACGGTCATCGGTCTGGAACACCGACTGCCAGGGCAGGCCGAAGCCGTCGCCATAGTTGCGTACGTAGAGAATCTTCTTGCGCCTGAAGGTCTCGACGATCTCCTGCGGGATCAGTGACTTGACCCGGCGTACCGAACCGATCGGGGTTTCTCCGCCGGTTTCCGAAGGCAGGTGGCAGTAGAAGAACAGACGCAACGGAAAACGTGGCGAGTAGGAGTGCTCGTTGTGCGCAAAGATCACCTGGTCGGCCGGGTAGTCGGTCGAGGTATAGATATTGCCGCCTACCCGGGTGCGCGGTGAGGCACGGAACATGTATTCCAGGGCGCCGCTCGACAGGGCGTCGATGACGGCATTGAAGTGCTGGGTGCTCTGTACGTCGAAGCCGCGCAGCAGAATGGCGCCATGCTGCAGCAGCATTTGCTCCAGATGTTCGCGGTTCTGCGTGGCCCATTGCACCAGGTCGACGCCAGGCAGGTTCGGTTCGACCCGCCAGGGCAGATCCCAGTCCGCTGCCAGGAGACCTTCGCGGACGATGCTTTGCTGCGAGACCATGATGGGTTTGCGGCGGGGGATACCGGCGACGGGGCGGTTGCCGGACGGAGGTATGGCGGTCATGCGGGCTCCTTGTCGCTACAGGCTGATGGCGCGGCGCCGGGTATTGCCCAGGCGTGCGCGTCCTTGGTCGTGGTGTGCGTGCTGCTGCCGCTGCAGGTGGGCATCGTCCCATTGCTGCAGTCGAGCACGCAGGTCGCCGAGCGGTTGCTCGATCAGGTCGTCGACCTGGCTTAGCAGGGCCTGCCAAAGGCTGGCGAAACGCTCGATCTCGTCGCTGCTGAACAGGCGCTGGTCATACTCCAGGGTGGCTTCGATGCTTTCGTTGCGGTGCATCAGGTCGAGCACCAGATCGAAACCCGCCAGATCCTGGATCACCCGGGTATTGACGAGGCGCGCTGCACCGAGGCCCTCGATGCTGAAGCGATCACGCTGGTAGTTGAACTTGGCTTGGAACAAGGGCGAGCGATCCGTCTTGCGTTGTGGCGCCAGGTGGGACACCAGCAGATCGAATGGCAACTGCCGATGCGCATGGGCCATGCGAATGGCCTGGCGGGTGCGTGTCAGCAACTCGCCAAGACTCAGCTCATCATCCAGCTCGCACTTGAGTGTGAGCTGGTTGACGAAGAAGCCGAAAATGTCCTGCAGGGCGGGCAGGTCGCGACCGTGCACATCGGTGCCGACGAGAAAACGATGCTGACCACTGAGGTAATGCAGCCAGAGCTGGAACAGCCCGGTAAGCGTCACGAACAGGGGCAGGCGCAGGCGTCGAGAGACCCGTTTGAGCCGTTCGACCCGTTCTGCCTGGATGGTGAATGCGAAGCGGCCGCCCTGTGCTGGTCCCTCGCTGCGCACCCGGCGATCGAACTCCAATTGCAGCGGCATGCCGGCCAGGTGGTCGCGCCAGAAGGCGATCTCGCTTTCGATCAGTTGCGGGGTCACGTAGCCGGGTTCCCAGGCCGCGAAATCGGCGTACTGCAGATGTCCGGGCAGTGGTGCGCCGGTCTCTTGGTTGGCGTAGTAGTGCGCCAGATCCTGCAGGAGGATTTCGCCCGAACGGCCGTCGAAGGCGATGTGATGGATGACGATGATCAGCTCCTGCGAAGCTGCATCGAGATCCAGCAGGCAGGCGCGCATGACCGGGCCAGCTTCGAGGTCGAAGGGGGTATTCTGCTGGTCGTGCAGCAGGCGCTCGATCGTGGATCGGCGCTCGCTGGCATCCAGGCCGCTGAGATCGCGATAGTCGAGGGTGATGGACGGCGGGGCGGCGAGCCATTGCTCCGGGCCGGCCTCGGCCGTGCGGTAGCAGGCGCGTAATACCGGGTGGCGCAGACTCAGTGCGTCGAGCGCGCGCTTGAGGCGGGCCGCCTGCAGGTGTTCCCCCTGGAGAACCATGCACACCAGGATGTTGTGCTGGGCGCGTTCGGGTTCCAGTTGATGCAGGAACCACAGGCGGCTCTGGGCGAAGGATTGGCGCACGCAACGAGCAGCCAGCTCGCTCAGGGGCAGCAGCGGTGGAGTGTCCATGTACGCTCCTAGGCCATCGCCACGATGACCTTGCGGTCGCCGCTGAACGGGTTGCGGCCATGGGCGACCAGCAGGTTGTCGAGCATCAGCACATCACCGGTCTGCCATGGGAAGGCGACGCAGGTATTGGCGTAAACCGCGCGAATGGCCTGCAGCGTGGCATCAGGAATCGGCGTGCCATCACCGAAGTAGACATTGCGTGGTAGTTGCGCCTCGCCGACCGCCTCGATCAGGGCCTGGCGCAGATCCTGCGCCATGGCGGAGATATGGAACAGGTGCGCCTGATTGAACCACACCCACTCCTGGCTGACGGGGTGGCGCACGGCCGCCTGGCACAACTGCCGTGTACTCAGTTCGCCATCGTCCGACCAGCTCCAGTCGATACCCTGGGACTGGCAGTACTGCTCGACCTTGCTGCGCTCATCGGTGTTGAACACCTGCTGCCAGGGCAGGTCGAGGGCTCTGCTGTAGTTGCGTACGTAAAGCAGGCCCTTGGCGATGAATTCCTCGCGAATGGCCGGGTCGATCGCCTGATACACCAGGCGGCTATCGGCGATGGGGGTTTCCCCGCCGCTCTCGCTCGGCGTCATGCAGTGGAACCAGATGCGCGATGGCCATTGGCGGGTATAGGACTGCTCGTTGTGCAGGGGGATGCTCTGGTGAGCCGGGTATTCGGTGGAGCTATAGACGCCGGCGAACACCTTGCTGCGCGGCGTGGAGCCGAACTCATAGGTGCCCAGCGGCATGCCGAAACTGGCTGCGAAGCGCTTGAAATCCAGCGGCGTCGGCACCTTGAAGTTGCGAAACAGGACGCCGCCGGTGGTGCTCAGCGCCTCCTGGGCAAGCGTGCGTAACGCGTCGCTGAGGGTATGGATCGACTGGCCTTGCTGGCTGGTGATCATGAGGGGAAGCGGATTGTGATCCAGCAAAGGGGCGACGAGGCAATTATCGAGTTCATGAGGCCAGTGGATCGCATCGGCCGAGCGCATGTTGGCAGCTTGATTCATGAGCGGATGATCCTTACAGCAGGTTGCAGCGGCTCTGATCGCTGAGAGTGGGGGAGCGCACGAGGAGGTGGCGCGATGAATTGCGCAGGGCAGGCGATGAAAAGAACGTTGTACGGTGCGCTTCCATGTAGACGAGGGGCCATGGCCCATCCCTCCAATCAAGAGGTTTAGTCAAAGGCCGGTGCTGGGGAGCATCGGATGAGGCTACTTGTAAACAGGGGTCAAATGATAATCACTATCGTAAGGATTGCAAATTTTCTTGCGATCAATAATATTTCGCACCTGTGAGCTTCTGGCTTGTGCTGCCGAAGCTTGGGGAGGACGACGGAGCGGGGATCACTCGCTTCAAAAGATAAGTGCAGGCGAAGGAGCTCAAGGGCAGATGAATAATTTCAAGAAGAACACGTTGGCAGTGGCCGTTGCGTCCGGTTTGATGGCTGCGACCTCAGTGCTGGCGGCTGAGGAAGTCAGGGGAGAACAAGCGCTTCAACTCAAGGAAGTCATGATCACGGGCGAAAAGATCCAGCGCAGCGAAGAGAAGACCTTGTCCAGCGTCGCGGTAACCACTGCCGAGGACATGCGCAGTCATGGCGACCAGGATCTGCAGGCAGTGCTGGATCGCACGCCGGGTGTCTACGCCCAGTCGGGCAACGAGAACTGGGGGATCCGCGGCATTCCGGTGAGCGGTTTCGATGATCAGGGCCCTGCCGCTATGAACGGCGCGGTTTCCGTCTACGTCGACGATGCGCTGCAGGCCAACAGACTGCTGACCCTCAACCCCATGGCGCTCTGGGACATGGAGCAGGTGGAAATCTATCGGGGTGCCCAGTCGACCACTCAGGGGCGCAATTCCCTGGCTGGTGCGATCATCATGCGGAGCAAGGATCCGACCTTCGATCCCGAGTTCTCGGTAAGGAGCAATATCGGCAAATATGGCGAGCGCGGAACCTCGGCCATGGCCAACGGCTCCTTGATCGACGGTGTCGTGGCAGGACGGCTGGCTGTCGATTATCAGACGTCCGATGGCTACATCGAGAACGATTTTCTGGATATGGACGCCAATCAGCTACGTTCGTCGAATATCCGTGGCAAGTTCCTCATCCTGCCAAGCGATGACATGGACGTGCTGCTGACCTTCAGCCGCACCAAGCAGCGCAGTGGCATCAATGCGGTTGCCGCACGTGATGCCAGGCCCGATTACTACAAGCTCTACGAGAACACCGAAACCCTGCATACGCTGGCCCAGAACACCGCCACGGCCAAGGTCGATTACCGCCTGGATGATTTCTGGACCCTGACCAGCGTTACCTCCGGCACCTGGTCCAAGTACGACTCCATTCTCGATTTCGACCGCACCACGACCGTCACGCAAACCGCACCTCGGCATAACGAGCAAACCTTGGGCAGCCAGGAGTTGCGCCTAGGTTATGCGTCGGATCGGGTCAACGGCGTTATGGGTCTTTATCTGGGACGCTCGAAGGGTGAGATCGACGATAAGCTGGTCAGCGGCTCAACGGTCGCGCTGAACCAGACGGGCGAGACCAAAATCGACAGTCATGCCGTTTTCGGTGAGCTCAACTGGGAATTCGTGGATGACTGGCAACTGATCACCGGATTGCGTTGGGATCACGAAAAGAACAACACCAAGATTGAGTACCCGGTTCGTCTTGTTGCCGTTCCCGATCCTGTCGTCGACAGGGACCTCAGCTCCAGCGTGCTGTTGCCGAAAATTGGCATCAGTCATGACCTCACCGAGAACCAGGTGCTCGGCCTGACCTGGCAGCGTGGCTATCGTAGCGGCGGCGTGAACATCCGTACGCGTTCCCGTCACGATACTTACGATCCCGAGTTTACCAGCACCTACGAGCTGGCCTGGCGGGGCAACTGGCTGGATCGTCGCCTGCGCACCAACGCCAACCTCTATCACACCACCTGGAAAGACCAGCAGGTGTCGTTCCGCAATATTGCCGACAACACCACCCAGGTTTCCAACGCCGCCGATAGCCGCATGATCGGCCTGGAGTTCTCCGCCGAATACCTGGTGACCTCGCAACTGCTGGTCAATGCAGGTTTCGCCTACAACGACACCACCTACAAGTCCTTCGTGCGTGACGGTGTGGATCTGAGTGGCTACGAATTCGTCAATGCCCCCGAAAAGATGGCCAACGTTGGTGCCAACTACACCTTCGGCAATGGCCTGATGATCGGTGGTGACGTCGTTTATCAGGGGCAGAGCATCTCCAACTTCGATACCAACAGCGCACGGGAAATCACCAAGGTACGTCGCAACGACAGCGTCACCCTGGTGAACCTGAACGCCGAATACCCGATTGGCGATCTCACGCTCAGTGGCTATGTGCGCAATCTGTTCGACGAGCAATACATCACCAACAATCAGGGCGACACCCTGCTCGACGTAGGTGCCCCGATGACTCTCGGCGTAGCGGCTCGCTACGACTTCTGAGGGATGCCGGAGCCAAGGAAGGGAGGGTGGTGGCCTACGCGCCACCACCTGCAACTCATTCAAGGCTCGTTGTCTGGTTCTGCCTGGGCGGGTTCCGGCAGCGTCGCCAGATAACGCGCTATCCGCGCGACACGAGGATGCACGCATGAATGCAATCACCCCGATCACCACCACCATGGTCGAACTCCAACGCCGACACAGCGGGCTCAGCCAGCGCTACTGCCTGGACAGTACACCGGCATTGCAGCGGCAAATGCAGCGCGAGTCGAATGCGCGCAGCTACCCGCGGCGCATACCGCTGGAGCTCAAGCGGGCGCAGGGGGTGTATGTCGAGGACTCGCGCGGGCAGGTGTACATCGATTGCCTGGCCGGTGCCGGTACCCTGGCGCTGGGGCACAATCACCCGGTGACCCTGGAGGCGATCCAGAAGACCCTGGCCTCGGGCATACCGCTGCACGCCCTCGATCTGAGTACGCCGATCAAGGATGCCTTCGTGGAGACGGTGTTCGAGCTGCTGCCGCGGGATTTCGCCAGGGACGCACGTATCCAGTTCTGTGGCCCGACCGGGGCGGACGCCGTTGAGGCGGCGCTCAAGTTGTCGCGTACGGCAACCGGGCGGCAGAGCATCCTGGCGTTCCATGGCGCCTATCACGGCATGACCCTCGGCACGCTGTCGGTGAGCGGCAACCTGGGGCCGAAGAATGCACTGGGCGGGCTGCTGGCGGGCACCCAGTTCCTGCCTTATCCGCATGCCTACCGTTGCCCGTTCGGGCTGCGCGGCGAGCAGGCGATCGACGCCAACCTGCACTACATCCGCAGCCTGCTCAGCGACCCGGAAAGCGGCGTGACCCAGCCGGCGGCGATGATCCTGGAAACCGTGCAGGGCGAGGGCGGCGTGATTGCCGCGCCGGATCGCTGGCTGCAAGGGCTGCGGGCGATCACCCGTGAACAGGGTATTCCCCTGATCCTCGACGAGATTCAATGCGGTATCGGCCGCACCGGCGATCTGTTCGCCTTCGAGCGCAGCGCCATCACCCCCGATGTGCTGACATTGTCGAAGGCCATCGGCGGTGGCCTGCCACTGTCGGTGGTGGTCTACCGGGGCGAGCTGGATCAATGGCAGCCTGGCGCCCATGCCGGCACCTTCCGGGGTAATCAACTGGCCATGGCCGCGGGCGATGCCACCTTGCGCTTCATTCAGCGCGAAGGCATCTGCAGCCATGTACGCAGCGTAGGCGCACGCTTGCAGACGCTGCTGCAGGGGCTGCAGGCCGAGTTCGACTGGGTCGGCGACGTGCGCGGCCGTGGCCTGATGCTGGGCATGGAAATCATCGACCCGGCCAGCCAGGATGGCCTGGGCCAGCCTGCTGCCGATGGCGACAAGGCGCGCCAGCTACAGCGTGCCTGCCTGGAGCGTGGCCTGATCGTCGAACTGGGCGGCCGCCATGGCGCTACCGTTCGCTTCCTGCCGCCGTTGATCATCAGCGACGCGCAGGTCGATCTGGTTGGGCAGATCCTCTATCAGGCGGCGCAGAGCGTGGAACGCATTGCCGTCGCGAACTGAGGTGGCTATGCCGCGAGCTACTCGCGCTTAGTGGCGGCTGCCGGGTGCCGGCATGGCCAGCAGCTGCTTTTCCTGGTTCCAGTCGAACGGCTCGTCGTTTTCCTCGGCATGGAAGCGGCGCTCCTCGAGTTGCTGGTACAGCTCGATCTCTTCGTCCGGCATGAAGTGCAGGCAATCGCCGCCAAAGAACCACAGCAGGTCGCGCGGTACCAGGTGGGCGATCTGCGGGTAGCGCTGGAA
>ENA-UOWJ01000719-UOWJ01000719.1-bioreactor-metagenome-genome-assembly--contig:-NODE-719-length-11940-cov-19.368195_pt1 | contig 11940 bp, 11 predicted proteins | sample MGYA00238156_ERZ761611 | MGnify/ENA primary metagenome ERZ761611 (study PRJEB28900, sample SAMN06268034) | bioreactor metagenome | isolation source: Joint BioEnergy Institute, California, USA...
TGGATTCGAACCAACGGATGCCGAGATCAAAACCCGGTGCCTTACCACTTGGCGACGCCCCTAGATTTGATGAACTGTAAGATGGCAGGGGTAGCTGGATTCGAACCAACGGATGCCGGGATCAAAACCCGGTGCCTTACCACTTGGCGATACCCCTAATACAGTACATCTACAGGTGAATAATGGCAGGGGTAGCTGGATTCGAACCAACGGATGCCGAGATCAAAACCCGGTGCCTTACCACTTGGCGATACCCCTATTGAACCTTGAAATGACGTAATGGCGATTCTTGCAGACTGTTCACCAGGTAAGATTTACATGGTGCATTCTCAAGAATGTCGGTCACATTCATATCATCAGTCACTTCGATAAAAACACAAGCACCTGTACCTGTAAGCTTTGCAACACCGAATTGATCGAGATATTGCATCGCCTCATCGACTTCTGGATATAGGCTTCGTGCCACTGGCTCAAAGTTATTTCCGAAATCAGATGGCTTTATCTGATAGGCGCAAAATTTAGAGGGCTTCGTGTCTCTTGTCAACGTTTTTTGTGAAAAAAGCTGTTGAGTGCTGATAAAACAGTCAGGTTTTAACACAATGAACTGTTTTTGATCTAAGTCTATGAATGTTAAGTGTTCACCAATACCTTCAGCCCAAGCATTGCGACCATGAACAAAAATAGGCACATCCGCGCCCAGCTTGACGCCGAGCTCTGCCAGTTGCTCAGAATTTAAGCCACAATGCCATAACTGATTCAGCACAATCAAGGTCGTTGCTGCATTGGATGAGCCACCACCAAGACCTGCACCCATGGGAATATTCTTCTCTAGTCGAATGATCAGACCAGAAGGCGTTTTGGCATAAGGCTGCAAAATCTGCGCTGCACGATAGATGAGATTCTGTTCCAGATCGACTGAGGCTAGACCTTCAATCTGAATCTGCTGATCATCTGTTTGCTCAAACTCTAGCCAGTCACACAAATCTATCAACTGAAAGATACTTTGCAGCTCGTGATAACCATCCGGACGGCGACCGGTGATATGGAGAAACAAATTCAGTTTTGCAGGTGAGGGAACACGAATCATCATAGGCTTGCATCAGACCAGTTAACGGTTTTGAATCACCATTGTAATACGGTTTTCACCCCCATTCTCAAGCGACTGCTTTAAAATCAAGCGGTTTGGAACAGTTGCCTGCTGGTTATAACTCAGATCTACCGTCCAGCCTTGTTCAATAATCTGGCTGATACGCTGTGAGCTGTCTTTCTGGATCTGGGCAGATTGTGTCGCAGGACGTGCCTGTACCCAATCAACTAAATGACTAATCGGGGCTTGCCAGCCGGTTGCACGTTGCAATAGTTCTTCTGCCGTTGCTGCCTTGATCAGACCGGTTTTGGCACTATTCAAAGTCACCTGACCTGGAGTACCTGAAATCTGGGTTTTTCCAGCACCTAAAATACCAGTCAGTTCAATATCAAACTCTTCCTGCTGCTGCACCCAGGTAAAAAAGGCACTGCCGCTTTGCTGAGGTGTACGTACCCCGATTTTACCTTGCAGCTGGAACTGGTTTTCAGCCTGTACCGATGGCGTGACAGGCGCTTTTTGCTGCACCATCTGCTGACAACCACTCATGAATAGGGCAGTAGAAGCAAGGAAACAGCAGCCTAAAGTACTTATGTTGCGCATAAAAGAATGGACTCGTTCAGGATTGTGGTGCTAACAATAGCGAATTAAGTTGGTTTAATTCTGGGTCATTTGGATGGTTTTGTTGTAATTGTTGTAACACTTGATGGAATTGTTGTAGATCGCCTTTCATATAAAGCGAACGTGCATAACGGACGCCAATTTTTGCACTTGGATTCAGTTCATAGGCTTTAAGCAAGACTTGGGCAGCCGTGGTAAAGTCATTTTGCAAGTAACAGATATAGCCATAGGTATCCAGAATAGAAGCCTGTTCTGGTGCGTATTCCAGTGCCTGTTCAGCATAGCGCCGTGCTTCATCCAGACGGCGATTTTGACGGGCCAGCGTATAGGCATAAGCATTCAGATAGGTTGGACTATTCGGCTCGATTTTAAGCAGGGTTTTTAACAGCTGATCCAGTTGATCACGATCTTCATGTGGATCTAGCAATAAAACTTGAGCATAGACCAGTTCCGGATCATCCGGCAGGTTTTTGCTGGCTTCTTCCAGAATTCGGATCGCTGCGTTCTTATTATTCATGCGTTTCAGAATATCCGCTTGAGCCAGATACAGGAAACTGGCATGTTGCGGATAATTGACCCGTTCCTGAGTCAGAAAGCGCAGTGCATCATGCAGTTTATCCTGCTCGGCAAAGATGGCAATGATATTGCGTCGTGAGACCGTATACAGGCTGCCATCCACCAGGCGGTAATACGCCTTGGCGGTTTCATAATGCTGTTTGCGTTCTGCATTGACCGCCAGATAGTAATAGGCTTCATTCTGGTACTGAGCCGAATAACGGAGCTCAACCAGGTATTTTTCAGCTCGTTCATATTGCTGCAGGTCAATACTGGTCAGACCGGCAATAAACAGTGCTTCTTCGTGTTGTGGTGATTTTTTCAGGATCGTTTCTAGTTTCTGTAAGGCCTTTTCAGCTTCATTTAGCTTGATCAGGTATTTAACCTCAGCCAGACGTATATCCATGTTATTGCGATGTTTACGACTGGCTTTCTCGTACCATTTTAAAGTTTCCGCATCATCACCCAATGCCGCCAACAGATTGGCTTTCATCAGGATATAGCCAGTCGACTTTGGACGTTTTTTTAAGGCGCGGTTGATGGTATTGAGAGCCTGTTCTAGCTGACCTTTTTGTGCTTCCAGACCGGCGACCAGCACCAGAATCGAAGGATTGTCTTTGGCTTTGCTAGTACTTAGAGCCTGAATTAAATATTCACGGTCATCCGGCTCATCCGGGGCAATCCCGGCCAGAATTTCTTCCAGATCGGCGTTATCATCAATTTTCAGGATCTTTTCCAGCGTTTCTGCCGCCAGTTCGTACTCATGCGCTTTTAAGGCAATATGCGCCAGATAGAATAATGCCGGCACATCCTGTGGTTCTTGAACGACCCAGTGGGTAGAAATATCCAGCGCTGCATTCAGGTCTTCATGTTCGAGGGCGATATTGAGTGCGCGCTGTTTAACCGCGGTGGAATTGCTTTTAATGGCCAGCACAGTATAGTTGTGTAAAGCGTTTGGAATATCGCGATAGGCGAGTGCGAACTCGGCTATCATACTTTGTTTTATCGCATCATAATTTTGATTTGCATGGTAAACTGCTTCTGCTGCATAAAGATGAGCAGTTGAAGCCATGCTAACCACCAGCAAGAATGTGGTAGAATATTGCTTAATGGTAGGGCCGTTTATACGGCTAGTTGTTAGACGCAATTTTTCTTTATCCAAGTAATGCTTTTTATGACACCGATGTTGCACAATAGCATAAATTTAGTGAAATGATGACCTGATATGTCTTTCTTTGCATTGGGTGTCAACCATCAAACTGCCTCTGTAGAGCTGCGCGAAAAGATTGCTTTTAACCCTGAAAAGTTAAGCATTTTACTTGCCGAGCAAAGCCAGCACCCTGTACTGAATGATATGGTGGTGGTGTCTACATGTAACCGGACCGAAGTTTACGCGATGTCGGACAATGTCGACATGGTGCTGAACTGGCTCGCCCAGACCAATGGTATTGATCCCAAGCAATTACAGAATCATGTTTATCGCTATGAGAATGCGCAAGCCGTCACTCATCTGATGCGTGTCGCCAGTGGTCTCGACTCCCTGATGCTTGGTGAACCGCAGATTCTGGGACAGGTCAAAACTGCACTCTCTCTTGCCAAAGAATCTAAAACCGTTTCGCAAAACCTGAATCGTATCTTTGAATATGCCTTTTATGCGGCCAAGCGTGTGCGCTCGGAAACAGCAGTCGGCAGTCATGCAGTATCGATGGGCTATGCAGTTGCACAATTAGCATTGCAAGTATTTAGCCGGCCTGAGCAGTTAACTGTAATGGTGGTAGCCGCCGGGGAAATGAACAGTCTGGTGGCCAAACATCTGGCAGAAATGGGCGTCGGAAAAATCATTATCTGTAACCGAACTCGTGCTCGTGCAGAGAATCTGGCGCAGGAAATTGCCCACCGTGCAGAAGTCGAGATTATTGATTTTGATCAGTTGGCAGCAAACTTGCATCGTGCAGATGTGATTTCCAGTTGTACCGGTAGTTTGCATCAAGTCATTCACTATCCGGATGTCAAAGCTGCCTTAAAGAAGCGCCGTTACCAGCAAATGCTGTTGGTCGATCTGGCTGTACCGCGTGATATTGATCCAAAAGTTGAAAAGCTGGATGGAGTTTATCTCTATGGCGTGGACGATCTGCAAAGCGTGATTGATGAAAACCTGGCGCAGCGTCGTCAGGCAGCGGTCGAAGCGGAAGTGATGGTCAATCAACTGGCGACTGAGTTGATCACCCAGCAGAAGGTGAGTGAGGCGGGTAGTACGATTCATGCTTACCGGGATTATGGGGAAAGCTTACGTCAGGAAGAACTGGCAACTGCTATGCAACGTATTGCCAAAGGTGAAAGTGCTGAAACAGTATTGGCCGAATTTTCGCATCGTTTGACCCAAAAACTTCTGCATCCGACCTCAATCATGCTGCGTGAAGCTGCCAAAGCTGAAGATCCAAGCTATTTTGAAATGCTACAGAACAGTTTGCAGGACGTGGTTCAGCATCGCCGTAAGGTTAAACATTAAGATGATTTTGAGATAACTTTCCGATATTTAAAAGGCGTTTAAAATAAACGCCTTTTTTATTTTCATGATTTTTAATCTTCGAGTAAGGTCATGGAACGTTTTTTATCAATTTCATAAATCCGCATCTTGAGATTTTTCATCTCCGCGATGCTACTAAACTTTTTCGATTTTAATTTGTGTTGTAAGCATTGATATTGCAGCTTGATTGAGAAGTCTGCCGCCAGTTTATCTGCCTGCTCAGGAGAAGAGGTGTAATCACTGACATTGGCATGTTGCAGGATATGCTGTAACTCATGATGATGTGCAGCACAGGCACCGAGTACATAATAGGTCGACAATTCCGGATCATCCGGCAATTCATCAAAAATCACATTAAATATATTCAGGATCTTGAACAACAGCTGATCTTCACTGACCAGTGCGCGTAATGGTTCAAAATGAATATACAGATATGGATGATTCAACAGAATCGCAATGACATACTCTTCGGCATCAATTTTGGTGCTAAAGCTTAGAGAGGCGTCATTATTGACTTTGGGTTGCCATTTGCGGCTAAAACCGAGTTTTTCCCGAAAGAACTGCTGTAGTAGATAACGGAATGAGCCAGCTTTGGGCAATAATTCGGTTAGCTGACGTAGCTCTCCCATCACCTGACTTTTACCTTCAGGCGTTGCAATGTCGTGATTCTGGGTGAGATGAGCAAAGACAAAGTCAGAGAGCAACGGTGCCTGATCCAGCAGACGGCGGAAATTTTCAATGCCTTCACGACGAATCAGGGAGTCTGGGTCATGGTCATTCGGCAGGACAAAGAATTTTAGCTCACGCCCATCGTTCAGTAAGGGTAGAGCAATTTCCAGAGTACGGCGTGCCGCTTTTTGTCCAGCCGCATCACCATCAAAGGCAATGGTAATCCGGTTATTCTGCTTGAACAGAATATTTAGGTGATCAGTATTACTTGCTGTTCCCAAAGTAGCTACTGCACCATGAATGCCATATTGCTGCAAGGCAATGACATCCATATAGCCTTCCACCATCAGCCAGTCTTGAGCTTTCTGCTTGCGACCTTCATACAGGCCATACAATAACTGGTTTTTATGGAAAACTTCTGAATCGGGTGAGTTGATGTATTTCGGTTTGATCTCGTCATTCAGTGCACGACCACCAAAACCGACCACACGGCCTTTACTATCACGAATCGGGAAAATGACACGATCACGGAGCAGGTCAAAATCCCGGCCACTATCGCTAGTACGAATCAGACCTAAAAGTTTGAGACCTTCAATATCCTGCGGAAAGGCTTTTTCCAGATGTTGCCAGTCTTCCGGTGCATAACCGAGTCGCCAGTAGGCAATCGTTTCTGCGGTCAGACCACGCTGTTTAAAATATTGCTGGGCACTTGGACTGTTGGGTAGTTGACGCTCATAAAACTGCGCGATATTTTCCAGCAGGTCGTATAAGTTGCCATCTGCTTGTGCTTCTGCTGCAGGCATTTGCTCAAAAGCAGCAAAAGGGTCATCTGTATAAAATTCAGCTTCAGGTGCCTGAATTTCAGCAAATGGATCAAAATAAGCAGGTTGTTCGGATACTGGATTTGTAGATGTATCCGCAGTTTTTACTGGTGGCGTAGCAACCGGTTTTGGTTTGGCTTCGCGTTTGTATTTTAAGCGGTTGGAATCTTTATTGTCTTTAGGCAGTTCAATTCCGGTCTGGCTAGACAGGTCTTTCATCACTTCAATGAAATTGCGGCTGCCAATATCCATTAAAAAGCGGATGGCATTGCCGTTGGCCTGACAGCCAAAGCAGTGGAAATACTGCTTGTCACGATAGACGTGGAAAGAAGGCGATTTTTCCTGATGGAAAGGGCAACAGCCCGAATAAGTACGGCCAGTTTTTTTTAGTTTCACGTATTGACCAATCACATCGACAATATCGGTGCGATCGAGAATCTGATCAATCGTATGCTGAGGAATGGCCATGGTTTGCTAAGCTTCTCGTGCTGCGTTATTTAGGTGTTAAATCATTGAAAATTAAGAGTAGGATGATTCATCCAACGCTATAAATGAATTAATTGGTATAACCTGTTTGCACAATTTGTTCAAGCATTGCTCAGAAAATGCAAAAGGGCAAGTATGATAACTTGCCCTTGAGGAAATTGCACCTTCGAGAGTCGGCTTATTCAGCAATCGGTTCAGGTAGCTCAGTTTCATTAGTTTTAGGACGATCGAGTAAACCAAACGTCATGCGATTGGTCAGACTGCGTTTTTCTGACTGGTCTTCAGATGATTGGCTAGACGTATCGGTCACGGTTTTGGCTTCTTTACCGAAAATACCCAAAGTCGCACGGTTGAAGAAACTGCCTTCACTACGTGCTGCACGCAGGTTCACAGTACCATCAGCATTCACCAGACCTGGATAGTTCAGTTTCAGTACTTCGATATATTGCTGTGCTGTGGCTTTATCACCTAGTTTGTCATAGCCGTAAGCAACGGTTGCCAGCGCTTCTGGAATCTGTGGCGTTTGTGGATAGTGTTCAATTACCCATAAACCACGTTCAACAGCAGCCAGATATGCTTTACGCTTGATATTGAAACGGGCCGCATTCATTTCGCTTTCTGCCAGTTCCTGACCGATAAACTTCATACGTTGTGCAGCGTCTACTGCATAGGTGCTTGATGGATAGCGGCGAATGAAATCGACAAAATTCTGGTAAGCCACTTTCAGGTAGCTGACATCACGATGCGACTGTTTCAGCGAGGTATAACGCAGCAGGCCGTTATAGTTCTGCTCCATATTGGCGACACCGCGTACATAGTAGGCATAGTCGACATTTGGATGTTGCGGATTCAGACGGATAAAGCGTTCTGCCAGTGCAACTGCACCTTCATAATCTTTTTGCTGGAATTTGACATACAGCAGTTCCAGTTGCGCCTGCGGTGCATACTGGCTGGTTGGATAATAGGTTTCCAGTGCTTCGAGCTGTTTTGCTGCATCAGTATATTGTTTGCGATCTAGCGCGTTCTGTGCTTTTTGGATATAAACCTGTTCGCTAGATTCTGGACCTTTGTCCACGACTTCTTTTTTTGGATTACTGCTACAGCCTACCATTGCCGATGCAATGCCTAACGTCACAGCAAGCATTGTCATTTTATAATGTGGTAGCGACATAAAAATTCCTCTGTTAATACGGGCAATGAGCTACAATTGCACTATTAAACCACTTTTGTCTGAATGAGCAAATGAGTCAAGCACAATCTTCCAATTCTAATATCCCTGATACTGATTTCAATTTACTTGAAGATTCTGAGGATGCAGATAACCATACTTCAGACGCAACTGCAACACGTTTATCGTTGCAATTTCAATTGGATGAAAGTTATATCGGGCAACGTATCGACCAGATTGCGGCCATGGTCTGGAGCGATTTTTCTCGAGAAAAGCTCAAGCAATGGATCAAAGACGGCAATTTATTAGTGAATGGTCAACCAGTTAAGCCGAAATTTAAAAGTGACGGCTTTGAAACCCTGACTTTAAACGTTGAACTGGAGGCACAAACCCGTAGCCTGCCTGAAGATATTCCACTGGATATCGTCTATGAAGATGATGACATCATTGTCATTAACAAACCAGTGGGCATGGTGGTGCATCCGGGTGCAGGCAATATGACTGGTACACTGGTCAATGCCTTGCTGCATCATTATCCGAAATCTTCTGAACTGGCGCGTGCAGGTTTAGTACACCGGATTGATAAAGACACCAGTGGTCTATTGGTTGTTGCTAAAAATCTGGAAGCGCAGTTTGCGCTTAGCAAGCAGCTTGAGAAAAAGACCGTTTATCGTGTGTATGACCTGATCGTCTATGGCAACATCATTGCCGGCGGTACCATTGATGAACCGATTAAACGCCATCCGGTCGATCGTGTGAAAATGGCAGTCCTGCCAGGCGGTAAGGAAGCGGTTACGCACTACAATGTGAAGGAGCGCTTCCAGCATTTCACCCGTATTCAGGCACGTCTGGAAACCGGTCGTACGCACCAGATTCGTGTGCATTTTAGTTACCTGGGCTATGGTCTGGTGGGTGATCAGGTCTATATGCCACGTGTGCGTATGCCAGCCGGTGCTTCGCAATTGCTAGATGACACCTTGCGTGGTTTTAAACGTCAGGCACTGCATGCAGCGACTCTAGGCCTGAAACATCCACGTACCAAAGAAGAAATGACCTTTAATGCGCCGTGGCCAGAAGACTTCGCCAATCTGGTTGAAGTGCTGCGTAGCGAAAACAAGGCCTATTAATTTTTCATTCTATTAGCAGTCATTAAAAGGGAAGCGACATGCAATTTGTACAAGGTTTGCCTCAAGGCGTTTATGTGGGTCAGACCCGTGTTCATCATGAACAGGTACAGCCTTCAGCCCAGCCAGAACTGGCCGGCTTTAACCTGGCTTTGCATGTCAATGATGATGCTGCACGTGTACAGAAGCATCGCATCCAGCTATTGAAAGACTTCCAGCCTTTTGGTGTGGACAAAATTACCTGGATGACACAGACGCATAGCACCATTTGTCATACCATCAATGAGCAGATGCCTTTCGAGGCATTGGTCGGCGATGGTCTGGTGACACAGCGCAAGGCCCATGCCTTGATGATGATGACGGCAGACTGCTTACCTGTGGTACTGGGTAATGCTGAAGGCACTGAAGTAGCCAATCTGCATGCGGGTTGGCGTGGGCTGGCAGGCGGTATCGTTGAAAATACCATTGCCGCGATGCAATCCAAGCCTACCTGGGCGTGGCTCGGTGCAGCGATCAGCCAGCCTTGTTTTGAAATTGGCGCAGAAGTAAAAGAAGCTTTCTGTTCCAAATATCCTGAACTGGACAGTGCATTTCAGGCAGGGGAACAGGCCGGAAAATACTATGCGGATCTGTATGCGATTGCGCGTTACATCTTGCAGCAGCAGGGTGTTGAGACTGTTTTAGGTGGCGATCAGTGTTCATATCGTCAGGCGGATGAATACTTTTCCTATCGCCGTGAAGCCAAAACCGGACGCATGGCAACATTCGTGTTTATGGCATGAAAATGTTAAACTTGATTGAAATTCTTGGTTTTTGATTGTTATGTCCCTATCTTCCCAATCTGTTGCGATTGTTTATCACAGTCCTTATGGACACACGGCTAAAGTGGCAAACTTCATTGCCGAAGGCGCACAAAAAACTGGTGTCCAGGTGCATATGATGAATGTGGAACAGGTGGATTGGGAGGTGCTGGACGCTGCCGATGCGATTGTATTTGGCTGTCCAACCTATATGGGTAGTCTGACTTCTGCCATGAAGTTATTTATGGAGCAGTCGTCCAAGCGCTGGCTGGCACGTAGCTGGCAAGGCAAGCTGGCAGCAGCCTTTACCAATGGTGGTGGCTTAAGTGGGGACAAGCTGGCTGTCTTGCAGCAGATTAATCTGTTTGCGATGCAACATGGCATGTTGTGGTCAGGTCTACCGTTGATGCCGACAGGTCGTTCCACTACAGATCTGAATCGCATGTCGAGCTTTCTGGGCCTCATGACCCAATCTGACAATGCGCCTGTTGAAGTGACACCACCGGAAGGGGATTTACAAACCGCGATCTGGTTTGGTGAATATATTGCCTTGACACTGGCCCGTCTGAATCTGAAAGCCTAATTCGATCCATAAAAAAAACCTCCATCAATTGGAGGTTTTTTTATTGCTGGCATTATTTATGGAAAATACGCGCTTTATCACGTTGCCAGTCACGGTCTTTTTCAGATGCACGTTTGTCGTGTAACTGTTTACCTTTTACCAACGCAATTTCCAGTTTGGCATGTGGGCCTTTCCAGTAACAGGCCAGTGGTACACAGGAATAACCTTTCTGGTTGATCGCGCCCATGAGTTTTTCAATTTCACGGCGTTTCAGCAGCAGTTTACGGGTACGCGTCGCTTCAGGGACAACATGGGTAGATGCACTCAGTAAAGGCTGAATCTGTGCGCCGAACAGGAAGGCTTCACCATTTTTAAAGGTGATATAGCTCTCCACAATACTCATACGACCGGCACGCAGGGATTTTACTTCCCAGCCTTGCAAGGAAAGTCCAGCTTCAAATTTTTCTTCAATAAAATAATCGTGACGGGCACGTTTGTTCAGAGCAATCGTTCCGCCGTTATTTTTTTTAACTACAGTTGCTTTCGCCATAATCAGACACTTCCAAAGTTGTAGCTATTGTACCGTAACTTTTATTGAGTTGAAGTGTTTAAATTGATGGAGTTTCTTCACTAAAAAATGAAGATTTTGTTAAAATGGAAACTTACACAATAAACAGAGTACAAATGGATGACTAAAACTCGTGTAATTTATCCGGGAACTTTTGATCCGATCACCAATGGCCATATTGATTTGGTGACCCGCGCAGCAAAGATGTTTGATGAAGTTGTAGTTGCGATTGCCATCGGACATCACAAAAACCCGGTATTTAGTCTGGAAGAACGAGTTGAACTGGCCCAAACGTCATTAAGCCATTTGAACAATGTTGAATTTGTAGGATTTGATGGCCTGCTGGTGAACTTCTTCCGCGAGCAGAATGCGACAGCGGTATTACGTGGTTTACGTGCAGTGTCCGATTTTGAGTATGAATTCCAGCTGGCCAACATGAACCGTCAACTGGATTCTCATTTTGAAGCGGTGTTTTTAACCCCTTCAGAGCAATATTCTTTTATTTCATCCACATTGGTGCGTGAAATTGCTCGTTTAAGAGGTGATGTGACCAAGTTTGTTCCGCCAAACGTGGTTGAAGCCTTCGAGCGTAAACTTCAACAAGGTTGGTAGAGTGTCTTTATATATCACCGATGAATGTATCAATTGTGATGTCTGTGAGCCTGTCTGTCCGAATGAGGCAATTTTCATGGGTGACGTCATCTATGAAATTAACCCGGACTTATGTACAGAGTGCGTCGGGCATCACGACAAACCACAATGCCAGTTATTCTGTCCTGTGGACTGTATCCCGCTTGATCCGAACCATGCCGAGACGCGTGAGGAGCTTCAGGCCAAGTATGAAAAACTGACTGCTCAAAAAACATCAAGCAATTAGTCGCCAGATTTGATACTATGCGGCTCGAAGTGAGCCAGACGATCGCTGCTGTGGAGATCTCCGTGATTGAAGCAGGGG
>ENA-UOWJ01000720-UOWJ01000720.1-bioreactor-metagenome-genome-assembly--contig:-NODE-720-length-11931-cov-13.250337_pt1 | contig 11931 bp, 7 predicted proteins | sample MGYA00238156_ERZ761611 | MGnify/ENA primary metagenome ERZ761611 (study PRJEB28900, sample SAMN06268034) | bioreactor metagenome | isolation source: Joint BioEnergy Institute, California, USA | place...
CGGTGACAGAGCAGACCGAAACCTCCCAGCGCCCCGTCCTGGTCGTCGACTTCGGTGCCCAGTACGCGCAGCTGATCGCCCGCCGCGTGCGCGAGGCCGGCGTGTACAGCGAGCTGGTACCGCACACCGCGACGGCAGCGGAGATCGCCGAGAAGAACCCGGTCGGAATCATCCTCTCGGGTGGTCCCTCGTCCGTGTACGAGGAGGGCGCCCCCCAGCTCGACGCCGGCGTCTTCGACCTCGGCGTTCCGACTCTCGGCATCTGCTACGGCTTCCAGGTCATGGCCAAGACGCTCGGTGGCGAGGTCGCGAACACGGGCCTCCGCGAATACGGCGCGACGGATGCCACGATCGTCACCGACAACGTCCTGCTCGAGGGGCAGCCGGTCGACCAGAACGTCTGGATGAGCCACGGCGACCAGGTCAGCGCGGCCCCGGCCGGATTCGAGGTCCTGGCGCGCACAGCAGCCACCCCGGTCGCCGCCTTCGCAGACGATGTCCGGAAGTTCTACGGCGTGCAGTGGCATCCCGAGGTCAAGCACTCCGACCACGGCCAGCGCGTGCTCGAGAACTTCCTGCACAAGGCCGCAGGCCTGCCTGCCGACTGGAACAGCGACAACGTGATCGCGGAGCAGGTCGAGAAGATCCGCGCCCAGGTCGGCCGCGGCCGTGTGATCTCCGCTCTCTCCGGGGGAGTCGACTCCGCTGTCTCGACCGCGCTCGTCCACAAGGCCGTCGGCGACCAGCTCACGGCGGTCTTCATCGACCACGGTCTGCTCCGCAAGGGTGAGCGCGAGCAGGTCGAGAACGACTACGTCGCCTCCACCGGCGTCCGCCTCATCACGGTCGACGCACGCGAGACCTTCCTGAACGCCCTCGCCGGCATCAGCGACCCGGAGCAGAAGCGCAAGATCATCGGACGCGAGTTCATCCGCGCTTTCGAGAAGGTGCAGTCCGACCTCATCGCGGAGGCTGCGGCCGACGGCGATCCGATCGGGTTCCTCGTGCAGGGCACTCTGTACCCCGACGTCGTCGAGTCCGGCGGCGGCGCCGGGACGGCGAACATCAAGAGCCACCACAACGTCGGCGGTCTTCCGGAGGACCTGCAGTTCGAGCTCGTCGAGCCGCTCCGCACGCTCTTCAAGGACGAGGTCCGGGCGATCGGTCGCGAGCTCGGCCTGCCCGAGGCCATCGTCGGTCGGCAGCCCTTTCCGGGGCCGGGCCTCGGCATCCGCATCGTGGGTGAGGTCACCGCTGACCGCCTCGAGATCCTGCGTGACGCCGATGCCATCGCCCGTGCCGAGCTGACCAAGGCGGGCCTCGACAGCGAGATCTGGCAGTGCCCCGTGGTGCTGCTCGCGGATGTGCGATCGGTCGGTGTCCAGGGCGACGGCCGTACCTACGGGCACCCCATCGTCCTCCGCCCCGTCTCGAGCGAAGACGCGATGACGGCGGACTGGACCCGTCTGCCGTACGACGTGCTCTCCAAGATCAGCAACCGCATCACCAACGAGGTGCGCGAGGTCAACCGGGTCGTTCTCGACGTGACGTCGAAGCCCCCCGGGACCATCGAGTGGGAGTGAGTCGCGGGGGACACCCCCGTGGCCATGCATTCCGCCTCCTCTTGACAGAGGACACGCCGCGCCGCCAGAGTGAGCGCGGGACCCAGCCCCTTTCTGCACCACCGTCTGAGGAGGGGGTGAGGCGTTGATCGAGCGTTCGCGAACGCAGCCGTACGCGCAGTTCGTGCTGGCCGCGGCCAGCCTGATCGTGGTGCTCATCCTGGGCACCATCGACAGCGAGCGCATCACCCCGCTGCTCCTCGCCGGCTTCGGCGTCATCGTCCTGAACACTGCAGTGATGACCGCCGTGTGGCTCGTGCAACCGACGCGACGCACCGAGTGGCTCGCAGCGATCCCCCTGCTGGAGATCGTGGCGTGTGTTCCCGTGAGGGATGCCGGGGTGGACGTTCTGCCTTCCGCGTCGATGCTCATCATCTTCCCCCTGGGGTGGCTCGCGTTCGCCTTCCCGCCCATCACGGCGGCGGCCGGGGTCCTGCTCACCGCGCTCGGTCCGCTCGTGCAGATCTTCGGAAGCGGCGGTTTCCGCGACCTCGGCGATGTCATGGCCGTAGCCGCGCTGCCGGTCCTGTCCGCCCTCTTCGCCGTGACGGTCGGCCTCATCTCGCGAGACCTCGCTCGGATGCGAGCGCGGATGCAGAGCGTGTCGGACGACCTCGATCAGGCGCTCCGCCTGTCTGACCGGGACACTGCCATGCTGCGTGCCACGCTCGATGCGACCGACAACGCCGTCGCCGTCTTCGATCGCGACGGGCGTCCCATCCTCCTGAACGCCGTCGCTGCGGAGATCAGCGGTCGATCCGGGATCGACGAGGTGGACCGAGACGGGTTCGCCTCCCTCATCTGGCGGGCGGACCCGTCCATGTCGTCGGAGGCCACGTCCGCCGACTTCGTCGAGCGCGTGCGCTCGGGCGACTTCGCGGCGCCCCGCACGGTCGAGTTCGGCGGAGATCCGCGCCGCGTGATGCAGGTGATCGTGCGGCCCGTGGTCGCCGGAGGCGACGAGGTCGGCATCGTCATCGTCGGGCAGGACGTCACAGACCTCGTGAGCGCCGTCGAGGTCCGCGATCGCTTCCTGAGCACGGTCGGCCACGAGTTCCGCACACCGCTGACCGTGATCCTCGGCCACACCGACATCGCCCTCATGCACGGCTCCGCCGAGGCGGAGCGGTGGGAGGCTGTCGAGCGCTCCGCCGAGCGGCTGCTCCGCCTCGTCGAACGTCTCATCGCCGCGGGACAGACCACGCGCGACGTCGAGGCCCGCTCGGGAGCCTCGCACGTCGGACCCGTCGTGAAGCACGCCGTGACAGAGGTCGCCGGCCGTGCCAAGGAAAGAGGGATCGGCATCCGGATCGGGGCGATGCCGGAGCGCGCTGCGCGCATCGCCGTGCGCGACCTCGCGTCGATCCTCGAAGAGCTTCTGCGCAACGCGGTCGAGTTCACGCCCGTCGGGCGCGGTGACGTCGAGGTCTCGGCGCAGGAGGATGGGCGCGACATCGTCGTCACGATCGCAGATCAGGGCGTCGGCATGACAGAGCAGGAGCGGGTCCTCGCATTCGAGCGCTTCTACCGGGCGCCGTACGCGCACGATGCGGCGATCCCGGGCACGGGGATCGGGCTCTCGAACGCCGCGTCCCTGGCGGAGGCGTACGGCGCGAGCGTGACCCTCGAGCCCAACACGCCGCGCGGCACCGTCGCGGTCCTCCGGCTCCCGTCCTGAGACACGCGCGCGCCGCGGGCGCGGCGCGGGTCGCGGGCGCGGCGGGCGTCGCCGAGCTGTGCGTCGCTGCGACGGCGGCGCGCGCGCGGAGCCGCGGCACGATCGCGAGACTGCACGCGTGCGTCGAGACCGCGGCGCGGGGCGGCGGTCTCGCGCCCCACGTGCAGTCTCGCGGAGAGGGGGTGCGCGCCGGAACGACGAAGGCCGCCCGGTCGCCCGGACGGCCTTCGCGTGAGCGGAGCTGCGGTCAGTCGCTGCCTCGCAGGATCGCGATCATGCGGAGGATCTCGACGTAGAGCCAGACCACGGTGACCATGATGCCGAAGGCGCCGACCCACCCGAACTGACGGGGAGCGCCGTTGCGGGCGCCCTGCTGCACGAGGTCGAAGTCCTGCACGAGCGAGTACGCCGCCATCAGGACGACGACGATACCGATGACGAGGCCGAGCGGGATGCCGAAGATCTCCGCGCTGTAGAGGCCGAAGCGCCCGTCGATGACGCCGGTCCACATGAGCACCAGGTTCACCAGACCGAACACCAGGTATCCGCCGAGGGCGATCATGAAGATCTTGTTGGCGCGCTTGCTGACGCGCACCTTGCCGTTGGCGAACAGTGCCAGAGTGACGCCGACGACCGACAGGGTCGCGATGGTCGCCTGGATGACGATGCCGCTCCACTGCACCTCGAAGAAGGCGGAGATGCCACCGACGAAGAGGCCCTCGGCTGCGGCGTAGGCCCAGATGAGGGCCGGACGGACCTTCTTGCGCGACGTGAAGGTGATCACGAGAGCGAGAACGAAACCGACGAGGGCGCCGATGATCCACGGCATGATCGTGAGCCCGGCGGGACGGGTCGCGTCGAGCGTGCCGCCGAGGGTCCAGAACCAGCCCACGAGGGCGGTGACGAGAAGGATGCCGAACAGGCCGGCCGTCTTGAGGACGGTGTCCTCGACCGTCATGCGACCGGTGTCGGCGGACGACGCGGTCGGCGCCGCGTACATCCCTTCGAGCTGGGCGTTGGACGCCACGTCGGCGGCCTGGTGCGAGGCTGCCGCGTAGTTCGTCTGGGCTGCCGGGGGAGTCAGGCCGGGGCGCTGCTCCTGGAAGACCGGATTGTTGAAGGCAAAATTGCCGGACGCTGCCATTGTGTGTCTCACTCCAAAAGTCGACTCACAGCGCTGTGCTGTCGATCCAGCGTATCGGACGGGGAATCCGCGGGTGGGGACCGCCGCTGTGAGACGACTATGAGGGTGCTACGGCGCCGCGCATTCGAGGATTCCCGGGCCGACCCGGTGGTTAGCCTGGGCGCATGTCGCGTCGTCGCCCGCTCGTCATCGGTCACCGCGGAGCCCCGGGCTACCGCCCCGAGCACTCCCTCGCGTCGTACGAGCTGGCGCTCGACCTGGGCGTCGATGCGGTGGAACCCGACGTCGTGTTCTCGAAGGACGGTGTCGCCGTCATCCGGCACGAGAACGAGATCGGCTCGACGACCGACGTCGCGGATCACCCCGAGTTCGCGTCGCGGCGCGTCACGAAAAAGGTCGACGGGGCCGAACACACCGGGTGGTTCGTCGAGGACTTCACGTGGGACGAGCTCGCCACGCTGCGATGCCGGGAGCGGTTGCCGCTCCTGCGCGCGCGCAGCGCCGCATTCGACGCCCGGCATCCGATCATGCGGCTGCGGGATCTGCTCGACCTCGTCACCGCCGCCGGGGAGCGGGAGGGGCGGGCCATCGGCGTCGTCCTCGAGGTCAAGCACGCCACGTACTTCGGCTCACTCGGATACGACGTCGCCGGTCTCCTCGCAACCGAACTGCGCGACGCGGGCTGGAGCTCCGGCGGACGGCCGCTCGTGATCGAGTCGTTCGAGCAGCGGATTCTTCAGCGGATGCGGGACCGCGGCATCCGGGCGAGCTACATCTACCTGCTCGAAGCCGAGGGGAGCGCCGTCGATCTCGTCGCGGCGCAGGGGGCCGGCGCTCCCACGTACGCGGACCAGCTGACGGCGAGCGGGCTCGACCGCCTCGCCCGCGAGGTCGACGGGATCAGTCTCGACAAGCGCATCGTCCTCGAGGATCCGGGCATCGTGGCCGACGCCCACCGCCGCGGCCTCCACGTCTACACCTGGACCTGCCGTCCGGAGAACGCGTTCCTGTCTCCGGAGTTCCAGCGCGGTCCGGACGCGGCGTCGTTCGGCGACTGGGAGGGCGAGTGGCAGCGCATCGCCGACGCCGGTGTCGACGGGGTCTTCGTCGACCATCCCGACCTGGGCGTCGCGTTCTTCGGACGCTCAGGCACCGACCGGTAGAATGGATGCCGGTGCGTCAGCACCCCGTGTAACTACCTGATCCGTGGAGAGTCAAGGCGGCACGACGCCTCGTCTGCACGGAGGTCACACATGCCCCTCACCGACTCGACTCCGGTGCGTCCGGCCGCACCCGACAGCCCGCTGCGCTCGCTCGCTGCGAGCGTGGGGATCGGCTACTTCGCCATCGCGCTGATCGCGCGGCTGCCGTACGCCATGATCGTCGTCGGCGTCCTCACGATGGTGGTCGATGCCCGCGGGTCGCTCGCCGTGGGCGGACTCACCTCGGCCATGGTCGGGCTCGGCACGATCGCGACCGGCCCGCTCATCGGCGCCGCCGCCGACCGATGGGGTCAGCGACCCGTCCTGCTGCTGGCCGCGGTGGTGCAGAGCGTCGTCCTCATCGCACTCGTCGCCGTCGCGTACGGCGAGGCGCCGGAGGGGCTGCTCCTGCTCGTGTCCGCGCTGGCCGGGGCGACCGCGCCGCAGGTGTCGCCGATGTCGCGTGCGCGTCTGGTCGGCGCCATCGGGCGTATGCGCGTGGACACCTCCGCTCGCGGACGGCTGCAGGAGTCGACGATGGGGTACGAGTCCGGCGTGGACGAGATCGTCTTCGTCTTCGGGCCCGTTCTCGTCGGCGTGATCGCGATCGCCGCGACGCCGGCCGCTCCGGTCCTCGCCGCGGCGGCGCTCACCATCGTCTTCGTCACCACCTTCGCCCTCCATCCGACGGCGCGCACTGCAGGCCACGCATCCGACGCGGGCGAGCGCGAACCGGCGCGTCGGATCGCGCGTCCCGGCATCCTTCTCGCCGCGGGCGGCACCTTCGCCACCGGCCTCTTCTTCGGCGCGATGCTGACCTCGCTCACCGCCTTCGCCAAGGAGGGCGGCTTCCCGGAGCAGACCGCCATCCTCTACGGGATCATGGGGATCGGGTCGGCGATCCTCGCCATGAGCGTCGGGCTGCTGCCGAGGCGGTTCGCCCTGCCGTGGCGGTGGATCGCGTTCACGGCCGTTCTGCTCGTCGGGGCGGTCCTCGCCGCGGGCGCCACCGGGGCGATCTCGATGGGATGGGCGCTCGCCCTCGCGGGCTGCGGGATCGGTCCGACCCTCGCGACGCTCTACGCGCTCGCGGCCGCGCGCTCACCGCGGGGCCGGGAAGCGACGGTCATGGCGGTCCTCGGCTCGTCCGTGGTCGTCGGCCAGGCGCTCGCGAGCATGGTCGTGGGCTCGCTCGCCGAGTCCGCAGGGGCGGGAATCGCCCTGTGGGCGCCCGTCGTGTCGGTGGCGCTCCTGCTGCTGTTCGGGCTCGCCAACCTCCGGGTGCGTCGACCCGTTCATTGACGGATCACGGCCACCCCCTAGGGTGAGCCGTATGACTACTGCCGGCATCGTCGCCGAGGGGGTGCGACGGTCCTTCGGGGACGTCCACGCCGTCCGCGGCGTCACCTTCCAGGCGCCCGAAGGCGCGGTCACAGGACTCGTGGGCCCCAACGGTGCGGGGAAGACGACGCTCCTGCTCATGCTGGCTTCGCTCCTCGCGCCCGACGCCGGAACGATCCGCATCGGCGGCGTCGACCCCATCGCCGAGCCGGCCGCGGCCCGCGCGAAGCTGGGGTGGATGCCCGACAGCCTCGGCGCGTGGCCGTCCCTCTCGGCGCGGGAGACGATCGCCGTCACCGGTCGCCTGAGCGGGCTGAGCAGGGATGCCGCAGCCGCCCGCGCGGCGGAATTGCTCACGACCGTGGGGCTCGAGACGCTCGGCGACGCGCCGGCGCGCGTCCTCTCGCGCGGGCAGAAGCAGCGGCTCGGGCTCGCGCGGGCCCTCGTCCACGACCCCCGCGTCCTCCTGCTCGACGAACCGGCATCCGGACTGGACCCGCAGGCGCGGATCGATCTCCGCCTGCTGCTCAGGGCGCTCGCCGCCGAGGGACGCACTGTGCTCGTCTCCAGCCACATCCTCTCCGAGCTCGAAGAGGTCGTCGACGACGCGGTGTTCATGGTGCAAGGCGAGACGGTCAGCTCCGAACGGGTCGCCGAAGCCGCCGGGCGCGCCCGCACGTGGCGGGTACGCCTCGCCGACCGGGATGCCGTCGCGGCCGCGCTCCCCGTCGCCCAGACCCTGGGACTCGACGTCGCGACGGTCCCGGTCGACCGGCGCGACGTCCTCCTCAGCTTCGAAGGGGAGACCGCTGCGGCCGCAGGACTCGCGGCCCTCGTCGCCGCGGGCCTGCCGGTCGCGGAGTTCTCGGCAGCCAGCGGCATCCTCGAACACACCTTCCTCGACCTCGAAGGAGGTGCGCGATGAACGCCTCGCGCCTGTGGACCATCGCCCGCCTCGACCTGACCCAGCGCATCCGCACCGTCTCCTGGTACGTGATGCTCGGTGTCTTCGCGCTCGTCCTCGTCGCCACGACCGCGCTGTCGTTCCTGTCCTTCTCGAGCCAGGAGGACTCCGGCTCCGGTGTCTATTCGGTCGTGGTCCTCATCACCCTCCTGCTGGTGGTGCTCGTCTCACCGACTCTCAGCGGCAACTCGATCAACGGGGACCGGGATGCCGCGACCCTCGCCTCGCTGCAGGTCACCCAGGCGACGACGACCGAGATCGTCCTCGGCAAGTTCCTCGCGGCGTGGCTCACGGGGCTGACCTTCGCCGCCGTGGCGGTGCCGTTCCTGTTCGTCGCGACCTTCGGCGGCGGCGTGCGGCCGATCACGGTCGTGGTCTCGACCGTGGTCCTCATCGTCGAGACCGGTGTGGTCGCGGCCCTCGGAACAGCGATCAGCGGGGTGCTTGCCCGACCGCTCTTCTCCGTCGCGGCGACGTACCTCGTCGTCGCGGCGCTGACCCTCGGCACGCCCATCGCGTTCGCCCTGATCGGCACGGGCATCACGTCCGAGCGGGTCGAGCACTACCAGTCGGCCGTCTACGACGAGGTCACCGGGGCTCCCGAGTGCAAGGACGGCACGACGGCATGCATCGACAACCCCGCGGAGCAAGTGTGCCGCGACGACGACCAGACCAGCACGTACTCGGTGCCGCGCTTCGACTACGTGTGGTGGATCCTCGCGGCGAACCCGTTCGTCATCCTCGCCGATGCGACGCCGAGCGGCTTCGACGCGCAGGGGTACCCGGAGGACCTCTTCGGGCAGACCCGGTACGCCCTGCGGCAGGCCCAGATCGCCCCGGACCTCGAGGTGTTCTACAGCGAGTGCGACACGACGCCGTCTGGTCCGAGCCCGCAGGAAGTGCTCGATTCGACCGTGCCCAGCTGGTTCGTCGGTTTGGGTGGTCAGGTGCTTCTCGCCGGCTTGCTGATGTGGTGGGCGATCGTTCGAACCGCGACGCCCGCGCGACGACTGCCCCCGGGGACGCGCATCGCCTGAACGGCGCGTGAGGATCCTCTCATCTGCGCACATTCCTCTTGGGGGATCGTCAGGGGGTGCATAGCCTCCTATCAGCCTCGGCTGCGGCATCCGTCACGGACGGCCCGCGACAGCCTCGCCGAGCGCTCTTCCCAGAAGGAAAGGCGGTCCCCCCTTGCACCGACGCATCCTGGCGGTTGCGGGCGTCCTCGCGCTCTCGCTGCCCACGACCGCGGCTCTGGCCGCAACGCCCGACGACGACCCCACGGCTCGCTTCGACCGAACCGTCTCGACCGGCGCGCTCGACAGTGACGTCTCCGCCGCCGCGATCGACCCCGACCGGCAGGTTTCGGTCGTCCTCGAGATGGAGGGCGACCCCGTCGCCGTCGTCGAGGCGGAGGAGGGGCGTTCCCTCAGCAAGAACGAGCGCACCACGGTGAAGAAAGACCTCAAAGCGGCGCAGGACAAGATCCGCTCCGGCATCACCCAGCGAGGCGGCAAGATCCGCGCGCAGATGCAGTCCGCGTACAACGGCATCCAGGCGACGATCCCCGCCGCCCAGCTCGACGACGTCGCCGCGCTCCCCGGTGTCGTCGCCGTCCACCCCGTCGTTCGGCACGAGCTCGACAATGCTGTCTCCGTGCCTTTCCTCGGCGTCCCCCAGGTGTGGGAGAGCACCGGTTACACCGGTCAGAACGTCAAGGTCGCGATCATCGACACCGGCATCGACTACACCCATGCCGGATTCGGCGGCCCGGGCACGGTCGAGGCGTACGAGGCTGCCGCCGCGGCATCCGATCAGCCTGCCGACCCTGCCCTCTTCGGGCCGAAGGCTCCCCGTGTCAAGGGCGGCATCGACCTGGTCGGCGACGACTACGACCCGTCCGGTACCGGCGACGCCCTCATTCCGAAGCCCGACGCGAACCCCCTCGATTGCGAGGGCCACGGATCGCACGTCGCCGGCACGACCGGTGGCTCGGGTGTCCGAGCGGATGGAACCACCTACACCGGCCCGTACGACGAGTCGACACCGTCCGCCGACTTCCGCGTGGGCCCCGGCGTCGCGCCCGAGGCCGACCTGTACGCCGTGCGTGTGTTCGGCTGCGACGGCTCCACCGAGATGACCATCCAGGCCATCGACTGGGCCGTCGACAACGGCATGGACGTCATCAACATGTCACTGGGCTCCTCGTTCGGCACGGGCGACGACCCGAGTGCCGTCGCTGCGGCGAATGCCGTCGGAGCCGGTGTCGTCGTCGTGGCGTCGGCCGGTAACTCCGGCCCGAGCCCGTACCTCACCGGTTCGCCCGGTAGCGGCGACGGCGTCATCGCGGTCTCCGCGATCGACAGCACGGCCTCGTTCCCCGGCGCCGTCCTCACAGTGGGCGGCAAGACCGTCGAAGCGATCAACGCCAACGGCGCCTCGCTCGACGGCCTGGGCGAGCTGACCGTCGTGCGTCTCACCGACGACCCGGCGACCACGGCGAATGAGGCGCTGGGATGCGCGGCATCCGACTACACCCGTGTCGGAGTCACCCCCGGCGGCAACCAGATCGCAGTCGCGGAGCGTGGCACCTGCGCCCGCGCCGCCAAGGCGATCTTCGCTCAGCAGGCCGGTGCGGCTGCAGCGGTCATGGTCAACTCGACCAACGACCTGCCGCCATACGAAGGCGCCATCACGGAGAACCCCGACGACGGCACGCCCTACGAGGTCACGATCCCGTTCTTCGGCGTCCGCTCGTCATCGGGTGCGGCATTCGTCAACGGCGCAGCCGTGACGGTCGCCGCGAAGGAGATCGCGAACCCCGCCTTCCGCGGGTACGCCTCGTTCAGCTCGTCGGGACCGCGTAGCGGTGACAGCTCGATCAGCCCCGACGTCGCCGCCCCGGGCGTCTCGATCTCGTCCGTCGCGGTCGGGACCGGAAGCGATTCGGCCGTCCTGTCGGGCACGTCGATGGCCGCACCCCACGTTGCCGGCGTCGCCGCTCTCACGGTGCAGGCGCACCCGACCTGGGACACCGAGCAGATCTCCGCCGCACTCGTCTCGACGGCGGACCCGGAGGCGGTCGCGGGCGTCGACCCGACGCGCGGCGGCGTCGGCCTCGTCGACACCGCGCAGGCGGTCGCCACCACGGTCACCGCGACCGGTGACGTCTTCCGCACCGACAGCGGTCGGATGCGCGAGAGCGCGTTGAGCTTCGGATTCGACGAGTCCACCGGCAAGCTCGACAGCACGAAGACGGTCACCGTCCGCAACGACGGCAAGAAGTCCGTGACGTTCCGCGTCTCGACCGCTCCGTCGGCGCAGTCGCTGAAGGCCAAGGTCACGACGAACACCAAGACGGTCACCGTCCGCCCCGGGCGGACCGCGACCTTCCGGGTGTCGGTCTCGATCGCCGCCTCGTCGATCCCGAGCTCGCTCTCGGCCGACGACCAGTTCTCGTTCTTCGAGGTCTCGGGCAACGTCATCCTGACCTCCGACGACTCGACGCTGCGGGTTCCCTACCTCCTCGTTCCGCGTTCGAACAGCGACGTGACGGTCAAGGGGGCGCTCAGCTCCCGCGGCCGTGTCACCGACGGCGACCGGAAGCTCGAACTGAGCAACCGCAAGGGCGCTCTGGACGCGGCGGCGGACGTCTACACGTGGGGCCTGTCCGACAAGAAGGATGCCCCGAAGACCCTCACCGACACCGGATACGACCTTCGCGCCGCCGGCGTGCAGTCCTTCGCGACGACCGAGGGCGACCCGCTGGCCGTCTTCGCCGTCAACACCTGGTCGCGGTGGTCGAACGCAGCCTCCAACGAGTTCGATGTCGTGATCGACTCCGACCGGGACGGCAACCCCGACTGGGTCGTCTTCTCCTACGACTCGGGTGTGGTCCGCTCCGGGTCGGTCGACGGCGTCGCCGAGGTCTTCGTGCAGAACGTGAAGACCAAGGAACTCATCCCGAGCGGATTCCTCGC
>ENA-UOWJ01000721-UOWJ01000721.1-bioreactor-metagenome-genome-assembly--contig:-NODE-721-length-11918-cov-6.348731_pt1 | contig 11918 bp, 11 predicted proteins | sample MGYA00238156_ERZ761611 | MGnify/ENA primary metagenome ERZ761611 (study PRJEB28900, sample SAMN06268034) | bioreactor metagenome | isolation source: Joint BioEnergy Institute, California, USA | place...
ATTTTATTGATGAAAAATAAATTATATTGATGAGCAGATGTATTTTCTGCTCATTCTTTATGCTGGTATGTTATTGCATGAGTTTGCAACTGACTTTCATTTATTAATTGATAAGCCATTTCAGGAGTTTTTTTCAGACCAGGCATACGATATTCCGTATGTCCATAATCTTGAATGGTTTTCCAACGCCCTCCCCAAGTGAGTCCAACTGACTCTGCGATCTGTCCATATAACTGGTAACCACGCATAGCCCATGGATCACGCTCACTAATTACTACTTTGCCATGACGCTTAAAAGCAATATCTGCAGCCAAACCAAACTGATGATAACTTTGAAAGCCTTTGGCTCGGGTAATATTACTATTGGTCGCCAGTGAGTTCTGTCTTTCTGGGCTCCGATACCCTTCAAGCAATATCAGTTCATAGCCATACTGTTCCTGCATGATTTTAAATACCATCAATAAACGCTGCTTAAAACGCGGATTCATCTTGTGCCATTTGCGATCAGCTTGATTCAGATCTTGATAGTGGTTTAAATGTATATCCTGAATATTAGAATTAAATCGTTGCGCTGAAATTACCGGTTGATGGACATATTGGTCTTCCTGCAAAGCTTCAAGAATGAGAGCTTCATCGACTTCTTCAGGTGGAGTCAAAATTTGACCTTCCAAAAGTGCATATATTTGCGGGTCGACTTTTTGTAAATAACGTGCCTCAGACATACTGGCAGAAACAGGCCGAGTCAAAGAAAACATCAGGATACTGATAAATAATATAGATCCTGCAATCAAGATCCACCATTGTTGTAAATACCAATGTGATTGTAGATAGTCTGGAGATCCAGCCAGTTTAAATTGATGTATAAATTGCTTAATTGTGATGAACTGTTTTTTAGTTTGTGGCAGCCATGCAATTAAAGAGTTCTGTATATACTGCCTAAGCTCATAGAATTGCATCAAAACCAAAATACAGCTGAGAAGAATAAAGCTGCTAATAATGATAAAAATCATCTAGCAGTCATCCCATTCGAGCAGTTTAATATTAGCTTGATATTAAAATATTCATAAATTAAAGCATTTTTTTCCAGTAAGAAATGACACATTATTTGATATAAGCTGCTTTGTTTTATCTTCATTTTTATTTTAAGTTATTAGTTTTTATAGATCATTTATTATAGGTTTCATTAAGGTAAATGAATCGTGATGTAGGCCTGTTCCGCTGGTGCACTAATCACATTCTGATATTGAGTAAAAATTTCTGTAGTTTCACTCGATAGCATATATTTCAGACCGACAAAACTCATTAGAGTGAACAAAAGCAAAAATACCAAAATCCATAAAAATGGTAATTCACGATGAATAATATGTTTGATCTTGTCAGGTAGTGCTGCAAAAGGGGAAAACGGCGTTTTCTTACCTTTTAGGTAATCAATCTGTTCACTCACTTGGGTAATCAGCTGATTCAAACTATGCACAGACTCAAGCCGATATTTTCCATGAAAACCTAATAACAGGCAGTAGTGATAGACTTCCAGTACCGCTAAACGTTCATTATCTTTATAACGAATTTCCTCTAGATGCTCAAAGAAACGATAACCTGCAAGTTGAGAACCAAATAAATTTAATTGTAATGGATCCATCATCCAGTAATTTTGCAGATCAAAGAAACGGGCATCCTGCTGCGTGACAATAGTTTCATCTAATAAGGCACAATAAGCATATTTAGCATCCTGAATGTCTTCAAAAGAAAATTGCTGTTTACGTGCTTGATGCTCAAAATAGTTTAGCATTTCCAGAATCTTTTCACGAAACGATGCTGGATGCGAAGGGATATAATGATTTTTTAGCAAAAAGACAATATAAAATCCGTCATAGAGAAGATCAATCAGATTGGTCGTCATATGAGATTTCTGATCAGTTGTTTGCGTAACAATCTTTCCAGATCCGATCTGGCCATCATCAAATAGTGATGGTGCAGAATTTGTAATTGTATTCATACTGATACTTATCCTTTCATGACTGCAATAAGTTCAATCCTGATATCCTGAAATCCATTCGGTATATAAATACAAATCGATTCTGAATCGAACATGCGTTGATACAAATCGTTATTCGGTTCAATTTCGAAATAGCTGACTCCAGAACGAACCGGGATCGCTGTTGGCACCTGAATTAAATGTTGAATTGGAATAGCTGGAAGGGCTGCAATGACTCGCTGTTCAACATCAACTGTACTGCCAACTTTAAAACGGATCGGCACATAAGCAATTAAATCTTGGACAGGCATCACACTGCTTGAAACAGCCAGATATAGACGCGTATCTCGGGTAATCTTGTCGGTTTCCAGGCTGCCAAGCCAATAGGATGGTCGGGTTTCTTTTAAGGAGATGCTGATATAACGATTCGAGATAATGGTATCCAGTAGATTTCTTAAAATGATATCTAACTGATTGAAGCTTTCGTATAGATGATAGTGCTGATATTTAGGCAGTTGATCGACATCATAAGCAGTCGAAAAAGTTAGCAATGAGCCAGTTAGGCGTAATAGTTCACTATAGAGACGTTCAGGATGAATAATCGGATACTGCAAAATATGGTTTAGGCTCGCATATGCAGTATTTAAGGCATTGACCAGCCAGAAAGACACAATATCCCCAGAACGGAATTCAATCAGTTTCTGTTCATTTTCCCGATTATTACTCTGAATGGTCTTGATCTTTGCTTGGATAATATTCAAGGTGCGTTGTAAATTAACCAAAAGATTTTCATTGGCCTGTATATGTAAAATTGGTGGGATAAATTTATGATCAAAAATAAAATTCCCTGAACTTTGTCGTTTAATTCGACCTACTGGAAGATACAGGTAGCCATCCATGTGATGCTGAGGTTCTTGGCTACCTTCAAATATTTTTAATTCAGCACGACGGCGCAATAATGTAATCTCAGCAGTACTTGCATCGGTAAACAAGTCATGAGTTGAACTTAAATGGGAATGATAACGGCTAGGTCGGGCTTGATCAGCATGACTGACATTCTGTTTATTTGGCTGCACCATCGGTAAGGCCAAATAAATTTGCATTTCACCTTGTAAATTCAGTGTATCTAGCTGAACCGGTTCAGGTAATAAATCCTTTGCAGGTGCCTGATAAATTTCCCCATCTTGCCAGATCATTTCAACTTTATTTAATGCCAGAATTTGCATTCCAAGTTGAGCTTCATCAAACTCAATCGACTGAATGCCATGAGCAAAAGGGAAGGTCGCACGAATGGTGTGATTCAGTCGCTGTTCGTGATAGGCATCCTGTAATTGAAAATGTTGAGGTCTTAAAAACAGACCTTCACCCCAAAGTATTTTTTCTGCTTTAAACATTGAGATTTCACCACTCGCAGCTTGATTCATTTTGGGCAGGGACGCCTAATAATTCATGTAGATGTTCTAAAGGATTTTCATTTTTAATCACTTTGGCCAGCCACTCATGTAAAGGCATTTGGCTCCATGTAATAGTCTTTTGCAGCATATAGCTCACCGGACTATGTGGCTCATTCATCTGAAAATAATCGGCAATTTCTTTCAGAATCTGTATAGCCTGTTCACGATTAACAATATGATTTTGATTATGGAATTGAACAGATTGCTGGAAAGTTGGCAGCACCTGACCTGAAGAAAGGTTTATTTCATTTTGTGCAAGTATCTGAGCCATTTGATAATCGGCTGGAGCCGGAGATGCAGATTTCGTTGAACTTATGTCTTTTTTATATATCCGCTGAATATTGGCAAAAATAGACTCTAATTGAGCATCAGCTGCAGCAAAACTTGGCCCATCTATTCCAAGAAGTTCATCAAGCGCAGACTTGAACTGTTGCCATTGATGTTGAATCTCTAATAAATACTGATAATTTTGCTGTTGAACTTCTTTAGGAGTATTAAGCAATAACTGCTCAAAGTGCTCTAACTTTTGCTCTGTGCCTTCTTGTGCTTCTAAATCATCTACTTGTTGTTTACGTTTTTGATTCTGTAAATATAGAAAATTGTCATAGTCTTTCAGGCTATAAAAAGGAGATTGCTGAATAAGAGAAACCTGCTTGATTAATCTCGGAAGTTGAGTAATAAAACCTTCCAATAATCCCAAGCGTTGATCCAGATCATCCTCTTCAATTTTAGGATGCAGTTGCAACCAGTATTGCTCCAGGCTACGATGGCAAAGTTCTAGGCCTCGGGCAATACCTTCAAAACCATATAGATGACCCCAAGCCTCAATCAGCCAAGTATATAAACGGATATCTTTAGTTTTTTCAGTCAGTAGTTCTATCGACTTTATTTCTACAAAAGCCCAATCTGCTTGCTTGGGTTCGGCAACCCATTCTCCTTGATCCAGTAAAGGATTATCCTGTATTCTGGCATTTTTAATACTTAGAAATTCGTTCGAAAATGAGCAATCTATACCACAAGGATGCTCTACAGAAATTTCTTCAAATAAATATTCAAATTCCAATGTCATTATGAATCCTAATTATTCTTATTTTAATCTTTGCTGTTTAAGCAGCATTTGCCTTATTTTTCTTGGAATGCCTTTTTTTGAGTACTGATAATTCTGTATCCAGATGATAATAGAAAGTATCTTTCTGAACATCGATATGAATCAGTTTTGGCAGCTGATTTTCACTCATAGCCACCAGTAATTTTGTCGCCAGATCTGGCAATATGGATGCATTTAAAATGTGATCAATATTTCGTGCACCACTATCTATTTCTGTACATCGACTGAGTAATAATTCCAGTACCTCATCGCTATAGCTTACCTGAGTCACATACTGCTGCTGAATCCTCTTGGTAATTTTCCCTAATTTATGCTGAATTATCTGGATTAACAGTTCATCTGAAAGCGGATAATAAGGAACAATTCGCATGCGTCCTAAAAATGCTGGTTTAAACTGCTTATAAAGGCTTGGTTTGAGATGTTCAATTAAGGTATCTGCATCTGGCCATTGATCAACTTCCTGATTTATACAGGATTGCATAATGACATGTGAGCCGACATTCGAGGTCAGCAAAATGGTGGTATTTTTAAAGTCAATCAGGCGACCTTCGCTGTCTTCGAGCACACCTTTATCGAAGACCTGATAAAATAATTCTTGTACATCTGGGTGGGCTTTTTCGATTTCATCCAGAAGTACCACACTATAAGGATTGCGGCGAACGGCTTCTGTTAATACACCACCTTGACCATACCCAACATAGCCCGGGGGTGCACCTTTCAAAGAAGAAACCGTATGCGCCTCTTGATACTCGGACATATTAATCGTGATTAGATGCGATTCACCACCATAGAGTTCTTGAGCAAGACTCAGTGCAGTTTCGGTTTTTCCAACTCCACTTGGGCCGGTGAGTAAAAATACTCCTTGAGGTTTATTTGGATCTTCCAGTCCAGCTTTGGACGTTTTAATGCCTTGAACCAGTTGTTCTAAAGCATAATCCTGGCCCATGACTCGCTGTGAGAGTTTATTTTTCAGATTAAGAATCTGCGAAATATCATTATTCATCATTTTACCGACTGGAATTCCAGTCCAGTGCGAGATAATTTCATTAATGATGTTGGCATCTACACGCTCATAAACCAACGAACTTTGCGCCTGAATCTTAGCTAATGTTTGACGTAGTTGATGAATCTGGTGTTGATCAACCGATGCTTCCGATTTAGTTAAGCCATGAATCTCATGAATAAGCTGCAGCTCTTGTTGCCATTGATTATGAGTCTGATTAATCTCTTGTTGAATGGAATGAATCATATCTAACAGCTCTTGTAATCGATCAGTTCGATATGAAGTTGTCTGTTCTTGATCAAGAAGTCGATATTCTAGTTTGAGATTATGCAGCTTAGCCTGTAACTGATCCAATTTGGCAGGTTGAGCATTTTGGCTCAAAGCCACCCGTGCAGCCGCAGTATCTAATACACTAATTGCTTTGTCCGGTAACTGACGGCCACTGATATAACGGTGTGATGCATGCACAGCAGTACGAATGGCTTCATCATCAATCTGGATTTGAAAATGCTGGCTCATCACAGGAACCATAGCACGAAGCATATCGATGGCGACCTGCTCAGTTGGTTCTTCAACTTTGATTACCTGAAAGCGGCGGCTCAATGCAGCATCTTTTTCAAAATAATGTTTATATTCAGCCCAAGTCGTCGCTGCAATAGTTCTTAATTCACCACGTGCTAGCGCCGGTTTTAACAAATTCGCTGCATCATTCTGACCAGCTTGGCTACCCGCTCCAATCAATGTATGTGCTTCATCAATGAAAAGAATAATAGGGTGGGTAGAGGATTGTACTTCTGCAATGACTTGCTTGAGGCGATTTTCAAATTCACCTTTGACACTGGCACCTGCCTGTAATAAACCCATATCCAATACGTGTAACTCAACTGTTTTAAGAGCATTCGGAACTTGGCCATTGACAATTTTCAATGCTAAACCTTCAACTACAGCAGTTTTTCCCACGCCTGGTTCACCAGTGAGAATAGGGTTGTTCTGACGACGGCGCAACAGAATATCCAGCATTAACCCGATTTCGAATTCACGCCCAATCACTGGATCAATATCACCACGACGAGCCTTTTCAGTCAGATTAATCGTATACTGGTCAAGCGCTGGTGTCTTTTTTGAAACACTAGATAAATCAGGGGAAGGAATAGAGGGTTGAGGCACTTTAAGTTGTTCAATACTTTTCTGGCAATGTTCCAGAAATTGATGTTTCATGCTATCCACAGGGAATTGTGCAAAAAGAGAAGATGCCCGAAGAGCCATTTGATAAAGCTCTGGCGAAATCAGTAAAGCGACTAACAAGTGGCCACTACGAATCACTGGGTTTTGATCTGCGGATGCCAGCAACCAGGCTTGTTCCAAGAGCTGAATAATCGATTTGGCAAAAATAGGGGTACGGGAATTTCCCTTGCTAAGCTGCTGGATACTTTGTTCAAGCTGATTAATCAGATGGTCTTTATCAATACAATGTTTTGCTAATAATATTTTTAAATCATTCAATTCTGGATGCTGGAGTAATTCTAGAAAAAAATGCTCGATCTCAATTTCATAATTTTTTTGCTGGATACAGGTATTGGCAGATTTCTCAAGACATAGGCGTGCATGTTCAGAAAGTTTCAAAATCAAAATTTTTAAATTATTCATGAGTTTCTCATTATTGTTAGCATACAAAACTTTAGAATTTTTAAATGGATAGCTGTGTTTTTTATATTTATTAAAATGAATATTTCTCTATTTTTATCCGGCCCATATTTATACTTTTTATGAAAATTGACCGAACAATTTTGGCTCATTTTACTCAAATAAAAATAAAAGTCTGTATCTTTCATCAGAATTTTGTCAATTCTTAAAATTTTTAGTCACTAAGTCCGTTAATCTTTTTTAGCTTGACTTCTCCTTAATGTTTTATGTTAAATCCGCCAAACGATTGTCAAATAAAAATAATATTTAGACATTAAAAAATATAACAACAAACAAAAATAACTGAGGCTCATTTTGAAAAAGTATATAAGTTTCATATCATTATTTATATTTGGTACAGCCTGTCTTTACCTTCCACAAGTACATGCTGCTGAATTAAAAAAATCATGTATTAAGGCCAATCCTTATGCTGCGGGTGAAACAGACCCAACATTAATTGGCTTATATCAACAGCTTTGTGATAAATCGGCGAAGAAAAATATTCCTTTACAACATGAACTCAATACACAAATTGCTAAACGTTATGTGGAGTTAGGTTCTCATCTCAAAGCACTCAATTTGATTGATCAATTACACCGCCAGCAACAGTATAACCAGACTTTAACGGACTTGAGTTTTATGGCAGGGATTGCTATTTCATCAAATGCTTTACAGCAAATGCGTAGTACAGAAGTTCGTGCCTTAAATGAAACGACCTATCCTCAAGCTAAACTATTGGCTGAGAATATTCAGTTTGCAAAACCTGCACTAGCGCCAGTTGAGTTTAAATCACATACTGTTTCAAATACCAAAAATAGCAAGAAACAGACTGCTGCAAGTACGAAGCGATCTACTACAACCAGCACTAAAACAAAAAATGTAGTCAAATCTGCTCCTATTAAAAAGACTGAAAATATCAGTACTCGCACCAATACAGCCAGTTCTAATCCATTTGGTTCATTAAAGAATAATTAATAAGGAAACAAACAATGGCCAAACGTGAAAGCGTACAGAAAAAATTACAGCGAATCCGACCACCACGCGTACAACTGACCTATGATATTGAAGTCGGTGATGGAAAGGAAATTAAGGAACTACCATTTGTTGTGGGTGTTTTAGGCGATTTTTCTGCTTCCTCTGAGCTGGAAAAAACCAAATTAAAAGATAAAAAATTTATCAATATCGATTTAGAAAATATTGATGAAGTGATGAAATCACTTGCTCCGCGAGCAAATTTTCAGGTTGAAAATACTTTAACCGAAGCCGGCGGCACTATGGCGATTGACCTGGTATTCAATGGGATGAATGATTTTCGCCCAGAGCAAATTGTGCAACAGGTGGAACCTTTACGTAAGCTGGTTGAAGCACGTGAACGTTTGACTGATCTGCGTAATAAAATTTCCAATAGTGAACGTCTGGAAGATTTATTGGATGAAGTGCTGAAAAACACGGATCAAGTACAAAAGATCAGTGTGGAGGTTGGTGATGAATAATTATAATGCTGCAACTGCCATAGATACTGCACTTGAAGAACATTCACTTTTGGATTCAATTGTCGAGCGTAGCCGTATTGCTCGTACTGAAAAAGAACATGATCGTGCTAAAAGTTTGATTGGTGAACTTGCTAAAGAGGTTATGGCAGGGACTATTACTGTTTCTGAGAATATGACGCTGGCACTTGATAAGCGTATTGCTGAAATTGATGCCATGATTTCAAGTCAGCTTAGCAAGATTATGCATCATGAAGATTTTCAAAAAGTTGAGTCGACTTGGCGTGGTTTATATTATTTCTGCCAAGAAACACCAGCACATTCTTTAATCAAGATCCGGATGCTGAATACTACAAAAAGGGAGCTAATTAAAGATTTCCAAAGTGCGACCGATTTTGATCAAAGTACCTTATTCAAGAAAATCTATGAAGAAGAATATGGTTCATTCGGTGGCGCACCTTATGCAACCTTGATTGGTGACTTTGAATTTGATCGCACACCTGAAGATATGTACCTTCTGGAACAGATTTCTCATGTCGCTGCGGCAGCACATGCACCATTTATTTCTGCTGCAAGCCCATCAATGTTTGGACTAGAGTCATTTACTGATATTGATCGTCCGCGTGATGTTTCTAAAATTTTTGAAACAGCAGAGTATGTACAGTGGCGTTCTTTCCGTGAAAGCGAAGATGCTCGCTATGTGGCACTGACCATTCCTCGAGTACTGGGACGCTTACCTTATCATCCACGTGAAGGTACAGTGACTGAGGGCTTCAATTATATCGAGGAAGTTTCTGGTGAACATCATAATGAATACCTCTGGATGAATGCATCTTATGCATTTGGCACCCGTTTGACCAATGCCTTTGATCTGCATGGCTGGTGTGCAGCCATTCGTGGTGTGGAAGGTGGTGGTCTGGTTGAGGGCCTTCCAGTACATAGCTTCAAGACCAATGATGGTGAAGTGATTTTTAAATGTCCAACAGAAATTGCCATTACCGATCGGCGTGAAAAAGAACTGAGTGATCTTGGTTTTATTCCTTTAGTCCATTGCAAAAATACGGACTATGCTGCGTTCTTTGGTGCACAGTCTGTGCAAAAAGCCAAAAAATATGACAATGATATTGCTAATGCCAATTCTGCATTATCAGGTCAAATTCAATACATTATGGCAGTTTCACGTATCGCTCATTATTTAAAAGCCATGATGCGGGATAAAGTGGGCAGTTTTGCCTCGGCAGGAAATGTCGAAGCCTTTCTTAATGACTGGCTGTCTCAGTACATTTTACTAGACGACGGTGCTTCACAAGAAGCAAAAGCTCAATATCCGCTTCGTGAAGCTTCGATCAAAGTTGTAGAAAATCCAGCTGAACCTGGTCACTACAAGTCTGTGGTTTTTTTAAGACCACATTTTCAGTTAGATGAGCTCTCTGTATCACTCAGGTTGGTCACTGAACTGCCGCAGTCAAGTCAATAGGACTACTGCGATTAAAGAACTATAAGCATTTATAACAATAGGATAATTATTAAAATGAAAGACATTTACGTCCAATTTCGTGGCAAATATAAAGTCGATGGCGAATCACGCGATTCTGAACATAAAAGCTGGTTAGAAGTAAATTCATGGGCACACCATATCCGTCAGCCTAAATCTGCTACCTCTTCAAGTGTGGGCGGCCATACTGCAGAACGAGTTGAGCATTCTGATATGGTCTTTGTAAAGGATCTGGATGCAACTAGTCCAAAGCTTTGGGAGGCTTGCTCTGCAGGGTATACCTTTGATGAAGTACAAATTGATTTTTATCGTGCCAACGGTGACAAACGTATCAAGTATTTGCAGATCAAACTCAAGCATGTCTTGGTTTCTCAAGTGACACCAAATGTGAATCAGGAAGGCGTTCCAACTGAAACATTTGGTTTGAAATATGCTGCAGTTGAGTGGACTTATAATCAGCAGGATATTAACGGTTCGCAAAAAGGTGCAGTTACCAAGAAATGGTCATTATCAAATAATACTGCTTCTTACGCAGCTTAATTTACATGGCCTGGATAAAGGCTGATATCCCTAGCCTTTATCTTTCTCTTTTAGAAAATATCTAATGAAAAGAATATGAATCTGGATCAACTTTATCCTTATGGATTTAGAAGTACGTTATTCGAACGTTTATTACCTGTAGATGATCAATACACTGGACAAGGTTTGTCTATACAAGAATTAAGACAATCCATTGCCCATGATCTCGAAGATCTTTTAAATAATCGGATGACTCGCCTGAATCAAACGGAAGAGCATTATCCAGGGATAAAAAATTCAATTCTGCAATTTGGAATTATTGATTTTGTTGGCTTGTCGACTGCGAATCCTACAGATCGTGACAAAATTTGCCGTTCAATAGAGCAGTCGATCAGTGCTCATGAACCGCGTTTAAAACAGGTGAAAGTAGAGATGCTGATTAATGAAAATAATATGAGCAGCCTGTATTTAAGTATTTCGGCTTACTTAAATATTTCACCTTTATACGAGGTGGTGATGTTTGATGCATTACTTAAACCAACAACACAGCAATACGTTATCTTGGCTCGGAAATAAGCAGGCTGCATGTGATTGAAGATTTACTACCATATTATGAAAAGCAGTTACAGGAGTTTAGCCAGCAATCACGAGAGTTTGCTACTAAATATCCTAAAATTGCGCAACGCTTATCTTTGAATCAAGAGCATATTGATGATCCACATATTGAACGGCTGATACAGGCATTTTCGCTGATTTCAGCACGTATTGATAAAAAGCTGAATGACAGTTATGAAATCTTTACACGCTCAATTTTTGAGGTGATGTTTCCACAATATCTAAAAACTTTTCCTGCCTGTTCACTCGTCAGCTTCGAAGATAGCAATAAGACAAAGAACTTAAAAGAAGACTATATAATTCCGAAAAATACAGTCTTAAAGGCGCGCAGTATTCGTGGTGTCCAGTGTGAATACCGTACCGTGAATGATGTCACTTTATTACCAATCCAGTTGAAAGAAGTGAGCTTTAAAACGCATCCTTCTGCCTATATTCATTTGAATCGTAATGCCACACTCATACTTAAATTTGAAATATTTAATCAGCAACTTGAACTATTAGCCCAACAAAAATTGCCTTTATATCTGGATGCGATTTCTAATTTTCCCTTACAGGTTCTCGATACGATTTTTAAGT
>ENA-UOWJ01000722-UOWJ01000722.1-bioreactor-metagenome-genome-assembly--contig:-NODE-722-length-11859-cov-10.584632_pt1 | contig 11859 bp, 12 predicted proteins | sample MGYA00238156_ERZ761611 | MGnify/ENA primary metagenome ERZ761611 (study PRJEB28900, sample SAMN06268034) | bioreactor metagenome | isolation source: Joint BioEnergy Institute, California, USA...
TTCATCGTCAATCCCGAAGAGCGTTTCGAAACCATCTGGGAAGTGGTGCCCGAGTATTGGGGCCAGGCGCCCTTCCCGAACATCACCTGCGTGGGCGTGACCTGGCTGTATGGCTTCCAGTTCGAGATCAAGGTGATCGCCAAGCTGCCGGACGCCTGATCGCCGCCCGAGGCGGCTCCACAGGGGCATGACGGTCGGGCGCTTGCCGCCGCGCGCTGTGATACACTGCGCGGCGGCCAAAAGCTGCCCCTCCGCCACCGCAGCCCCTACCGGAGCCGAGATTTTCGATGTCCGATACTGCCCCCCCGAAGCCCATCGCCAGCGGCGAAAAATTCCGCACCGCACAGGGTATTACCGCCATCAAGGACGGCCAGAAACGCCGTGCCTCGACCGAAGCCAAGGTGTACGAGCCCAAGCCGAGCTGGTTGCGGGTCAAGGCGCCGGGCGGCAGTCGTTTCGAAGCGGTCAAGCGTAACGTCGGTGAGCACCGCCTGAGCACCGTCTGCCAGGAATCGCACTGCCCGAACATGGGTGAATGCTGGTCCAACGGCACGGCCACCATCATGCTGATGGGCTCGGTGTGCACCCGCGCCTGCCGCTTCTGCGCGGTGGACACCGGCAACCCGAACGGCTGGCTGGACAAGGACGAGCCGCAGAACACCGCCAAGTCGGTGGAGCTGATGGCGCTGCGCTATATCGTGCTGACCTCGGTGGACCGCGACGACCTGCCAGACGGCGGCGCCGCCCATTACGCCGCCTGCGTCCAGGCGATCAAGGCCAACACCCCGCAGGTGGTGGTCGAAGCGCTGACCCCGGATTTCGACGGCGACCTGGCGTGCATCGAGCGCGTGGTGGATTCCGGCCTCGAGGTGTTCGCCCAGAACGTCGAGACGGTCGATCGCCTGACCCGTGAAGTACGCGACCCGCGCGCCGGCTACCGCAAGACCCTCGATGTGCTGGCCCACGCCAAGCGCCATCGCCCCGACGTGCTCACCAAGACCAGCCTGATGCTCGGCCTGGGCGAGACCGACGACGAAGTGTTCGAGGCCATGCAGGACATGCGCGCCGTGGGCGTGGATATCCTCACCCTTGGCCAGTACCTGCAGCCGACCCGCAACCACCTGCCGGTCAAGCGCTGGGTCAGCCCGGACGAGTTCAACCGTTTCCGTGACATCGGCCTGCAGATGGGCTTCATGGAAGTGGCGGCCGGCCCGCTGGTGCGCTCCAGCTACCGCGCCGACAAGGTGTTCGAGAAGAACAACCTGGGCCTGGCTGCACCGGTTCCGGTGCCGGGCCAGCAGGTCGACAACAGCCTGATCCCCGCGCTGAACGTCAACTGATCACCTGGGTATCGCTACGCGCTCAAGGCCAGGCTACAAAAGCGAGCCTGGCCCACCGTAGCCTGTGGTTGAGCGCAGCGATACCCGGGAAATTGCTCTACGACAACCGCGCTAGCGCAAAGCCCGCCTGCTACTGCCCATACCCCAACCGCTGGCGTAGCGCCTGCTCGAGGCGTTTGGCGACCTCGTCGAAGCGCACCGGCGCAGCCACCTGGTCCTTCAACTGGGTCATCTGCAAACCGGCATAGCCGCACGGGTTGATGCGCCCGAAGGGCGTCATGTCCATGTCGACGTTGAGCGCCAGGCCATGGAACGAGCAACCGCGGCGCACCCGCAGGCCCAGCGAAGCGATCTTCTCGCCCTTGACGTAGACGCCTGGCGCATCGGCCTTGGGCGCAGCTTCGACGCCATAACCGGCGAGCACCTCGACCAGCGCCTGCTCCATCACGGTGACCAGCTCGCGCACGCCCAGATCGAGGCGGCGCAGATCCAGCATCAGGTAGCCGACCAACTGACCAGGGCCGTGGTAGGTCACCTGGCCGCCGCGCTCCACCTGCACCACCGGGATGTCACCCGGCGCCAGCAGGTGCTCGGGTTTGCCCGCCTGCCCCTGGGTGAACACCTGCGGATGCTGCAGCAGCCAGATCTCGTCGGGCGTGGCGTCATCGCGCTCGGCAGTCAGCGTGCGCATGGCCTCGAGGGTCGGCAGATAGTCGACCAGCCCAAGGTGGCGCACGATCAGTTCGGCTGTGGCCACTACAGCACCATGTGCACGCGGCCGGTGGCACGCAGGTCGACATGAATGGCTTCCAGCTGCTCGACGCCGGTAGCGGTGATCAGCACCTGCACGGAGAGAAAGCGGCCCTTGCTGCTGTCACGGGTTACCAGGGTACCGGCATCGAAGTCGGGCGCGTGGCGCTGCATCACCTCGATCACCATGTCAGCGAAGCCGTCGCCGGCCTCACCGATCACCTTGATCGGGTAGTTCTTGCAGGGAAATTCGATTTTCGGAGCTTGTACGTCGGTATCGGTCATGGTGTTCCTGATCCAAAATGAAACGCCCTCGGATCCAGGCCGTGTGAAAACTACTGCGCTCGGCCATGCTGCGTTAAAAACCGGCTCAAAATGCTCATTTACACCACGTAAACTGCGCTTTTTCGCCGGTTTTTGCCTTGCCTGACCTTCGCTCGCTACGTTTTCACACTGCCTGGGTCGAGGGCGTTCATCGCAACATGGGGGCAGGCTGTCAGTTAAACAACCCGTAGAAGAACAGCCGAATGCTATCCCACAGCTGGCGGAAGAAACCACCCTCCTCGACCGCCTCGAGCGCGACCAGATCGGCGCTGTGCACCACCTGATCGCCCATCTTCACTTCCACCTTGCCGATCACGTCACCCTGGGCGATCGGTGCGGTGATCTGCGGGTTGAGGGTCATGCTCGCCTGCAGCTTCTCCAGCTGGCCTTTGGGCAGCGTGAGGGTCAGGTCCTGGGCCAGGCCGGCCTTGACCTGGTTGGTCTGACCTTTCCAGACCGGCGCCTGAGCCAGCTCGGCGCCCTTCTGATAGAAGGTGCGGGTTTCGAAGAAACGGAAGCCATAGGTCAACAGCTTCTGGGTTTCTGCAGCACGGGCGCTTTCGCTATCGGTACCGAATACCGAGGTGATCATCCGCGCGCCGTCACGTACCGCCGAAGCCACCAGGCAGAAGCCGGCCTCGTTGGTGTGGCCGGTTTTCAGGCCGTCGACGGTACGGTCGCGCCACAGCAGCAGGTTGCGGTTAGGCTGCTTGATGTTGTTCCACAGGAACTCTTTCTGCGAATAGATGGCGTAGTGCTCGGCATCCTCGTTGATGATCGCACGTGCCAGGATCGCCATGTCGTGGGCGCTGGAGTAGTGATCAGGATGCGGCAGGCCGGTGGCGTTCATGAAGTGGCTGTTCTTCATGCCCAGGCGCTCGGCGGTGGCGTTCATCATGTCGGCGAAGGCATCTTCACTGCCGGCGATGTGCTCGGCGATGGCGATGCTGGCATCGTTGCCGGACTGGATGATGATGCCGTGCAGCAGTTCGTCGACGGTTGCCTGGCTGTTTACCGGCAGGAACATGGTGGAGCCACCCGAGGCTGCGCCACCGGTACGCCAGGCGTGTTCGCTGATGGTGACCTTGTCCTGCTCGCCGATCTTGCCGTTACGGATCTCCAGGGTGGCGATGTAGGCGGTCATCAGCTTGGTCAGGCTGGCTGGCGGCAGGCGCTGGTCGGCATTGTTCTCGACCAGGACATTGCCACTGGCGCCGTCCATCAGCACATAGGACTTGGCGGCCAGTTGCGGCGGAGCCGGCAGCGGCGCCTGGTTGGCCCAGGCACTGGAGGTGCCGAGCAGCATAAGTGACAGGAAGATGCGTTGCGCGAAGCTGGTGATTTTCATCCGTCTCTCTAGATCGCTGGAGGGTGGAACAGGCCCTTGCGGGCAAATGTGAAAGGTGGGCGCCGCACCGCGGCGATCCACTGCTTAGTCAGGCGGCGAACCGTTTAGTTGCTCGCCAGAGGGCTCTGCCCTCACTCCGCCTTGACCAGGGTCGCCTGCCCGAGGTTGGCGACGCGAATGCTGTCACGCACCCGGTCAGCCTCGCCCTGGCTGTTGATCGGTCCCAGCCGTACGCGGTGCAGTATCTGCTGGTTGCGCACCACTGAGTTGATGAATACCGGAGCACTCACCGACTCGCTCAACTTGGACTTGAGAAGCTCCGCAGCGTCGGGATTGGCGAAGGCTCCCACTTGGAGATACAGGCCAGACGCTGCGGCTGAAGCGTTTTTTTTTGAGTCGATCTGCACCGGCACGGTGGCGGCGGCGTGCTGCTGTAGTGGCGGCGAATACTGTTCCACCGGTGCATTGGCCAGCTTCAGCTGCTCCAACTGCGCGGACTGCACCTTGGCCATCTGCGGCTGCTTGATCATCATCGGCACCGGGCGCCCCTGCTGGGCCCACCACTCGGTGGGATCGATGCCTTCGACGCGCACCTGGGCGGTGCCCTTCTCGGCGTAACCGAGCTTCTTGGCGGCCGCGAAGGACAGGTCGATGATGCGATCGGAATAGAACGGCCCACGGTCGTTGACGCGCAGGATCGCGCTCTTGCCGTTTTCCAGGTTGGTCACCCGCACGTAGCTGGGCAGCGGCAGGGTCTTGTGGGCGGCGGTCATGCCGTACAGGTCATAGGCCTCACCATTGGCGGTAGCCTGCCCGTGGAACTTGGTGCCGTACCAGGAAGCCGGGCCGGTGGCCACGTAGCGACGGGCATCGGCGATCGGGTAGTACTGCTTGCCGAAGACCACGTAGGGGCTGGCCTTGACCGGGCCGTAGTGCGGCATCGGAATGGCGTCCTGGATCTTCGAGACATCCACATCCCACCAGGGCGCGCCGTCCTTGTGCGGACGGTTGAAATCACTCGGGCCGGACATCGCACTGCCCGCCTGGGTTGGCGCCGAGGCGGTCGGCGCGCGGCTGGAAGAACAACTGGCCAGCAGCAGCACTGCAACGCCGCAGGCGGCCAGCTTGAACGGCAAGCGTGTCATTGATTGGCACCTCGGGCCTGAACCAGCAACTCGGACAACTGATTGACCGCCATGGCGTACATCACGCTGCGGTTATAGCGGGTAATCACGAAGAAATTCGGCTGCCCCATCCAGTACTCGGGGCCTTCGGCACCGTCCAGACGAAAGGCGGTAACCGGCAGGTCGTCGGCCAGCACGTCGTTGCTCGACCAACCCAGGGCGCGCAGTTCGCCTACGGTCTTCTCGGGATCCAGGCCGGAGCTCAGGCCCTGGTCGGCCTGCTCGCCCTTGACCGTCGCCAGGCTGGCCACCGGCTGCCCCGGCTGCCAGTTGTGGCGCTTGAAGTAGCTGGCCACGCTGCCGATGGCATCGGTCGGGTTGCTCCAGATATTGATGTGGCCGTCGCCGTCGAAATCCACGGCGTAGGCGCGGAAGCTGCTCGGCATGAACTGCGGCAAGCCCATGGCGCCGGCATAGGAGCCCTTCAGGCTGGCCGGATCGACCTGTTCTTCGCGGGCCAGCATGAGGAACTCGCGCAGCTCCTTGCGAAAGAACGGCGCGCGCGGCGGGTAATCGAAAGCCAGGGTGGACAGTGCATCGATCACCCGGTAGTTGCCGGTATTGCCGCCGTAGGAGGTTTCCACGCCGATGATGGCAACGATGATCTCGGCCGGTACGCCGTATTCCTGCTCGGCACGCGCCAGGGCTTCGGCGTGCTCGTTCCAGAACGCCACACCCTTGCTGATGCGCGCGTCGGTGATGAAGATCGGCCGGTATTCCTTCCACGGTTTGACCCGTTCGGCGGGACGCGAAATGGCGTCGAGGATCGCCTGCTTGCGCTCCACGTCGGCGAACAAGGTGGTCAGCTGCTCGCTGGCGAAACCGTAGTCACGGGTCATTTCGGTGATGAACTCGCCGACCAGCGGCGAGTTCGCGTATTCGTTGGCAGCCATCGCCTGTGGAGCCCCGAGCAGGCCGGCAACCGCCAGCCATTGAGCATGTCGTGCGGCCCAGCCACGCAAAATCTGCATTGAATTCATAACCCCAATCAAGCCTGAGCGATCCACTTGCGGTGCGTGTGGATGGACATCAGGATTCCGAAACTCGACAACAACGTAATCAGTGACGTGCCGCCATAACTGATGAACGGCAGCGGTACCCCCACTACCGGCAACAAACCGCTGACCATGCCGATATTGATGAACACATAAACGAAGAAGGTCATGGTCAAACCGCCGGCAAGCAGCTTACCGAACAGCGTCTGCGCTTGCACGGTAATCACCAGACCGCGTGCAATCAACAGAATGTACAAGAGCAGCAACAGACAGACACCAATCAGGCCGAATTCTTCGGCCAGAACGGCAATGATAAAGTCCGTGTGGCTTTCCGGCAAAAAGTCCAGGTGCGACTGGGTGCCGAGCAGCCAGCCCTTGCCGAACACCCCACCGGAGCCGATCGCCGCCTTGGACTGGATGATGTTCCAGCCGGCACCCAGCGGGTCGCTTTCCGGATTGATGAAGGTCAGCACCCGGCGCTTCTGGTAGTCGTGCAGCACGAAGAACCACATCGCCACCGCGATTGGCACGATCGCCGCCACCGCACCGGCGATCCAGCGCCACTGCAGGCCGGCCATGAACAGCACGAAGGCGCCGGAGGCGAGGATCAGCAGCGAGGTGCCCAGATCCGGCTGCAGCAGGATCAGCACGAACGGCGTGACGATCAGCCCCAGGCTCACCGACACGTGCTTGAGACTCGGCGGCAGCGTGCGCTTGGACAGGTACCAGGCGATGGTCGCCGGCATCAGGATCTTCATGAACTCCGAGGGCTGGAAGCGGATCACCCCGGGGATGTTGATCCAGCGCGTGGCGCCCATGGCGTTGTGGCCCATGACGTCCACCACCACCAGCAGGCCGACCCCGCACAGGTAGCCCAGCGGCACCCAGCGGGCCATGAAGCGCGGCTCGAACTGGGCGATGACCACCATCGCCACCAGGCCGATACCGAAGGAGCTGGCCTGCTTCATCAACAGGTCGACGTTCTTGCCGCTGGCCGAATACAGGACGAACAGGCTGCCGGTGGCGAGCAGCAGCAACAGCAGCAGCAGAATGCCGTCGATGTGCAGGCGCTGCAGCAGGCTGGAGCGCCGACGCAGGACGTCGTCGCTGGACAGCGTGCGGTCGAAGCTGCCAATCAGGCTCATGGTTGCTTCACCTCTGCATTGAGCGGCGCCGTGGCACCTGGCGTGGCGTACTCGGCCTTGAGCTGGCCATTTTCGTCGAGCAGCCAGGCATCCATCACCTGTTTGACCACCGGCGCGCCGACCCCGGAGCCGGACTCACCATTCTCGACCATCACCGAGACCACGATCTGCGGGTTGTCGGCGGGGGCAAAGCCGACGAACAGGGCATGGTCACGGTGGCGCTCCTGTACCTTGCTGCGGTCATACTTCTCGCCCTGCTTGATCGCCACCACCTGGGCCGTACCGCTCTTGCCGGCGATACGGTAGGCGGCGGCATCGCCGACCTTGCGCGCGGTGCCCCGGGCACCGTGCATCACCGCCTCCATACCCTGGCGCGCGTAATCCCAGTACTTGGGGTCGCGCAGCACGATATCCGGAATCGGGTCGGGGTCGTGGGGTTGGCTGCCGTCGATGGTTCGTGCCAGGTGCGGGCGAATCCACTTGCCCTTGGTGGCCACCAGCGCAGTGGCCTGGGCCAGTTGCAACGGGGTGGCCTGCATGTAGCCCTGGCCGATGCCGAGGATCAGCGTTTCGCCCGGGTACCAGGGCTGCCGGTAGCGGGCGCGTTTCCATTCGCGGGACGGCATCAGGCCGGCGGTTTCCTCGAACATGTCCAGGGACACCCGCTGGCCGATGCCGAAGCGGCTCATGTAGTCGTGCAGGCGATCGATGCCCATCTTGTGGGCCAGATCGTAAAAGTAGGTGTCGTTGGAGCGCATGATCGCCATGTTCAGGTCCACCCAGCCATCGCCGGTGCGGTTCCAGTTGCGGTACTTGTGGCTGTTGTTCGGCAACTGGTAGAAGCCGGGGTCGAACACCCGGGAGCTCGGCGTCACCACCCCGGCATCGAGCCCGGCGACCGCGACCATCGGCTTGATGGTCGAGCCCGGCGGGTACAGGCCGCGCAGCACGCGGTTGTAGAGCGGCCGGTCGATGGAGTCGCGCAGTTCGGCGTAAGCCTTGAAGCTGATGCCGGTGACGAAGGGGTTGGGGTCGAAGCTCGGCTGGCTGACCATCGCCAGTACCTCGCCGGTCTGCGGCTGGATCGCCACCACCGCACCACGTCGCCCGCCAAGCGCCTTCTCGGCGACCTCCTGCAGGTGCACGTCGAGGGTCAGCATCACGTCACGACCGGGCAGTGGGTCGGTACGGTTGAGCACGCGCAGCACGCGGCCGCGGGCGTTGGTTTCGACTTCTTCGTAGCCGACCTTGCCGTGCAGCTCGTCCTCGTAGAAACGCTCGATACCGGTCTTGCCGATATGGTGGGTGCCGCTGTACTCGACCGGGTCGAGCTGCTTGAGCTCGCGTTCGTTGATGCGCCCCACGTAGCCGACCGAATGGGCGAAGTGCTCGCGCTGCGGGTAGTGGCGCACCAGCTGGGCGACCACCTCGACGCCGGGCAGGCGAAACTGGTTCACCGCCAGCCGGGCGATCTGCTCTTCGCTGAGTTCGAACAGCACCGGCACCGGCTCGAATGGCCGCCGCCCCTGCTTTACCCGGCGCTCGAACAGCTCGCGATCATCGGGCGTGAGCTCCAGCACCTCGACGATCACGTCGAGCACCTGCTCCCAGTCGCCGGCACGTTCGCGGGTCAGGGTCAGGCTGAAGCTGGGCCGGTTGTCGGCGATGATCACCCCGTTGCGGTCGTAGATCAGCCCGCGGTTGGGCGGAATCGGCTGCACGTGGATGCGGTTGTTTTCCGCCAGGGTGGAGTGGTACTCGTACTGGATCACCTGCAGGTAGTACATGCGGGCCATCAGCACCAGGGTCAGCACCAGGAATACCACGCCACCGACCAGCGCACGCTTGCGAATCAGGCGCGCGTCCTTCTCGTGATCTTTTAGACGGATCGGCTGGGGCATCGGGACCGCTGACTACTTGTGATAAGGGTGACCGGACAACACCGTCCAGGCACGATAAATCTGTTCTCCGACCAGTATCCGTACCAGCGGGTGGGGCAGGGTCAGCGGCGACAGCGACCAGCGCTGCTCGCTGCGTGCCTGGACTTCCGGCGCCAGCCCCTCGGGGCCGCCGACCATCAGGTTGACCGTACGCGAGTCGAGCCGCCACTTGTCCAGCTCGACCGCCAACTGCTCGGTGCTCCAGGGTCGCCCTTCGACTTCCAGGGTGACGATGCGTTCCCCAGGCTGGACTTTGCCCAGCATGGCTTCGCCCTCCTGGCGGATCATCCGCGCCACGTCGGCATTCTTGCCGCGCGTGGTCAGGGGAATTTCCACCAGTTCCAGTGCCAGCTCGGAGGGCATGCGCTTGGCATACTCCTGCCAGCCGTCCTCGACCCAGCGCGGCATGCGCGAGCCGACCGCGATCAGTTTGATGCGCACGGAACGCCCTTACTCGCCTTCGCCACCGTGCTGCGCTCGGCTCTGCTCGGCGCCCTGCCACAGACGTTCCAGGTCATAGAACTGGCGGGTGGTCGGCAGCATCACGTGAACGACGATGTCGCCCAGGTCGAGCAGGGCCCACTCGCCACTGTCCAGGCCTTCGCTACCGATCGGGCGCACGCCCTGTTCCTTGGTCTTTTCCAGCACGTTGTCGACCAGCGACTTGACGTGACGGCTGGAGGTACCACTGGCGATTACCATGTAGTCGGTGATGCTGGTCTTTTCACGCACATCGATGGTGGTGATGTCCTGGGCCTTGATTTCTTCCAGTGCTGCGATGGCCACTTTGACCAGGTCTTCACTGTGCATGGGTTTGTTCGTCATAACGTGCTCGTTTGCCTCGTGTTCGATTCACCCACGGTACAGTCCATGGGCGTTGATGTAAGCCAGAACCGCATCGGGCACCAGAAAGCGCACCGAGCGACCGTTGGCCAATAGCCAACGGATCTGGGTGGCAGACACCGCCAGGGGCGTCTGCCAGATGAAGGAAATCTGTCCTGCCGGGCCTTTCAGCGCCAGCGGGTCTGCCACGTTGCGCGCGGCCATCAGGTCGCGCAGCGGCTCGCTGGCCTCACTGCCGGCATCCGGGCGTTGCAGCACCAGAATGTGGCAGTGCTGCAGCAACTCGTCCCAGCGGTGCCAGGCCGGCAAGCCACAAAAGGCATCCCAGCCCAGAATCAAGAACAGCTGATCCTCGGCAGCCAACTCGCCGCGCAACGACTCCAGGGTGTCGATGCTGTAGGACGGCTTGTCGCGCTTGAGCTCACGGTCATCCACCGTCAGCGGCGCCAACCCCACCACGGCTTGCCTGACCATCGCCAGGCGATCCTGCGCCCCAACCTGCGGGGTCTCACGGTGTGGCGGGCGCGCACTGGGGATCAGTCGCAGCTCGTCCAGGCCCATGAACTCGGCCACCTCCAGCGCACCGCGCAGATGGCCAATGTGCACCGGGTCGAACGTACCGCCCAAGAGCCCGATGCGTTTGCGGTTTGCCATCAGCTGCGCACGTGCCCGTCGCCAAATACCACGTATTTCTCGCTGGTCAGCCCCAGCAGGCCCACCGGGCCGCGGGCGTGCAGTTTGTCGGTGGAAATGCCGATCTCCGCGCCCAGGCCATACTCGAAACCATCGGCGAAGCGCGTCGAGGCGTTGACCATCACCGAGCTGGAATCCACTTCGGTGAGAAACCGCCGCGCGTCACTGAAGTTCTCGGTGATGATCGCGTCGGTGTGTTGCGAGCCGTATGTGTTGATGTGCTCGATGGCCGCATCCAGTGAGTCGACCACGCGAATCGCCAGGATCGGCGCGTTGTACTCGGCGTACCAGTCGTCTTCGCTGGCTTCGAGCACGTCGCTACCCAGCAGCGCACGCGTCTGCCCATCGCCACGCAGCTCGACCCCCTTGTCGCGATAGATGGCGGCCAGCGGCGGCAGCACCCGTGCGGCGATATCGGCGTGCACCAGCAGGGTTTCCATGGTGTTGCACGGCGAGTAGCGCTGGGTTTTCGAGTTGTCGCAAACGCGGATGGCCTTGTCGAGATCGGCGGCGCTGTCCACATAAACGTGGCATACGCCATCCAGATGCTTGATCACCGGCACCTTGGCATCGCGGCTGATACGTTCGATCAGGCCCTTGCCGCCGCGCGGCACGATCACGTCGACGAACTCGGGCATGCTGATCAGCGCGCCGACGGCCGCGCGGTCGGTGGTTTCCACCACCTGCACGGCACTGGCCGGCAAACCGGCTTCTGCCAGGCCGGCCTGGATGCAGCGGGCGATCGCCTGGTTGGAGTGAATCGCTTCGGAGCCGCCGCGCAGGATGGTCGCGTTGCCGGACTTCAGGCACAGGCTGGCCGCATCGATGGTCACGTTGGGACGCGACTCGTAGATGATGCCGATCACGCCCAGCGGTACGCGCATCTTGCCGACCTGGATACCGGACGGCAGGTAGCGCATGCCCTGGATCTCGCCGATCGGGTCCGGCAGCGTGGCAACCTGACGCAGGCCCTCGATCATGCTGTCGATGACCTTCGGGGTCAGCGCCAGGCGGTCGAGCATGGCCGGCTCCAGGCCATTGCCGCGAGCGGTAGCCAGATCGCGCTCGTTGGCGGCGCCCAGCTCGCCACGGGCGGCATCCAGCGCAGCGGCGGCGGCGTGCAGGGCCGCATTCTTCTGGGCGGTGCTGGCCCGCGCGAGCAGGCGCGACGCCTGGCGGGCAGCGCGGCCCAGGCGGGTCATGTAGTCAAGCACGGACTCGGTCATGGCAACTCAGGTCGGCAGTTGGAAAAAGTTGCTGATTATAGCGGTCATGCCGCCCCGCGCACAGCGGCGCC
>ENA-UOWJ01000733-UOWJ01000733.1-bioreactor-metagenome-genome-assembly--contig:-NODE-733-length-11718-cov-10.576267_pt1 | contig 11718 bp, 8 predicted proteins | sample MGYA00238156_ERZ761611 | MGnify/ENA primary metagenome ERZ761611 (study PRJEB28900, sample SAMN06268034) | bioreactor metagenome | isolation source: Joint BioEnergy Institute, California, USA | place...
TTGGTGGTTACTTTTTTTCCACTCTGTTCGGCAAGCAAAGGCATTTCAAATTAAAGAAGTTTTAAGTATTAATGTTTTGATGCCTCCGAATAGTTCAAATAACAATTGATAGCAAAAGAGATAACCATACCATGGAATTTTGCACGTGAATGGTATAAAAATAGTGAACTTTGAATGGTTGGCTTATATCCAGAATAAGTAAATTTTTAATGTGTATTTTTCTCCGTAAATGTTTTAGTAAAAATTTTAATAAAAACCACTAAAATTTTTGTAAAAATATATTGCATTTCTTTAATTTATTTGTTAAAAATAGAGTAAGAGGTTTTTAGTGATATACAGTTAAATGGCTATTTACCTTTACTTATTTTTTTAAAGTTTTTAATTGGGAATTTTAGTAAATTCCTGATTTCCCAATGATTTATTTTTTTAAAACAGAAGCTAGTTATCTGTATCGGTTAGGAGATGATAAAAGATGAAACCGAGTATTAGTAAAAATGAGGTAAAAAGCTATCTCGATTTTGCTGTTAGTAAAGTAATACAAAATAAGGATGATTTTTATGATTATGTACCCGCTGCAGCATCAGTAAATTTAGTGTATCCAAAAGAAGAAAATATTGATTGGACAGCAAGTTTTTGGCCTGGGATGTTGTATATATCTAGTGAATACCTTCAAGATGGTAGTTTAGATGAAATTATAGAAAATCAAATGAAATCTTTTGAAAGACGATTAGAGAACAATGTTGAGTTAAATACTCACGATATTGGTTTTCTGTATACGTTGACAGCAGGAGCAGAATATCGACTGAAAAGATCGAATCGGTCAAAACAAATGATTAAAGATGCAGCGGATAAACTAATGATTCGCTATCATGAAAAAGCTGGCATAATTCAAGCATGGGGAGATTTAAACAATCCCGATGAAAGAGGAAGAATGATTATCGATTGTAATATGAATTTACCACTTCTTTATTTAGCATCTCAAATAACAGGTGATGTTAAATATTTTAATGCTGCATATAGCCATGTAAAACAAGCAAGTAAATATATAGTTCGTGATAATTATTCAACTTACCATACATTTTATATGGATGTTGAAACAGGTGAACCAAAGTTTGGTAAGACAGCACAAGGTTATAGTGATAACTCATGTTGGGCAAGAGGTCAAGCTTGGGGTATTTACGGTTTTACATTAAGCTATCGCTATACAGGAGATGAATCTTTACTTCAAGTCGCTAGTCACTTGGCCAATTATTTCTTAGACCACTTACCGGAAGATAAAATATGTTATTGGGATTTAGATTTTACTTCAGGTCCAGAAGAAAGAGATAGCTCTGCTGCTGCAATTGCTGCCTGCGGATTACTAGCTCTTAGTAAGGAATTACCGGAGACAAATGAGAAAAAAAGATATTATGCAGAAGAGGCAATAGAAATAGTCCGGTCGTTGGGAAAAAATTACACAACAAAGAATGAGAGTTCCAATGGTATCTTAATGCATGCGGTCTATGCAAAACCAGATGGAAAAGGTATTGATGAATGTAATATTTGGGGTGATTACTTTTATATGGAAGCGCTTATTTCGTTGTACAAAAGTTGGTTTCCATATTGGTAATCATAACTTTTACATATTTTAGGAGGTGATAGATTTTAAGCAAAATAGATTTATTCTGATAGCGTTTTCTTGAAAATTATAAAAGGAGGAAAGACGATGAAGAAAAAAGTCGCTCTATTATTTACTTTTTTGTTAGTGGTTGGAAGCGTTTTAGCAGGCTGTGGAGGATCAGATTCTTCTGGCAATGGTGAAAAAACAAAAGATGGCAAGGTAGTTCTTAAAGTAACTGTTTGGAACTATGATACTACACCTGAATTTAAGGCATTGTTTGAAGCATATGAAAAAGAAAACCCAAATGTCAAGATCGAACCGATTGATATTGAAGCTGCACAATATGACCAAAAATTAACTACGATGCTGGCAAGTGGTGATAACACTGATGTTTTAACAATGAAAAACGTAATAGGATATTCAAATTATGCAAATCGTGGTCAATTAAAAGACATGTCTGAATATGTAAAATCATTAGATGGTGATAAATATAATGGAACATTGGATTTTCTAAAAGTTGAAGATGGGAAAACTTACGCATTACCATATCGTATGGATTTCTGGGTTCTTTACTATAATAAGGATTTGTTTGATCAAGCTGGTATCCCTTATCCTGAAAATATAACTTGGGAAGAATATAGAGAACTGGCTAAAAAACTAACTAGCGGTTCAGGAAATAATATTGTTTATGGTGCCTACAATCACACTTGGCGGTCAGTAACGCAAGCAATTGCTGCAGCCCAAGAAACTGGTGATCCTGAGGCCATAATAAGTGGTAACTACGATTTTATGAAACATCAATACGAAACATATTTAGGTATGCAAGAAGACAAGAGCGTACTTGATTTTGGTACTGCCAAATCAACAAATACAACTTATGCTTCTCAATTTGAAACAGGAAAAGCGGCAATGTTGCCAATGGGGACATGGTATATAGCTGCTATTATTAATTCGAAAAACCAAGGTAACACTAATGTTAACTGGGGCATTGCTCCGTTACCGCAAATTGAAAAAGGTTCAGAAATTAAATCATTTGGTTCCCCTACAGCTTTTGCGGTAAATAAAAATGCTGCGCATAGTAAAGAGGCTGAAAAATTTGTGAAGTGGGCTTCCGGGGAAGAAGGAGCAAAGGTAATAGCCGGAGTTGGTGTCGTACCAGCTTATAGAACAGATGAAATTAACAATACTTACTTTAACCTTGAGGGTGTTCCAACTGACGAATTATCAAAATCTGCATTTAATCCTGATTTTATAAATATTGAAATGCCGGCAGACAAAAATTCCGCAACAATTGACTTAATTCTAACCGAAGAACATGAATTAATTATGTTGGGTGAAAATAGTATTGATGATGGGATTAAGAAAATGGAAAAAAGAGTTAAAGAAGAAGTAAAGTAACCTTATAATCTAAATAAGACAAAAGTAAAATCAAATAGTCTTAAAAAATACTTTTGTCTTATTTTTTCCATTATAATAGTCTCTTATTGAAAGGAGAGAACTACCTAGTCTTATATGGTGGGGATAATATGAGTAATATAAATACTGAAAGCTCTACTCGTTTAGTATTAGCAAAGAAAAGAAAAAGAAGGAACAATTTAGTTGCTTGGTCATTTATTCTTCCTAACTTTGCAGGATTCTTTATATTTACATTAATTCCGGTTATTGCATCATTTATTTTGGCATTTATGAAATGGGATGCATTTTCTGCACCTGAATTTACAGGTTTAGATAATTTTAACAAAATGATTCATGACCAAGTATTTTGGAAGTCCTTATGGAACACAATTTATTATACAGTAGGAACTGTTCCGCTTACTTTAGTATTATCATTAGGACTAGCATTGTTATTAAATAAAAAGATTCGTGGAATTAGTACTTTCAGGGCGGCAATTTTCTTTCCCTATATAACTTCTCTTGTTGCAGTAGCAGTTGTTTGGAATATGTTATTCCATCCTGAATTGGGTATAATAAATGAATTCCTACGTTTTATTGGTGTCGATAATCCACCGGGATGGACTTCCTCTTCTAAATGGGCAATGCCTGCTATCATTATTGTAAGTGTTTGGCGTGGTATGGGTTATTATATGGTTCTATATTTAGCCGGATTGCAAAGTATTCCAAAAGAATTATATGAAGCAGCAGAAATTGATGGGGCAAATACTTGGCATAAATTTAGAAATGTGACGCTTCCAATGCTTACTCCTACAACATTTTTAGTCCTTATTATGTTGACCATCTCATGTTTTAAAGTATTCGATTTAGTCCAAGTAATGACAATGGGTGGACCTGGTGGAGCAACAAATGTACTCGTTTATGAAATATTTAACGAAGGCTTTGTAAAATATAATTTTGGTTACGCTTCGGCTATATCCCTTGTTTTATTTTTACTTGTACTAGGGGTTACAATTATCCAATTCCGTATCCAAGAAAAGAAGATTGATTATTAAGGAGTGAGAACATTGGATGCTACAGTTAAGAGTACTACCATGTCAAGAAAGAAAAAACAAAAAATAATAAAGGCTATCACTTATATTAGTTTAATAATATTATCTTTATTAGTTTTAATACCATTTTTCTGGATGATTTCGTCTTCATTAAAAGCAGATAATCAAGTTTTCACGATTCCAATTGACTGGATTCCTGACGAACCAAGATGGAGCAATTTTTCAGTTATTTGGCAGCAAATCCCATTATTAACATTTTTTAAAAACACTATTTTTCTTAGTGTCGTAATCACATTTATTCAAGTATTAACAAGTAGTTTTGCAGCATATGGATTTTCTAAAATGCAATTTAAAGGTAGAAATACACTTTTTCTAGCATATATTGGAACAATTGCTGTTCCTTGGCAAGCCTATATGATTCCTCAATTTATTATGATGAGAGAATTTCATTTAACTGATACACTTTGGTCATTAGTTCTATTACAAGCATTTAGTGCATTTGGTGTATTTTTAATGAGACAATACTATATGAGTATTCCGGAAGAGCTAAGTGAATCTGCACGAATAGATGGTCTTAGTGAATATGGCATTTACTTTAGGATTATTTTGCCATTATCAAAACCGGCAATAACAACTTTAGCAGTTTTAACCTTTGTTAATACCTGGAATGACTATATGGGGCCATTTATTTATTTAAGTTCAACAGAGGTAAAAACAATTCAACTTGGTTTACGTATGTTTGTTACTCTATATGATGCTCAATATGCACTTATTATGGCTGCTTCCTTAGTTTCAATTATACCAATTACCATCGTATTTTTGTTTGCTCAACGATATATTATTGAAGGAATAGCTACAACTGGAATGAAAGGTTGATAGTAATGGATAGATTAAACCTGTCACATCAGCAATACAGTATGATTTTTAATTATTTTTATTGGTTCCTAATTTTAAACATTAATTTTGCGATTGCAAATATATTACTTATATTTGCGATCATCTTTTTACAAATGGTCCCATCAAATAGTATCTATTTCTTTTTATCAATGATACCAATGGGTCCTGCAATTGCTGCAATGCTCGGATCAGTAGAAAAAATAGCAACCGAAAAAGATATTAATGTATTTAAGGACTATTGGAAATTTTATAAAGCCTTTTTTTCAAAATCCTTGATACTTTGGACTTTAACATTAACATTGCTATTTATTCTAGCCCTTGATTTTGTATATTTTATTGGAAAACCACTATTTCCAGTTATTTCACCCATCTTTATTATATTAGGATTTTTATCATTGAGTATGGTTGTATGTGGCATGGTTTTGATCATCAAAGTAAAGCAAAGTATGAAAAACATTATTGTTCTATCTTTCTACCTTAGTATTAAAAAAATTTATATAACTCTTTTAAATGCATTATTAGTAGGTTTATTTATATTCTTGCTAGTCATAAAACCATTTTTTGCATTGCTTATTATGCCGAGTTTGCTATTTTTCTTTATATTTAAAAATTGTCGGCTCGCTTTCCAAAATTATTTAGAGGAATAGACCGTCTAAGGAAGTGGCAATATGTTAACTGTTGATGAGTATTTTGAAAAGTTTAAAGTAAACTCAACCTACACAGAATCTTTTCGAAAACAAGTAGAACAACATGTTGAAGACTTATCTGGAAAAGAATTCCTTCTGTTACCCTACTTTTCAGGATACAGTTCATATTTGAATGAGGGAAATAGAATTGAGTTAGAAAATATATATTTTCAAAGAAGACGGGATGCAGTTGCTTTAGCATTGTTTTTACAATGGAACCCTAATAGTGATAAAATTAAACTTTTTGAGGAAATGTTATTTTCTATTTGCCAGGAATATTCGTGGGCATTACCGGCGCATATTCAAATAGATCATAAGCAAAAAAGCTATCTCAATGCGAATGAAACCGTGGACTTATTTGCTTCTGAAACAGCTCATTTTTTAGCAGAATGTACAGTTTTATTCAGGAAAATTATAAACCCAACATTGTTAGAAATAATAAAAACAGAGATTGAAAAGCGTGTATTAAATCCTTTTATCCAAAAAGATTGGGGATTTGAAAAACTAAGAAATAATTGGAGTGCAGTCTGTACTGGAGCCATAGGAATTACAGCAATGATTCTAATTAAGGATGAAGAAGTGAAGAAAAAAGTTTTAACCCGAGTAGAGAATGCACTATCCTGCTTTTTAGAAGGATATGGCGAAGATGGTGCTTGTGTAGAAGGAATGGGATATTGGGTTTATGGAATTGGTTATTATACTTATTTTGCTGATATGTATGAAAAGGTAGCGGGTATAGATTTATTTAAGAACCTGAAGTGGAAAAACATTATCCTTTTCCCGTTAATAGCCAGGATGCCGTCAGGAAATTTTCTTCCATTTTCAGATTCTCCGGAAACAGTTATTGTTCCATCCGGACTTAATAGTTACTTTTTTAACAAATTTAACATTGTACCTGCATATGAAGAAAGTATTACAGATTTCCATTTTGACCATTGTTACCGTTGGGGACATTTAAGTCGGACATTATGGTGGAGTACAGAAAAGGTACGAAATGCTTATCAAAATTTATATGGTGAATTTGTATTTAATGATGCAAACTGGGTCATTCTTAAGAGAAAAAAATTATATTTTGCAGCAAAAGGTGGAAATAATGACGAATCACATAACCACAATGATTTAGGTCATTTTATATTAGGTGATCATAATGGATTAATATTTGATGATTTAGGTGCACCGGTTTATACAGCGGATTATTTTGGTGCAAAGAGATATGAATATGTTCATCCAAGATCATACTGGCATTCTGTTCCATATATAGATAAACAAGAACAACTGCCTGGTTCAAATTATTTTGCTTTCATTTCCAATGTTTACAACGATGACCATGAATTTAGTGTAACAATTGATTTGCAACATGCTTATCCAAATTTGAAAGATAACCCATTGAAAAGGTCTTATATGATAAATGACTTAAAGCGTCGGTTGTTGATTAAGGATACAGTAGGCAAACCGGTTCATTACGAAACACATTTTATCTCCAGAATAAAACCAAATCTATTGGAAGATAAAGTAATCTGGAAAGAAGGGGAATGGACTCTTCAATTTAATAAAAATTTATTACATGCACATGTTGAATGCATTGAAATTAAAAATCATTTCAATCAGTCTGAAATGGTTTATAACATTATTTTTACAACAAAAAAAGAGGAAAATAAGGTTTATACATTTTTAGTAAATTGGGCAGGCGGTGAGTTCGATGAATAGTAAAAACATTAATATAACAAGAAGACAGGATATAGAAAGTATATTAGAGGAAATTTTAGAACCGCTTAATATAGAAATTAAAAAAGAAGGACCAGGTTTAAAATTTGATACAGGTGGAACTCATTACAGTGAATCAACACGACAACTTGAAGCTTTATTTCGTCCATTATGGGGAATGGTGCCATTGCTTGCTGGGGGCACCCAATATAAGGCTCTACCTAAATTTATAAAAAAAATAAAAGCAGGCATTGATCCAAAAAATCCTAACTACTTTGGAAAGACTCATGATTTTGATCAGCGGCTTGTTGAAATGGCAGTTATTGGTTTAGCATTGTGTATTTGTGGTGAAAAGTGGCTTAAGTTTTTTAACGATAAAGAACAGCAACAATTACATGAATGGTTAGATCAAATTAATACATGTGAAGTACCAAGAAATAATTGGTTATTTTTCCGCGTTTTGGTTAATCATGGTTTTAAAAAGAATGGTATGGCATACAACGAAAAGAAACTAAGAGAAGATTTAGATACGATTCATACTTTTTATCGTTCAGAAGGATGGTATGTTGACGGGTATCCAAATCAAATAGATTACTATGTTGCCTTTGCTATTCATTATTATAGTTTAGTTTATGCAAAGACGGCAGAACCTGGTGATAAGGACGCAGCTATCTTCATTGAAAGATCCAAAGAATTTGCAAAATCGTTTGCTTGTTTCTTTGATGGTAATGGTGCAGCAGTACCATTTGGAAGAAGTATGACCTATCGATTTGCACAAGTATCATTTTTTAGTGCGGCGATTTTTGCAGAAGTCGAGGTACTACCTTACTCAGAGATGAAATGGCTGGTTGTTAATCACCTGAAGCATTGGATGAAACAATCTATTTTTAGTAATGATGGGTTGTTGACAGTAGGTTATTACTATAGAAATCAAGTATTTGCTGAAGGGTACAACGCATTTGGGTCTCCTTATTGGGCTTTAAAAGTATTCTTATTATTAGCATTGCCGGAAGACCATCCCTTTTGGTCAATCCCTGAAATCGAACCTAGTCTTCCGAAGAAAAAGTTAATTCAATCTGCACGTTTTCTTGTGACACGTGATGAAAGAAATAAGCAGGTTCAGTTATTTACAGTTGGATTACATTGTGAACCGCATACCCATTGTGATGCCAAATATGAAAAATTTGTTTATTCCAGTGTTTTTGGATTTAGTGTATCAAAGGGCCAATTGAGTCTTCGCCAAGGTGCGTTTGATAATACTTTAGCAATCAGTTTACAGCCTGATATGTATTACAAGATGCGTTATGAAAAATCTCGATATCAACTAACTGACCAATACTTAGTAACAGAATGGTCGCCATATGTTGGTGTAAAAATTAGAAGTATTATTGTTCCTTTTTCACCATTCCACTTTCGAATTCATGTTGTTAAAACGGATAAAACCATTTACTTAGCAGATGGCAGTTTTGCACTAGGCTTTGATGTCGATGGATATTATATGGAAGATAAAATGTTTACTGAACAAAATCATATAGAAGTAAACAATGGAGAGCATAAAGTAGGTGTATATGATTATGATAGTAAATCATCATTAGAATTTGTCTTTGGGGAGCCAAACACAAATATTATGAAGGATCAAACATATATTCCTACTGCAAAAAATACTGTTGAACCTGGTACTGCTCTATTAATTCACGGATTTTATGGAACATATCTTGATGATCCAATTATAAATCCAAGATGCCAAGTTGAAGAAGATGAAATTAAATTATCAGTTGGGAATGAAATAGTACTAGTTCCTAGAAAATTACTGGATATTGATACTTATCAATTGTAGATTCTGAATAATTTTTTGGAGGGAAGAAATTGAAACAAAATCATATATTTTATGGTGGCGATTATAATCCGGAACAATGGCCAGAGGAAGTTTGGCAAGAAGACATGCAGCTAATGAAAAAAGCGGGTGTGAATTTCGTTAGCATAAATATATTTAGTTGGTCTAGTATCGAAAAAGATGAAGGAAAATATGATTTCTCAAAACTAGATAAAATAATGAATTTACTAGCTGAAAATCAAATTGGTGTTGACTTAGCAACTGCAACAGCATCACCACCGCCTTGGGTTGCTCGGCGGTATCCAGAAACTCTACCTGTTAGTAAAGAAGGGGAAAAATATCTTCCCGGATCAAGGCAACATTATTGTCCTAATAGTGAAGATTATAAACGGTTGGCTTCAAAGTTGGTAGAGAAAATTGCAAAGAGATATGCCCATCACCCAGCCTTAGTAATGTGGCATGTAAATAATGAATATGGTTGCCATATAAACGAATGTTATTGTGATAATTGCCGCAATCAATTTAGAAAATGGTTAAAAGAAAAATATAAAACAATTGATGTCCTTAATAAAGCATGGTCTACGGATTTCTGGAGTCAACGATATTATGATTGGGAAGAAATTAATCTACCGGGAAAAACTCCAACTTATGCAAATCCTAATCAACAAGTAGACTATAAGCGTTTTATGAATGATTCAATTTTAAATTTATACAAACTAGAACATGATATTATCAAAAAATATAGCAAAGATATTCCTGTTACAACAAATCTGATGGGGTTACATAAACCTATAAATGGCTTTATGTGGTCAAAGGATATGGATATTGTTTCATGGGACGCTTATCCGGATCCTTATCGAAAATATCCGCTAGATACATTTTTAGCACATGATTTGACAAGAAGTTTAAAGAAAAAACCATTTTTATTAATGGAGCAAGCACCGAGTGCGGTAAACTGGCGTGCACAAAATTCAGTTAAAAAACCCAATCAAATGCGATTATGGAGTTATGAAGCAATTGCACATGGTGCGGATGGGGTTATGTTTTTTCAATGGCGAGCTTCTCAAGGCGGTGCGGAAAAATTCCATAGTGGAATGGTACCCCACTCTGGAGATGAAAATAGTAGAACTTTTAAAGAAATTGTGCAGTTAGGCAATGAATTACTAAAGTTAACGGACATAATAGGGTCTAACTATGCAAGTCAAGTGGCAATATTATTTGATTGGGAAAATTGGTGGGCGTTAGAACTAGACTCTAAGCCTTCTGACCAAGTGAAATATGTTGAAGAAATTCTTACTTATTATGAAATTTTATATAAATTAAATATTGGTGTGGATTTTGTATCACCAAATGAGAATCTGGAAAAATATAAAATTATTTTTGCTCCGGCAAGTTATCAAGTTAGTGAACTGTTCTCTCGAAAAGTAAAAGAATATGTCGCTAATGGTGGATTATTTGTAACAAATTATTTTAGCGGGATTGTGGACCAAGATGAGCGTATTTATCTTAGTGGATATCCGGGAGCTTATAAAGATGTGTTGGGAATTTATATAGAAGAATTTGCACCAATGGAAAAAGGTAAGGAACATCAAATTATTACAAATACCGGTGAAATTTATGCGAATTCGATTTGGGAAGAAAAAATTCATCTTAAAAGTGCGAGGTCACTTGCATACTTTAATGAAGGTTATTTAAAAGGAAGTCCGGCTATAACCGTTAATCAATATTATCAGGGAACTGCATTATATATTGGTACAAAACCTCAAAAAGAATATTTAGAACAAATAATACATTACATTTTAAAACTTAGAAATGTACAAACTTCATTAGAGGTTCCAGAGGATGTAGAAATTACAAAGCGTTATGATGAAAACAATGAATTCTACTTTATTTTAAATCATAGTAATGATGAAAAAATAATTAAACTAGATGATGAGTATATAAACTTATTAACTGGTAAAAAAGTGATAAATCAATTAATTCTACTTGGTCTGGATGTTGCAATCTTAAAAAAGATATAGTTCTTAAGCAGAGGAAAAAACTGAGTATCAATATAGATGAACAATGGATAAAAAATGATTATGTTGCTGTGAGTGTTGACGGGAATCTAATAGCCCTGCAAAAGAAGGGAACTAAAAATTTTTGCATGTAAAGTTTCCGATTAATCAATGATCATATTTTAATTGTTGATGGTGGCTAGTTGGCTAGTTAAAATAGAACTCAACTTTCGGATTAAAAATTGATCCCATTCTCTTGTCAATAGAGTTCTCAAACAAATTATTAGTACCACTGGTATCTTCTATATCCGAAAGTTGAGCAGATTTATTACAAAATATCTTCCCATATTTAGAGATAATGGGATTAATTTAATTTAGATGCTAAGGAGAATACGTATGTCCAGTTTAAGTTTGAAAGTGGTAAGTAAAGAAGGCATAGTAAAGAAAGAGAAGGTAGGATCAGAAAGGGTTCATATTGAATTTTTTGAAGAATATCAACTCGGAGATCAAATAGTCGTTACGATTGAAAAAAGTAAAGCATACTTAATGTACAACT
>ENA-UOWJ01000735-UOWJ01000735.1-bioreactor-metagenome-genome-assembly--contig:-NODE-735-length-11649-cov-108.571761_pt1 | contig 11649 bp, 8 predicted proteins | sample MGYA00238156_ERZ761611 | MGnify/ENA primary metagenome ERZ761611 (study PRJEB28900, sample SAMN06268034) | bioreactor metagenome | isolation source: Joint BioEnergy Institute, California, USA...
TTAAGGAAGCGTGGAAAATTGACGGCCTTCCTTCACATAGAGCCCATCTATGTTAAGGAAACGCTCAAAAACGAAGGCCTTCCTCCACATAGAACCCGGCTACGTTAAGGAAGCGTGGAAAAAAGGCAATCTTTCTTCACATAGAGCCTGTCTACGTTAAGGAAGCAAGCAAAAACGAGGCCCTTTCTTAACATAGAGGGCGTCTACGTTAAGAAAGCGAGGAAAAACGAAAACCTTTCTTCACATAGAGCCCGGCTACGTTAAGGAAACACGAAAAAAGATGGCCTTCCTTCACATAGAGCCCGTCTATGTTAGGGCTTGCTGAACGAATCCGATTCTGAATTTGCACTCATTTGTCAGCAAAATATAGAAGAATTCGTCGACGAAAATGCGTGATTCTGTCTTCTCTATACATTGAATCAGCTTTCAAATGCAAACTTAAATTTTTGCCAAAGCTAGGAATTTTTCTTATTCAGCAAGCCCTAAATAACCAGAACCAGACCCGATAAAGCATCTGGGAAAGAGGGGCGCGGTGGTGACAATACTTGGCGCACCCGCGGTCCCAAAGCTGGCAAATGCAAAATAAGAATTGACAAACCCGGTTGGAACTGCCATAATAGCAAGGACAAAAGATGAATGAATGCCTTTAAAACAGTCCCGTGAGGCTGGCAAGGTTCCGGATAAATGTGCACTTCCATGCACCTTGCTTTCATTCGGGCAAGGTGCTTTTTTTTGCCAAAAGGGCACTTCCTGGAAAACCCCTGCCTCGCATTTTACCAATCCATTGAGGGGGAGAAATATGGAACAGCATGAAATTCAAGTTAACCAAAAACTACCTTTTCTCAAAAGCCTGCCGCTAAGTTTTCAGCATTTGTTTGCCATGTTCGGTTCAACCGTTCTCGTTCCTGTCCTGTTTAAAATTGATCCTGCGACCATTTTATTCATGAACGGGATCGGGACGCTACTTTATATCCTGATCACAAAAGGAAAAATCCCGGCCTATCTCGGGTCCAGCTTTGCTTTTATCTCGCCGGTATTTGCCGTTCTTGCAAAACATGCGGGCCTTACCGGATACAGTTACGCATTGGGCGGATTCCTTGCAGTCGGCATTATTCTCGTCATCGTTGCACTTATCGTTAAAATTGCCGGCACGCGCTGGATTGAGGTTGTGTTTCCACCTGCTGCAATGGGTGCGATCGTAGCCGTGATCGGGCTCCAGCTTGTCCCGACTGCGGCACAGATGGCAGGCCTTGTCCAGTCGGATGCTTCCGTAAAACACTGGAGCCCGGACCCTGATACCATCACGGTTTCCTTATTAACACTTGCAATTACAGTGGTCTGCTGGGTTACCCTGCGCGGCTTTCTTAAAATCATTCCGATCTTAATCGGGATCATTTGCGGCTACCTGATTTCCCTGGCATTCGGGATTGTCGACCTCAAACCCGTCCAGGAAGCAGCCTGGATCTCATTGCCGACGTACTATCCGATCAAACTGAACTGGTCCGATATCATGATGATCGTGCCGGCAGCGCTCGTCATCATTCCGGAACATATCGGCCACTTAATCGTCACAGGCAATATTGTCAAAAAAGATTTAACCAAGGACCCTGGGCTTGACCGGTCTTTGCTCGGAAACGGCATTTCCACGATTCTGTCCAGTTTTGTCGGTGCCACACCAAATACGACGTACGGTGAAAATATCGGTGTGCTCGCGATTACGCGTGTCTACTCCACATGGGTGATCGGCGGCGCTGCGGTTCTCGCCATTATCCTTTCCTTCTGCGGAAAATTGGCGGCGCTCATATCATCGATTCCGCAGCCGGTTATGGGCGGCATCTCTCTCCTCTTGTTCGGTGTCATTGCGGCAAGCGGACTCAGGATGCTGGTCGAACAAAAAGTGGATTACGGAAAATCGCAAAATTTGATTCTCACCTGCCTTGTTCTCGCTGTTGGCTTAAGCGGCGCAACGATCAATATCGGCACCGCCTCATTAAGCGGGATGGGGCTTGCAACAGTCGTTGCCATTATCGTAAGCCTGTTCTTTAAACTGCTGAACGTGCTCCATTTGGAAAACGAATAAATAAGGGGCGCCCCAAAAGCCGGAAACTGGCGGATGGGACGCCCCTTCTGTAATATTGGACGGGGTGCGCGAGAGCCCGCATACCATTTGCCCGGCCCGCTTTTCCGATAGCTTATAGCAGCCACAAACACCACTCCAAAATATGAAAAAACCTTTGTTTAAAAGAAAAAGCCCGGTTTCCCATACGGATACCGGGCTTATTTTTGATTATCGAATCAAGTTTGTTTTAGCCAAATCAATTAATTCATTGGCACGGCCGTTTAATACGGCTTTCAGCATCCACAGCGTAAAGCCGTGTGCTTGTTCATACGTAATTTTAGGCGGCAAGGACAATTCCTGGCGGTTTACGGCAACGTCAATAACGGCCGGTCCGTCATGTTCGAATGATTCACGGAGTGCCCCTTCCAGATCAGCTGGGTCTTCCACACGGATCCCTTTCATGCCCATCGCTTCAGCAATCGCTGCATAGTTCGGGCTGTCAAGGCCTGTTCCAGTTTCCGGATAGCCGGCTGCTTTCATTTCCAGTTCAACAAAGCTTAATGCCGTGTTGTTAAAGACAACGACTTTAACTGGCAGCTTATGCTGGCGGAGCGTTAACATGTCACCCATCAGCATCGACAGGCCGCCGTCCCCGCTGAGCGAAACAACTTGCTTGCCAGGTTGTGCAACAGCCGCGCCGATCGCTTGTGGAAGCGCATTAGCCATCGTACCGTGGTTAAATGAACCGAGCAGGCGGCGTTTGCCGTTCATTTGCACATAACGTGCTGCCCACAACGTTGGTGTACCCACATCGCAAGTGAAGATAGCATCTTCATCTGCCAGATCACTGACCAGTTTTGTCAAATATTGCGGGTGGATCGGTTTGCGTCCCGGTTTGCCAACAGCCAATTCATCGAGATCTTCTCTTACTTTTTGATAAGCTTTGACATGTTTTTCAAGATGCTTGCTGTTGTCTTTTTCCTGAATCATTGGCAGCAAAGCTTCAACTGTATCTTTTACATCTCCGACAACGCCGAGTGTCAGCGGTGTCCGGCGTCCCAAATGTTCGGAACGGATGTCGACCTGCAACACTTTTGCGTTTTTCGGATAGAATTGGCGGTACGGGAAGTCTGTGCCGAGCATCAGCAGCGTATCGCATTCCATCATGGCGTCATAGCCGGAAGAATATCCGATCAAGCCTGTCAACCCTGCAAAGTAAGGATTATCGTATTCCAAAAACTCCTTACCGCGCAGTGCAACGACCATTGGCGATTTCAGTTTGTTGCACAGTTCCATAATTTCGTCATGGGCACCCTGGCAACCCGCACCGCAAAGCAGCGTTACTTTTTTCCCGTCGTTTAAGTAAGAAGCAAGCTGTGTTAAATCTTCTTCTGACGGTTTCACGACCGGTTTGGCAACATGGACCGGTACTTGCGGCACTGCTACGTTGTCATCCAGGCCTGCAACATCACCAGGCAAAACAAGAACGGAAACGCCTTGGTTTGCGACCGCCTGTTGCATCGCCATATTTACCATTAAAGGCATTTGTTCCGGGCGTTGTACTGTTTCAATAAAATGCGCACAGTCTTTGAAAATCAATTCAGGCCGTGTTTGTTGGAAATACTCGCTTCCGATTTCACTGCTCGGAATATGGGCGGCAATCGCCAATACCGGCACACGCGAACGGTTGCAGTCATACAGCCCATTGATAAGGTGCAAGTTTCCAGGGCCGCTGCTGCCTGCGCAAACCGCAATGCTGTTATTTAAGGTAGCCTCTGCGCCGGCTGCAAAAGCGGCCACTTCTTCATGGCGCACGCCGACCCATTCAATCCGCCCGGAACGCCGGATGGAGTCGAGCACTGCATTTAAAGAGTCCCCGACGATCCCATAAATTCTTTTTACACCTGCATTTAATAATGAATCAATCAGCAAATCCGCTATCGTTTTTGCCATTTGTCAATCCCCTTCTTTTCCATTTATTTTTCGTTAGTATCCCCTAAATGCCGGCTTTCAATCTCCTAATTCCTTTATCCGCATTGCGGCAAACCTGGCCAATGATCCCTTCTTTCTCCGCTGTTCTTGCACCCTTCGGCATTTGGCATACAAACTGTTATAGTAAAAAATGAATCTGTACTATATTTGTTCATAAAAAGTTCACATTTATATATTAAACCTATATATGCGGTGAAAACAAGGTTTTTGCATGAAAAAATTTATAAAATGCTTGTTTTGCACAAAACTGTATTAGTCCATATGCAAAAGATATTAATACACATTTTTAAAGCGGTTGCATTTTTTCGCGTCCGCAAAACAGACAAACCCTTTTTCATGCAATTTGCGTTATGATGGTATTGATGGATGATGAAAGGAATGAAGAATATGAAACGTTATACAATTGACCAGCTGGCACAAATGATTGACCATACCAATTTAAAACCGTTTGCGGATCAAGCGGCAATGGAATCACTTTGCAGGGAGGCGCAGCAGTTCCATTTTAAAATGGTGGCAATTAACTCCGTCCAAACTGCCCTTTGCAAACACTTGCTGGAGGGTACAGATATCCATGTCGGCGCAGCCATTTCTTTCCCGCTCGGGCAGACCACGCTTGAAACCAAAGTGTTCGAAACACAAGATGCGATCGAAGACGGGGCAGACGAAATTGACTATGTCGTGAATCTGTCCGAAGTAAAAAATAAGAACTACCGTTATATCGAAAAAGAGATGGAAACCATTACGGACATTTGCAGGGAAGAAGGTGTCATTTCAAAAGTGATCTTTGAAAACTGCTATTTGGAAAAAGATGAAATCGAGGCGCTGGCCCGGATTGCCAGAAAGGTAAAGCCCGATTTTATTAAGACTTCTACCGGGTTCGGAACAGGCGGGGCCACAATAGAAGATGTCCGGTTTATGAAAGAAATTGTCGGGGACGATGTAAAAGTGAAAGCTGCAGGCGGTATACGCGACGCTGAAACGTTCCTGGCGATGATTGAAGCAGGCGCCGAACGGATCGGCACAAGGTCAGGCGTACAAATCATGGCCAGTCTCCAGACAAAAGAAACAGATGGCGTGATGACGATCGAATAATGGTAAATCTAGAGCCTTAGTTATAGATTCATTTCGCATATCTTTTTTAAAGCCATCCTTTAAAAAAGATATGCTCCTTTTAGTTCATTAGAGATTTATTTCTAAACTATCCGTATATTTAAAAAGGAGACAATTTAAATATATGAATGATAATAGCAACGGAAGCAGCCTTTCGTTCGTAGATATAATTAAGACAACTAAACCATCTAAGATTCTCTTTTTTTCAGCATCTGTTCTTTCCCTTTTGGGATGTGTGATCAGTCTTACTGTCCCTCTGCTTATTGAAAGATTAATTGATCAGTTAAAATCAAATATAGACATCAAACTGATCGTTTGGATTATTGCCTTTTCATTATTAGAGAGTGTGGCATCTTCAATTTCACAATTTTTACTTTCCGTATCTGCAGAAAAAGTAATATTTAATCTACGGGAAGCACTGTGGAATAAAACATTACAATTGCCCATGAAATACTACCAGAAAAATAAATCTGAAGAGCTTGTGAGTAGATTAACAAATGATACAACTACTGTAGCGTCGATTGTAACGGATGAGATGGTTGATCTAATATCCTCATTTTTTACGCTCTGTGTTTCTATCGTCATTTTGTTGTTTTTAGATATTCCAATGACGCTTGCTCTCATTATTGTTGTCCCGCTATCCCTTTTTATTATTATTCCATTTGGTAAACGTTTTGGGGAGATTGCCTACAAATCACAAGACAGAATATCTGAACTTACAATGTTCTCTTCACAAATATTGAGGAATATTAAAATAGTAAAGTCATTTGGAGCCGAAACAAAAGAGTTGCAAAGTGGGAAAGATAAATTTTATTCACTTTACAAACTGGGAGTTAAAAGTTCGATTCTTAATGCTGTTATTGGTCCATTTCTGGGTACATTTGGTTTCTTATTACTCATTTCAGTTGTCGGATTAGGGGCCTTGCGGGTCAGCAACGGGGATATTTCAATTGGAAAATTAGTAGCATTTATTATTTACTTATTCCAAGTGATTGCCCCATTTATAAATATCAATATGTTTTTTACATCTTATCAGGAAGCAAAAGGCTCTCTAAAAAGGATTTTTGAAATCCTAAATGAGGATGTTGAACCTGATCGCTTCTTAACAAATTCCGTTAAGAATAAAAATTCATTTAACACCTTAATATTGTCTCATATTACATTCTCTTATCATGAGGAGCAAGTTTTAAAAGATATCTCTTTTCATGTCAATAAAGGAGAGATCGTTGCATTAATCGGAGAAAGTGGGGCTGGAAAATCAACAATCTTTAATCTTATTGAACGCTTTTATGAACCGCAATCAGGAGAAATGTACTTAGATCATGTTTCTTTTAGAGAAGTGGAGCCGGGATTATGGAGACAGTCCTTTAGTTATGTACCACAGGATTCACAACTTTTTGACGGCACGGTAAAAGATAATATCACTTATGGTTTATCATCAGTAACGGAAGAAGAAATTGTTCATGCAGCAAAACTTGCCAATGCACATGATTTTATATTAGCACTTCCTGATGGATATGGAAGCGAGATAGGGGAGTACGGGAATCGTCTATCAAGCGGGCAAAAACAAAGAATTGCAATTGCCAGGGCTTTTCTAAGAAAACCTGATTTTATACTAATGGATGAATCAACCGCCAATTTAGATTCAGAATCTGAATATTTATTACAAGATTCTTTGAAACATTTATCTGAACATGTGGGCGTCATTTTAATTGCCCATCGTTTATCAACCATCATGAATACAGACCGGATTTTGGTATTGGAAAATGGTAAAATTACTGGAGATGGCAAGCATGAGACTCTATACCAAACCAACGCTTATTATAGAAATTTGATTCAACATCAAGGACTGAATAAGAATCAATCCTGAATTTCGAAAGAAAAATAGAAGTTTAAAATGAAAAAGTTCCCAAACCTGCCTTATTCCCAAAAATGTTAGGATCTGCTTCTCTCCTAAGCCAAATATAATCCTCAGCTGCCTCTGTGTAGGCAGCTGGAGCTAAATGGTGAGCTAAAATGATTTTTTAACCAATTTTATATAAAGCATACTTGTTTCCTCATTTTCCAACTATAATACCACGTTCATGGACAAATTGTTGCCCTTATCATAGTAGTGTTCGTTTGGTTCCGCAGTCCGTTTTCGTCATATTCATACTGGGCAATAGTTGTCCCGCTGATTGTCGTGACTTTTCCTCATTCTGGTAATTAGCAAGATTGCTATGTGCTGCTTTTTATGCTGCAATATTTCATTTCCGGTTGGTGCTGGGAATGATTTTTTTATCGGTAAATCGGCATTCGCAACCCGTTAATTTCGCCGGAAACAGTTGCGGCTTCTTTCATACCCGACCAGGCCGGGCACAAAAGAAGCCACTTCCGTTCGTGTAAAGTTTTATGCGTTTCCTTTTTCCACTGCTTCCGGGACGGTTTGCAACCCATTTTCGCTCCGGGTTTTGCGGATCAGGCCGACAAGCAAATAGACAACCGGGGTCATGATGATCGAAGCTGCAAATTTAAAAATATACTGGGTGAGAATCAGCGTTCCAATCATCCCGGCCGGCACCGTTCCGTAAAAAGCAATCACGATAAAAATAGACGTATCGATCAACTGGCTGAACATCGTGGAAGCATTGTTGCGCAGCCACAGTTTTTTTCTGCCGTGCCTTGTTTTCAGCTTATGAAATACAAAAACATCGAGATTTTGGCTGACCCAATACGAAATCAGGCTGGCCAACACGACGCGGAAACTGCCGCTTAAAATCGTTTTAAAGGCATCCTGGTGCTGAAAAGAAGGGGCAGCCGGGAGATGGATGGCGGCCACGATAAAAACCAGGGCAAGGATTTGGGTGAGAAAACCTGCCTGGACCGTTGCCCGGCCCGCCTTTTTCCCGTAAACTTCCACTGTAACATCAACAAGGGGATACGTAAAAATGTAAATGATGGCGGCAGCGGGCAGCACAATCGCATCGCCAATATGAAACAGCTTCACAGAAATGATATTCGATAAAATCAGCAGCCCGACAAACATGCCATTTAAGTATGCATTCATCTGTATCCCCCTCACCGGTTATCCACTTTTTCAGGATACAGATCGTGATGCATCAGGCGAAAATGGGCCATGTCTTCATATTTGGTGCCCGGCTTCCCGTAATTGCACCACGGATCGATAGAGATGCCCCCGCGCGGCGTAAATTTTCCCCACACTTCAATGTAGCGGGGATCGAGCAGCTTGATGAGATCGTCCATGATGATATTGACGCAGTCTTCATGAAAATCGCCATGGTTGCGGAAACTGAAAAGATACAGTTTCAGAGATTTGCTTTCGACAATTTTTTTGTCCGGTATATAAGAAATATACATGGTTGCAAAATCCGGTTGTCCGGTAAGCGGGCACAGACTTGTAAATTCCGGACAATTGAATTTTACAAAATAGTCACGGTCCGCATGCAGATTGTCAACCGCCTCCAATACCCCGGGATCGTAATCCGCCGGGTATTTTGTTTTTTGGTTGCCGAGCAACGTTAAGTCCTGCAATCCTTCTTCTTGTTTTCTTCCAGCCATAAAAAAACCTCCTGTCAAAAATGTTCCCGTCATTTTTTCCAAGAGAGGCGCAGACCCGTGCCAGAATAAGATGAAAAAAGCCACATCCCGTATGGACATGGCTTTTTGATCCATTTATCCATAGTTTTTTATAGAGGGTTTGCTATGAACCTCATGCTTATGCAACTGTTCAATACCTCTCCCGGTCGGGTAGGTGTTCCTTACCATTTTAGAAAATGGTGCGGCGCCTGTAAACCCTTTGAACGAGAGAATCTTTCATTCATTCGAAATAAAAGCGATCAGTCTTCACTTTTTACAGGTTCCGCTTTCGCAAATAATTTTCCCGGCCAGAAAGCATAGCGGCCGAGCACGGTGGTAATCGCCGGCACGAGCAGCGGGCGGACGACAAAGGTATCCAGCAGAACGCCAATCGCGGTTACAATGCCGAACTGGACCAATATTTGGATCGGGAGCACCGTTAAAACCGCAAACGTTCCGGCTAAAATCAGCCCGGCTGAGGTAATGACGGCACCTGTTTCTGTTACGCCAAGGGCAATCGCGCGCCTGTGCGGCAAATGCTGTTTGTTTTTCCAAATGCCCGAGATCATGAAAATATTGTAGTCTTCCCCAAGAGCGACAAGAAATACAAATGCATAGAGCGGAATAAGGTCCTGGATGGCAGAAATGCCCAACCCATAATGGATCAGCAGCCAGCCTGCGCCCAATGCCGCCACATAGGAAAGCAGAACTGTCACAATCAAGTAAACCATGGCAACGAGTGACCGCAAATACAGCAGCAACAAAATGGCAATGATGAAAATGACAGACGGGACAATGACCTTCATATCCCTTTCAGTCACCTTTGCCGTATCATAAAGGGAAGAGGTAACGCCGCCGATCCAGATTTGGTTTTTGGACAGGCCGGCCTTTTGCAATTGCTTTTGTATCACCGGGATGGATTGAATTGCTTTTTCACTGTACGGGTTATCTTTTAATCTTACATTGTAAGATTCATATTGTTTATTTTTTTTCCCGTATTGCGGCCCGGTTACGGTGTCAACAAACGGCAGTTTTTCAAGCGCTGCCTTTACATTCGCGCCTTTTCCTTCCGTATTTGCGATTACCTGGACAGGCGCCAGCTCGCCCGGCGAAAAATGGTCTGCGATGATTTCATAGCCTTCACGTGACGGCATATCTTTCGGGAACGACTCGATCAAGTTCTGCGTATACGCGATTTTCGGTACGAAGGAAGCGAGCCCGCCGAGAATGATGACGCTCAGTACAATGATCAGCCAAGGCTTTCTTGTGACCGCTTCTCCCACTTTCCGGCTCCATTTCCCATGCGCAGCATGACGGCGGATCTTTTTCCCTTTTTTCGCTTCCAGGGCGCTGGCCATTTGTTCTGTTCTCGGAATAAACGGAAAGAAAGAAGCCCGGCCTAAAATGGAAAGCAGCGCCGGCAGCAGTGTCAATGCAGCAATGCCCATGATAAAGATGGCAAGGCTGAACGGAACAGCAAACCGCTGATACGTCCCGTAGTGCGCAAAAAGCAATGTGAACAGGCTGAGCACGACCGTAATCGCGCTGACCATGATCGCGCCGCCCGAATGCCGGATGGCCGTGTGCAGCGCTTTTATCTTATCTTCTTCTTCCAGCAAACATTCACGGTATTTCGAAACAAGAAATAAACAGTAATCCGTGCCGGCCCCGAATAAAAGGACAGTCATGATCGAAGTGGCCTGGGAATCCACTGTAATGATGCCTTCTTTTGCAAGAAAACCCAATATCGGCCCGATTGCCCCATAAGCAAATACGACACCGATAAGCGGAACAAGCGCCAAAATCGGCGACCGGTACAATACAATCAAGAGCACCAGCACAAGCAGCACGGTAGAAATCAACAGGGTGATATCCGCTTTGCTAAATAGGGACACCGCATCCGTGGATATGCCCGCAGGCCCTGTGAAGCGGACATGCAGGCCGGTATCCGCCAGTTTCTTATTCAAAACGGCTTTCGATTCGAGGGATGTCACTCTCTTTTTCAATTCTTTCAAGTTATCAGCGAGTTCATCCGTTCCTGCACTTTTTTCCATAAATACCGGCGTAACCATCGTAGTGCCGTCTTTTGAAGCCTGCCCGCCTAGTGCCTGCGGCGGCATTTTTTCGTACGGTGGGATAAAACTTTGTGCGGGAAGCGGGTTTTTCTTTAAATCCCCGTACAATTTAGCAATCGTTCCGTAATCCTGCTGCGTGAGTCCGCCTTCACGGTACCAGGCGATAAGAAGCGGCGTGCCCGCATTCGGGAACTGTTTTTCAGCCACCTTTTCAGCCCGGACGGACATGGCTGAATCCGGCAGATTTGCTGCGCTGTTATCCGTGACTTTATTCACATTCGGAAAAACAGCAGACAAAACGGACACGACCAGGATCCATGCGGCAAGCGTTACCCATCTCCCTCTCCTTCCGGCACATGCTCCCGTGAACTTTACCAGCAAATTTTTCATTGGTTCCCCACCTTTTTTACAGACTTATCACTATATTATTATAGATAAACCGGCCAAACAACCAAATCGGGGCGCAAAGGAGAGCCGGGGGCTGGATTTAAACCATTTTTGGAAAAACAAAAGGAAAACCTGCTTGTAAAAAGATGTTTTCGCGAAACGAAAGCGGGAATAGTACCTTTGTTCTCTTCGCCTTTTGTCATGCTTAAAATCATAATTGATTGAAAATTTTTCCATGTTCACTTATACTAAACGCATCAACTATTACTTCTTTTGGAAGGGGCAGTTTTCTTGGAACGGAATCATACAATCATGCAGTTTTTTGAATGGAATACGCCAGCAGACGGCAGCCATTGGAACCGGCTGAAAGAAATGGCGCCTGAATTAAAGAAAAGCGGGATTGATGCCGTCTGGCTTCCGCCGGTGACAAAAGGACAGTCAGACATGGAC
>ENA-UOWJ01000737-UOWJ01000737.1-bioreactor-metagenome-genome-assembly--contig:-NODE-737-length-11630-cov-9.326566_pt1 | contig 11630 bp, 10 predicted proteins | sample MGYA00238156_ERZ761611 | MGnify/ENA primary metagenome ERZ761611 (study PRJEB28900, sample SAMN06268034) | bioreactor metagenome | isolation source: Joint BioEnergy Institute, California, USA | place...
CATCGCCTGCAGCAACTGGGCATGCGCGTGGCGCGGCTGATCTCGCCGATTCTCTAGGAGCGGCCAGGCTGATCAGCTAGACCGCATTGCGCGGTCTGCGATTCGGTTTTGCCAGGCAGCCGTCACACGCCTTGCGTTACTGACGCGGCTTCAACCCGCCGCAATCGGCCGACACCCAGCGCGCCTCGGACTCCATGCTGCCCTGCTGGCGACCGGCGCCGCTGTCGAAGTCGCCGCTGACCTGGGTGGTGAACGACTTGTCGTCGAGAAAGTGCGCCTGGCCCTGGCCGCGGCCTTGTGGGCAGGTGAAGTTGAATACCCAGCGGTCGTTGTCACGCGAGGTGATCTGCTGGCTGCAGTTGGGGTCCTGCAGGGGGATGTTCTGGGCATCGACCTGGGCCTGGCTGATGCAGTACTGCACGCCCTTTTCGCCGAGCTGGATGCCCTGCTGGGCCATGGCCCGCTCCATCATTTCACGCTGGGCCTGGGGCAGGCTCTTGAACTGCTGCAGCATCACGTCGCTGCTCGGCAGGGTCTTGCCGCCGAGCTGCATGTTCTTCGAGGTGATCTCCCAGAGACCGGGCTGGATCTGCTGCTCGGCAGACGCCATGAAGGGCAGCGCCAGCAGGCAGAGAGGCAGTAACTTCACACTAAGCTTTGGCATAGGAAACTCCGTTCAGTGACCGCGACGCGGCTCGCTCGATATCTGACAGCGCAGCCGCCGGGATGTCTCGACGCAATGCCGCTTTAGTCCTCGCGTTCCTGGCGATAGAGCTCGAGCCCCCGCGCCTGATAATTGGCCAGCGCGCTGGGGTGGTCGAGGGTGCAGGTGTGCACCCACACCCGCTTGGTGCCCGGCCAGGCCCAGGCGCTCTGCAGCGCGTGGGTCAGCAGCGGGCCACCGAAACCCTGGCCGAAGAAGGCCGGGGCCAGGCCGAAATAGAGAATCTCCACCGCGCCCTCGGCGTCGCGCTGCAGCTCGTAGTAACCGGCGATGGCGCCCTGGTGATAAGCCACCCAGGTGCGGTGATCGTCGCGCTCGATCGCGTCGCGCCATTGGGCGTCCGACCAGGCCAGCTTGTCCGTCCACTGCCAGGGCTCGCCGATCAACTGGTAGAGAAAGCGGTTGAGCTGGAACTGCTTGATTCGGCACTCGACCACCTGCAGGTCGTCGGGCATGGGTTTGCCGCGCACCTGCTCGGGGCTGTGCATTTCCAGATAGAAGGTGATGTTGCTGCCCTGCTCGCTCATGCCGTGATCCGTCGTGTTGGTCAGGGCCATTTGGCCCAGGCAAAGAGCGCAGGCTAATGATCGGCGCCGCGTTCGGCAATGCCGTTACCGGGCTAATGAGCACCCCTGACGACATCCCGCCCGTACGCCGCCTACACATTTAGCGAAAATCGCCTTGCTCGCCGCGCTTTCTTCCGTCAACCCGCTTATTTACTCTCGGCAGCCTCCACTACAACCATCGATACCATCATGACCCCTATCGTCACCTCGAATGCTCCCAGCGCCTGGCGCCAGCAACTGGCCCGGTTCATGGACGGCAAGCCCGTCCAGCGCCTGGTCACCACGCTGATCCTGATCAATGCGGCGATCCTCGGCATGCTCACGTCCAGCGAGCTGGCCAACGCCTGGGGCTGGCTGCTGGTGCCTGTGGATATGTTCATCCTGGCGGTATTCGTGATCGAGCTGGGGCTGCGTTTTGCCGCACGGGGCATCGGCCTGCTGCGTGATCCCTGGGCGGTGTTCGATTGCCTGGTGGTCGGTATCGCCCTGGTGCCCGCCAGCGGGCCGTTCAGCGTGCTGCGAACCCTGCGCGTATTGCGGGTGCTACGCCTGGTGTCGATCAACCCGAGCATGCGCAAGGTGGTGCAGGCGCTGCTGGCGTCGCTGCCGGGCATGGGCAGCATCGTGATGTTGATGGGGCTGTTGTTCTATGTCGCCGCAGTGATGGCGACCCAGCTGTTCGGGCAAGACTTTCCCGAGTGGTTCGGCAGCATCGGTGCCAGCCTCTACACCCTGTTCCAGGTGATGACGCTGGAGAGCTGGTCCATGGGCATCGTACGGCCGGTGATGGAGCAGTATCCGCTGGCCTGGGTGTTCTTCGTGCCCTACATCCTGATCGCCACCTTCATGATGCTCAACCTGTTCATCGCGGTGATCGTCAACGCCATGCAGGACGCTCAGGGGCCGGATCCCGAGGTTGCCGCGCGGGCGGAGCGCGAGGAGATGATCCTTCAAGAGCTGAAGGCGCTGCGGGCGGAGTTGGGTGAGATGCGGCGGGGTCGTGGATCACCTTGAGCGCAGCCAGGGCGGCAGTCTCAACGCGAAAGCGGGCATGGGTGCATTACCTGTGGGAGCGGGCGAGGACACCTAGTCCATGCCCGCGATTTTTCGCGCGCATGGCGCGCGCCCACAAAAGCGAGCGGGTGAACACTGCTGCAAATTCAGTCCTCCTTCACCTCGCAGCTCCATAACTCCACCTCCGGCTGACCTGCCGTCGGCGGCCCGAGCCACTCGCTGAAAGGCTTGCAACCCTTGCCATCACACAGCTGGTAGTCGCCGGCCTCGGGCGTTCGCCCCAGGCGTAGCGGTTGCAGCGGCGGCATCTGCCGCTGGTAATGCCAGGCGCCGTCACGCAGCACGGCGCCATCGGGGATTTCCATACCGGCGCCGCTGCCGCGGACCCGCGCCTCACCGAGCAGTAGCCCGTCCGGCGTGACGCGGTAGTCCTCCTCCCAGCGGATTTTCTCGATGGTGTGGTTCCAGGCCAGGGTGAAGGACGGTACGGGCACCTGTGCCCATACCGCCCCCGCCAGCCCCAGGCACAAGCCGATCAAGCCGCCGCCACAGCAACGCGGCGGGCGCGCCACAGGTGTTGAGCGATCAGCAGGGCGCCCAGCGCATAGCCGATTTCGTCACTGATCGGCAGGGCCAGAATCAGCGCGACCCCGGCCGCGAATGCCCAGATGCGCTCCCACCAGGCCAGGCGCATGTTCAGGTAGCCGACCACCGCCATGCCCCACAGCCCGACGGCGAATACACTCTTGATGAACATGTACAAGGTCGCGCCCCAGCTGTCGCCCTGCATCATCAGCGCCGGGTCGTAGACCGCCATGAACGGCACCACGAAGCCAGCGGCAGCGATGCGTACTGCCCACAGGCTGATCTTGAAGCCGTTCTCCTTGGCGATCGGTGCGGCCGCGAAACAGGCCAGCGCCACCGGCGGCGTCAGGTCGGCCATCAGGCCGAAATAGAACACGAACATGTGCGAGACGATCAGCGGTACGCCCAGATCCAGCAGCGCCGGCGCGGCAATCGCGCTGGTGATGATGTAGTTGGGAATGGTCGGGATGCCCATGCCGAGAATCAGGCAGGTGATCATCGTCAGCACCAGCGACAGGAACAGGTTGTTCTGGCCGATGGCGAGGATGTAGCCGGCGAAGGTGGTGGCAATACCGGTCAGCGAGACCACGCCGATGATCACCCCTACCAGGGCGCAGGCGATACCGACCGGAATCGCATGCCGCGCGCCTTCCGCCAGCGCATGCACGCAGGCCTGCAGGGTTTCCCGGCCGCCCTTGATGAACCAGCAGACCGCCACCAGCGCGCCGATCACCCCGAACACCACGCCGATACCGAGCTGGAAGAAGCCCGCGCAGAGAATGCCCAGGGCAATCCAGAACACCATGCGCATGATCTTCGACGACACCTTGAGGATGATCGCCGAACCGAGAATCACGATCGCGGTGAGCGCCAGGCCAACGGTGCCGGAAAACATCGGTGTACGGCCCGAGAAGAGCAGATAGACCAGCACCAGCAGGGGAATCAACAGGAACCAGCGCTGCTTGACCGCCGCCCAGGCGCTGGGGCACTGGTCTTTCGGCAGGCCGCGCAGGTTGGCGCTCTTGGCCTCCAGGTGAACCATCCAGAACACCGAGCCGAAATACAGCAGCGCGGGAATCAGTGCCGCCTTGGCCACTTCCACGTACGGCACGTTGATGGTTTCGGCCATGATGAACGCCACGGCGCCCATCACCGGCGGCATGATCTGGCTGCCCATGCTCGATGTCGCTTCCACCGCACCGGCAAACGCCGGGCGATAGCCGAAACGCTTCATCAGCGGAATGGTGAATTGCCCGGTGGTCACCACGTTGGCCACGCCGGAGCCGGTGATGGTGCCCATCAGCGCCGAGGACGCCACCGAGACCTTGGCCGGGCCGCCAAGCTTGTGGCCGAACAGGCCCATGGCGAAATCGGTGAACAGCTTGATCATGCCAGCCTGCTCGAGAAACGCACCGAACAGGATGAACAGGAAGATGTAGGTCGCCGACACATAGGTTGGTGTGCCGTAGAAACCCTCGGTACCGAACGCCAGCTGGTTGATGATCTGGTCGAAGCCGTAACCGCGGTGCGCCAGGTCGCCCGGCAGGTATTCACCGAACAGGCCGTAGAGCAGGAATAACCCGCAGATCAGCGGCAGGGCGATGCCCATGACCCGTCGTGCGGCCTCGAAGATCAGCAACGTCAGGCCGACGCCGATGATCATGTCCGACGTGGTGAGGTCGCCTGAACGCTGAATCAGGTCACCTTCGAAAACCCACTGGTAGGCGAAGGTCGCCATGCCGGCAAGGCCCAACAACCAGGCCAGCGGCTGCCAGGGCCGGCCGGTGCCACGGGCCGGGTAGCAGAGGAAGACCATCAGCAACAGGAAGCCGACGTGGCCGGCGCGCAGCACCTGGCTGGACACCGGGTGAAAGGCCGCCGTGATGATCTGGTATGTGGAGAACAGCAAGGCGGTGTAGAACAACGCCTTCGGCCATTCGCTCGGGCTGGCGTTCAGCCCCTGATGTTCACTCATGCTGGTCACACCTTCGCTGACGCCCAGAGGGCGAAGAATCGGACTGCGAGTGAATGCCGACCATCAGCTGACAGCCTGCATCCACCCGGCGAAGCGGGAAGTGTGCCGAGCGCCGTGGCGGCGCTCGGCCAGGGCGATTACTTGAGTACGCCCGCTTCCTTGTAGAAGCGCTCGGCGCCCGGGTGCAGCGGAATCGGCAGGCCTTCGGTGGCGGTTTCCAGCTTGATGTCCTTGGCGGCCGAGTGCGAATTGACCAGGCGCGGCAGGTTGTCGAACATCAGCTTGGTCATCTGGTAGGCCACTTCGTCGTCGACGCCTTCATGGCTGACCAGAATGTTGATGATGGCTGCGGTCGGTACGTCCTGATCCTGACCGTCATAGGTGCCGGCTGGAATCACGCGGGCCTGATAGGCACTGCTGCCGATCTTGGTGACCACCTCTTCCGGGATCGCCACGAAGGTGATTGGCACCATCGACGCCAGGTCACGAATCGCCGCCATGCCCAGGCCGGACGACTGCAGGGTGGCGTCCAGCTGGCGGTTCTTGATCAGCTCGACCGACTCGGCATAGGGCATGAACTCGACCCGACCCATGTCCTTGTAGCTCAGGCCGGCGGCCTTGAAGATCGCCCGGGCATTGAGCTCGGTACCGGACTTCGGTGCACCGACGGAGATGCGCTTGCCCTTGAGGTCTTCCAGGGTCTTGATCCCGGATTCCTTGCTGGCGACGATCTGGATGTAGTTCGGGTAGGTGGCGGCGATCGCGCGGATTTTCTTCAGCGGCGCCTTGAAGCCGGCATCCTCGACACCCTTCCAGGCATCGTCCACCGAGTCGCCGAGGGCAAAGGCCAGCTCACCGCGCCCTGCCTGCAACAGGTTGAGGTTTTCCACCGAGGCCTTGGTAGCCTGCACCGACGTCTTCGACCCCTCGATGCCGTTGCCATAAACCTGCGAGAGCGCCACGCCAATCGGGTAGTAAACCCCGCTGGTACCACCGGTCAGGACATTGATGAAGGTAGGTGCGGCGAACACCGCCGTGCTGGCGGTAATGGCCGCGGCAGCGGCGAGAAGGCTGAAACGCTTGGTCAGTCGCATGGGTGTTTCTCCGTGCTTATTATTGTCAGAGAGCCGGTTCGGGATCGATGACCAGAAAAACACGGAGAACGCCGCTACATGACGGCTGTTGTCTTTATTGGTCACCGGTCGACGAATGCCGGTTGCCAAATGACTATTGCAGATGCCGTGCCAGGCCTTGTAACCACCGTGTTAGAGCGGCCGCGTTGTCCGGGACCGGCGAAAACCAGCGAAACCTCGCCGATTGCCGCTCAGGCAACCGGCAAGATTCCGCTCATTCTTCGTCGGGACTACCCGCAGGCCGGTAGGCGCTGCGCTGCAAGCCATGGCGCTGCATCTTCTCGTTCAGGGTGCGCCGCGGCAGCTGCAGCAGCTCCATGGTCTGCAGGATGCTGCCACGGCAGCGCAGCAAGGCGTTGTGCAGACATTGCGCCTCGAAGGCTTCCATCTGCTGGGCCAGCGATTGCTCGGCGTCTTCCTGGTTGGAGCCGCTCAGGCCCAGGGCGTGGCGCTCGGCAGCGTTGATCAGCTCCCGCACGTTGCCTGGCCAGTCATGGCCCAACAGGTTGGCCAGTTCGGCCGGCGTCAACGGCTCCAGGCTGCGGCCATGCCGCTGCGCAGCCTGGGCGGCGAAATGTTCGAAGAGCAGCGAGATGTCCTCGCGGCGCTCACGCAGCGGGGGAATCTGCAAGGTCGCGACGTTCAGACGGTAGAGCAGATCCTCGCGGAACCGCCCGGCGCGCACTTCGTCGAGCAGATCGGGCTTGACCGCGCTGATCACCCGCAGGTCGACCCGAATGCTGCGGTTCGAGCCCAGCCGTTCCAGGGTCTTTTCCTGCAACACGCGCAGCAGCTTGACCTGTTGCGCCAGTGGCAGGCTTTCCACCTCGTCGAGAAACAGGGTACCGCCGTCGGCATGCTCGATCCGGCCGATGCGCTTGCTCTGGGCACCGGTGAAGGCGCCGCTCTCGTGGCCGAACAGTTCGCTCTCGAACAGGTGCTCGGGAATCGCCGCGCAGTTGAGGGCCACGAATGGCTTGTCGGCGCGCTCGCTGAAGTCGTGCAGGCAGCGCGCCACGCGCTCCTTGCCGGAACCGGTCTCGCCGCGAATCAGCACGTTCACCGAGGTACCGGCCAGGTCGAGAATCTGCCGGCGCAGACGCTCCATGGGCCGCGATACACCGAGCAGCTGTGCAGCGATGCCGTCCTTGAGCCCGAACTGCTGACGCAGGGCGCGGTTCTCGCAGACCAGCCGGCGCTTCTCCAGGGCGCGGCGCACGACGTCGAGCAGACGATCCGGGGTGAAGGGTTTTTCGATGAAGTCGTAGGCGCCCTGCTGGATCGCCTGCACGGCCATCGGCACGTCGCCATGCCCGGTGATCATGATCACCGGCAGGTCGCGATCACACTCGACCACCTTGCCCAGCAACTGCAGGCCATCGGTACCGGGCATGCGTACATCGCTGATCAGCACGCCGGGAAAATCGACATCGATCAATGCCAACGCTTGTGCGGCGTTGGAGCAGACCTGCACGCTGAAGCCGGACAATTCCAGCCATTGTTGTGCCGCCTCGCGAATCGCGGCTTCATCATCGACGACGATTACCTGACCACCCATATCACCTCCTGGCTCGACGCCGCAGTGTAACGCCACCGCCGCACCCGCGTGACAGCGAGCACCGTGCCACGCTCCAGCGAGGCAGCGCGGCTGCGATCATTCATGCTTGGGCAGCCGCAGGGTGAAGACCGCCCCGGTGGCGCTGTTGGCAGCCTCCAGGTTGCCGCCCAGATCGCGCACGATCCCATAGGAAATCGCCAGCCCGAGGCCGAGGCCCTCGCCCACCGGTTTGGTGGTGAAGAAGGGCTCGAACACGCGGCCCAGGTTCGTTTCGGCAATACCGCCGCCGCTGTCGCTGATCCGCATCACGCACTGCCCGTCCTCAACGTCTATCTGCACGCCGAGCCGCCGCGTGGGGCGCTCGAGCATGGCATCCAGGGCGTTGTTGAGCAGATTGAGGATCACCTGCTCCAGGCGGATGGCATCGCCACACACCCAGGCTTCGCTGCGCACTTCGCGCACCAGCTCGACCTGTTCGCTGCGCAGCCGCGGCGCCAGCAGCAACAGTGCCTGCTCCAGTACGTCGCTGAGCAACAGCCGCTCACTGAGCCCGGCCGGGCTCTTGCGGGCGAAGGTTTTCAGGTGGCCGGTGAGGCTGGCCATGCGCTGCAGCAGACCGTCGATGCGTGCCAGCCCGCTGCGTACATCGCCCTCACGGCCGTTGTCGAGCAACAGGCCAAGGCTGCTCAGGTGCATCTGGATGGCGGTCAGGGGCTGGTTGATCTCATGGGCCATGGCCGCCGACATCTGCCCCAGCGCCGCCATCTTTGCCGCATGCACCAGGCCCTCCTGGGCTTCACGAAGTTCGGCGGTACGCAGCGTCACCTCACGCTCGAGGTTTTCCCGGATACTGGCCTGCAGCCGCTGGTTCTTGCGCCGCTGCAGCAGGAACAGCACCAGAAACACCAACGTCAGCCAGATACCGGCCGCCGCCAGGCGATAGCTGCGAGCGGTGTCGCCGAGGCTGTCTTCTTCGATCAGCAGGTGCAGGGTCCAGGCCTCGCTGGCCAGATCCTGGCGTTGCCACAGGTAGCTGTGCCGGCCATCGGGGCCATCGATGATCATCCAGTCGGCATCACCATCGAAACTGCGTCCCGGCTGCCTGGCCAGTTGCTCGAGGGGGCGCTCAGCGTACTTGCGCACCTCCACCAGCTCGGCCTGATCCAGCGCGTCGAGCTCTTCCAGCGCCCGGAACCGCCAGGCCGGGCGGCTGCTGAGAATCACCACGCCATAGCTGTCGGCCACCAGCAGCACGCCGGGCTGGCCGACCCATTCACGCTGCAATTCCTCGAGTTCGAGCTTGACCACCAGCACGCCGATTACCGCGCCGTTGTCGTCGTACACCGCGTGGGAGAGGAAATAACCCGGCACCCCGGTGGTTACCCCGACCGCGAAATAACGGCCCGAGGTGTGGTGCAGGGCATCCTGGAAGTAGGGGCGAAAGCCGTAGTTGTTGCCAACGAAACTGCTCCACTCGTTCCAGTTGCTGGCCGCCAGAGTCGAGCCCTGCCGGTCGATCAGGTACAGCACGCTGGCACCTGCCGCGGCGTTGAGCAGTTCGAAGCGGCGGTTGAGCTTGTCACGCAACTGCGGGTCATCCGGCGCGTGCAGGAGTGCCTGGATGTCGCTGTCCATCGCCAGCAATTGCGGCACCGAGCGAAAGCGATCGACCAGGGTCTGGATCGATTGCGCATACAGCTGCAGCTGGCCGTGGGCCTCGCTGCTGCGGTCCGCCCAGGCGCGCTGCTCGGCATACCGGCTGGCCAGCCACAGGCTGGCGGCCAGACCGATGGCGATCAACAGTACGATGGCGACGGTGCGATAACGCAGAAACAGGGCGGTCATGCATGACTCGAATTCTTATGATGCCGGCATGTTAGCCCGAAACGCGCGCAGGGCGAGTAGCCGATGCCAACGGCCGTAGCCGCAGGCGTAACCCGGGGCAACCAATCCAGGATGCCCAGGCTACGGGCAATACCGCTCAGGGCCGCGGCATCATCAACTCGGGTACCGCACGGCCCGCGACAAACTGCTCGTCGACCAGGCGGATCACGTCTTCTTCGCTACGCACCCGGTACCAATGGCCCTGTGGATAAACCGTCAGGGTCGGGCCCTGATCGCAGGGGAACTGGCACTGCGTGCGGGTGATATGCACACCGCCCTCGCACTCCAGCTTGCCGGCTGCCTTGACCTTCTCGCGCAACATTTTCCACAGCGGCAGCGCGCCACGGCGGGTGCAGCGTGGGCCGTTGCAGAGCAGCACACGGTAGTCGTGGGCGGGAATCTTCGACCAGGCATGGCTGCCGGGCAGCGCCGGCACCTCGACACAGCTCAGGTGCAGTTCAGGGCGCTCGATCAGCGCACAGGCAGCGCCGGCGGCATCGGCATCCAGCTGGCCGAACAGGCTGGTGACGAATACCCGCTCGGGATCGGTCTTGGCAGCGAGCTCAGCGCGTAGCCAGTCGACATGCTGGCTGCTGCTCTGTGGCTCCAGGTCGATCACCAGCAGCGGGCCGCTGCCCTCGCCCACACGTTGCCAGAGGCCGTCGTAGCCAGCACCGGTGTCGACGATATCGGCCAGCGCCGCCGCGCCGCGCAGCTCGACCAAGCGGCCACGAAACAGCTCGGCGAACGAGCCGTCTAGCAAGTCCGGGCCAGCGAATAGCACCTGGGCATAAGGCGTTGCGTTCATGGTCGAGCTCCGCAAAAAGTGCGGCAGTTTAACAGCGTGGTCATTACGTAGCCTGGATTGAGCGCAGCTTCGTAGCCTGGGTCGAGCGCAGCGATACCCAGGATGACCTTTGGATTCGCCTACATCTGGCAGAGCGTTCCCGGGTTTCGCTGCGCTCTACCGCGGGCTACGGCTAGAGGCCAAGCCCCTGCAACGCCTGCCAGAGCGCTTCGGGCTCACTGAACTCGCGGTCCACCGCGGGTAACGACGGCCGCTGCAGCACCAGCACCGGCACGCCACGTTCGCGGGCGACCTGCAGCTTGTGCTCGGTGGCGGCGCTGCCGCTGTTCTTGCTGACCAGCACGTCGCAGTTCAGCCGCGCGAACAGCGCGCGCTCGCCCTCCAGGCTGAACGGCCCGCGCGCCCCAATCACCTCGGCCCGCTCGCTGGCCGGCTGGGTTTGCAGGCAGCGCACCGTCCAGTGCTGATGGGCAGGAATCTCCTGCAGATGCTCCAGGGGCTCGCGGCCCAGGGTGAACAGCGGCCGCTGGAAATCTCCCAGCGCGGCGATCAGCGACGGCCAGTCGAACACCTCACGCCAGTCATCGCCGGGTGCCGCAACCCAGCCCGGGCGACGCAGCGCCCAGCAGGGGATGCCTGCCAGCTCCGCGGCGCGGGCGGCGTTGCGGCTGATCTGCGCCGCGTAGGGGTGAGTGGCGTCGACCAGCAGCTCGATGCCTTCCCTGTGGATAAACTCGGCCAGCCCCTCGGCACCGCCAAAGCCGCCGACCCGCAGCCGACAAACAAGGTCGTCAGGCACCTTGCCCAATCCAGCCAGGCTGTAGATATGTTCGGGGCCAAGGCGGCGGGCGAGATTCAGCGCTTCACCGATGCCACCGAGCAACAGGATGCGGCTCATCGCGGTTTGCGGACCTCGAGCAGGCTGATCGGCAGGGCAGCGCGCCAGGTGTCGAAGCCGCCCAGGGGTTTGGCCTGGGCGACTTCGATGCGCGTCAGCTCGCCGCCCTGCTCGCCACGAAAGGCGACCAGCGCGGCCTCGCTCTGCAGGGTCACGGCGTTGGCGACCAGCCGCCCACCGGGTTTGAGCGCCTGCCAGCAACCGTGCAGCACGCCCGGCACGGTGACGCCGCCACCGATAAAGATCGCGTCAGGCGCGGCCAACCCCTCCAGCGCCTCGGGCGCCCGCCCGGCCACCAGCTGCAGGCCGGGCACGCCGAGGGCATCACGGTTGTGGGCGATATGCGCCTGGCGCCCCTCATCGGCCTCGATGGCGATGGCGCGGCAGCTGGGGTGCGCGCGCAGCCACTCGATGCCGATGGAGCCGCAGCCGGCGCCGACGTCCCAGAGCAGCTCGCCGGGCGATGGCGCCAGGCGCGACAGGGT
>ENA-UOWJ01000760-UOWJ01000760.1-bioreactor-metagenome-genome-assembly--contig:-NODE-760-length-11366-cov-9.714526_pt1 | contig 11366 bp, 8 predicted proteins | sample MGYA00238156_ERZ761611 | MGnify/ENA primary metagenome ERZ761611 (study PRJEB28900, sample SAMN06268034) | bioreactor metagenome | isolation source: Joint BioEnergy Institute, California, USA | place...
ATCACGTCGCGAATCGACGGCGAATTGGTCAGCAGCATCACCAGGCGGTCGATGCCGATGCCCTCGCCCGCGGTCGGCGGCATGCCGTATTCGAGGGCGCGTACGAAGTCGGCGTCGAAGTGCATGGCTTCGTCGTCACCGGCGTCCTTGTCGGCCACCTGCTGCAGGAAGCGCGCGGCCTGGTCTTCGGCGTCGTTGAGCTCGGAGTAGGCGTTGGCGATCTCGCGGCCACCGATGAACAGCTCGAAGCGGTCGGTGACGCTCGGATCGTCGTCGCTGCGCCGGGCCAGCGGCGAGACTTCGAACGGGTAGCGGGTGATGAAGTGCGGCTGCTCCAGCTTGTGCTCGACCAGCTCCTCGAAAATCATCACCTGCAGCTTGCCCAGGCCTTCGAAGCCAAGCACCTTGGCGCCGGCCTGCTTGGCGATGGCGCGGGCCTTGTCGAGGTCCTGCAGGTCGGCCGCGGTGATTTCCGGGTTGTACTTGAGGATCGAGTCGAACACCGACAGGCGCACGAACGGCTCGCCGAAATGGAACACCTTGTCGCCATAGGGCACGTCGGTGCTGCCGAGAATGGTCTGGGCCAGCTCGCGGAACAGCTCCTCGGTCAGGTCCATGTTGTCTTCGTAGTCGGCGTAGGCCTGGTAGAACTCGAGCATGGTGAACTCGGGGTTGTGCCGGGTCGAAACGCCTTCGTTACGGAAGTTGCGGTTGATCTCGAAAACCTTCTCGAAACCACCGACCACCAGCCGCTTGAGGTACAGCTCCGGCGCGATGCGCAGGAACATGGCCATGTCCAGGGCGTTGTGGTGGGTTTCGAACGGCTTGGCCGCCGCGCCGCCGGGAATGGTCTGCAGCATCGGCGTTTCCACTTCGAGGAAGTTGCGCTCGGCGAGGAAACGACGGATATGGGCGATCACCTGGGAGCGCACGCGGAAGGTCTCACGGACCTCTTCGTTGACGATCAGGTCGACGTAGCGCTGGCGATAGCGCTGCTCGGTATCGGTCAGGCCATGGTGCTTGTCCGGCAGCGGGCGCAGCGACTTGGTCAGCAGGCGCACGCTGGTCATCTCGACGTACAGGTCGCCCTTGCCCGAACGGGCCAGGGTGCCTTCGGCGGCGATGATGTCGCCCATGTCCCAGGTCTTGACCTGGGCGAGGGTTTCTTCGGGCAGGGTCTTGCGGTTGACGTAGACCTGGATGCGCCCGCTCATGTCCTGGATGACCATGAACGCGCCACGGTTGAGCATGATGCGCCCGGCGACCTTGACCGGGATGGCAGCCGCTTCCAGCTCTTCCTTGGTCTTGTCCACGTACTGTTTCTGCAGGTCGGCGCAGAGCCTGTCGCGGCGGAAGTCGTTCGGGAAGGCACCGCCCTGCTCACGGATGGCAGCAAGCTTTTCCTTGCGCTGGGCAATCAGCTTGTTTTCTTCCTGTTGCAGTTCGTTGTGGTCGCGTTGCTGGTCGCTCATTTCGGGTCGTCCCGGTCAAATCATCATTCTGGAAAGATCGCTGCCGGGCTGAAGCGGATGCCTCACCAGAGGCGAATCCGCTGTAACTGGCAACTTGTAGCTTGGCGCTTGCGGCTGTTCTCAAAGCCCCTGTTTGAGACTGGCTTCGAGGTACCCGTCGAGATCGCCGTCGAGCACCTTCTGGCAGTCGCTGCGCTCGACCCCGGTACGCAGGTCCTTGATGCGCGAATCGTCGAGCACGTAGGAGCGGATCTGGTGCCCCCAGCCGATGTCCGACTTGCTGTCTTCCAACGCCTGGGAGGCCGCGTTGCGCTTCTGCATCTCCAGCTCGTACAACTTGGCCCGCAGCATCTTCATGGCGGTGTCGCGGTTGGCGTGCTGGGAACGTTCGTTCTGGCAGGCCACCACGGTGTTGGTCGGCACGTGGGTGATCCGCACCGCCGAGTCGGTGGTGTTGACGTGCTGGCCACCGGCACCGGAGGAGCGGTAGGTGTCGACGCGCAGGTCGGCGGGGTTGATCTCGATTTCCACCTTGTCGTCGATCTCGGGCGACACGAATACCGCCGAGAACGAGGTGTGGCGGCGGGCGCCGGAGTCGAACGGGCTCTTGCGCACCAGGCGGTGCACGCCGATCTCGGTGCGCAGCCAGCCAAAGGCGTACTCGCCCTTGATGTGCACGGTGGCGCCCTTGATACCGGCGACCTCACCTTCGGACAGCTCGACGATCTCGGCACTGAAGCCGCGCTTGTCGGCCCAGCGCAGGTACATGCGCAGCAGGATGTTGGCCCAGTCCTGGGCCTCGGTACCGCCGGAGCCGGCCTGGATATCCAGGTAGCAGTTGTTCGGGTCCATCTCGTGGCTGAACATGCGGCGGAATTCCAGCTGCTCGAGAATTCCGCGCAGGCGCTCGACTTCCGCGGCGACATCGTCGACGGCGCCCTGGTCATTTTCTTCGACGGCCATGTCCAGCAGGTCGCGCGAATCGGCCAGGCTACCGGTCAGGTCGTCGATGGTTTCGACGATCTGCGCCAGGGTGGCGCGTTCACGGCCCAGGCTCTGGGCGTATTCGGGCTTGTTCCAGACGTTCGGGTCTTCGAGTTCGCGGTTTACTTCGACGAGACGATCATGCTTGTGATCGTAGTCAAAGATACCCCCGAATAGTCTGGGTGCGCTCGGACAGGTCCTTGATGCTGTTAAGGATCGGGTTGATTTCCATGGCTGGCGGCACTCGCAGGTAAAACTTCGGAAAAGCCGCGGAGTATACCCGACTCGGACTATTCTGGCAGCACGCCGGGCACCTGTAGACCAATGGCCCTTCTATACTCCAGTGAGCCGCCCGCCCCAAGGATCCCCCACCACCATGCTTCGCCCCCACAGCCTGCGTAGCCACTATGCCCTGCTCACCGTGTTGCTGGTGTGCCTGCTCAGCCTGCTGCTCGGCACCCTGATCAGCCGGGACTCGAGCCAGCGCATCCGCGCGGAGATCGGCCGCGACCTGGCCGAAACGTCCTACACCATGGTCGACCGCCTGGACCGCGACATGCAGAGCCGCGCCGGCATGCTGCAGGTGATCGGCAGCCTGAGCGCCCTGCGCCACCCGCAAGGCGCACCCGAGGTGCGCCGGCTGCTCGACGAACTGCAGGGCAAGTTCCCGACCATCGCCTGGATCGGTTTCACCGACGCCCAGGGCCTGGTGCTGGCCTCCAGCAATGGCATTCTCGAGGGCACCAGCATCGCCAAGCGCCCGGTGTTCCTGGAAGGCAGCCAGGGCCTGTTCATCGGCGACGTGCACGAGGCCGCGCTGCTCGCCAAGCTGCTGCCCAACCCCAGCGGCGAAGCCATGAAATTCGTCGATATCAGCCTGCCGGTACGTGACGACACGGGCCGCCTGGTCGGTGTCCTCGCCGCGCACCTGTCGTGGTCCTGGGCCGACGAGGTGCGCGAGGCGATCCTCAAGCCCATCGAGGACAGCCGCCAGGTCGAGTTCTTCGTGATCAGCCGCGACCGTACCATCCTGCTCGGCCCGCGCAAGCTGGTCGGCCAGCGCCTGCACCTGCCGATGATGCAGAACCTGGCGGCCCGGCAGAGCGAATGGGCGGTGCAGCAATGGCCTGACGGCAAGCGCTACCTCACCGGCCTGACGGCCAGCCAGGGCTACCTCGACTACCCGGGCCTGGGCTGGATGGTGGTGGCCCGCCAGGAGCTACAACTGGCCGATGCGCCGGTGCGCGCCATGCACCTCACCATCCTCGGCTTGGGCGTGGTGCTGGCCGTGCTGTTTGCCGTCTGTGGCTGGCTGCTGGCCAGCTACGTGACCCGCCCGCTGCGCACCATCGCCCGCGCTGCCGACCGCCTGGCCAACGGCGAAATCACCGTGATCCCGGAAATCGGCAGCCCCCGGGAAATCGCCCGGCTCAGCCATTCCATCCGCCACCTGGTGGAAAGCCTCACGCACCAGCACGCCGAGCTCGATGCGCTGGAAAACCGCGCCCACCACGACCCGCTTACCGGGCTGCCGAACCGCGCCGCGCTGGCCCGCTACCTGCCGCGTGCGCAACAGCGCAACCAGGGCACCGAGGATGGCCTGGCGGTGCTCTATCTGGACCTCGACGGGTTCAAGCCGGTCAACGACCGCTACGGCCACGCCGCTGGCGATCAGGTGCTGCGCGAGGCTGCGGCGCGTATGCGTGGCTGCCTGCGCGGTGGCGATCTGGTGGTGCGCCTGGGCGGCGATGAGTTTCTGATGATCCTGCAAGTCGCCGCCGCTGACGCCGCCAGCCAGGCCAGGCAGGTCGCCGAGCGGACGCTGCAGGCATTGGCAATGCCGATTCACTGGGAAAACCGCCACCTGCAGGTTGGCTGCAGCATCGGCGGCGCCTTGTGGCCGCGGGACGACGCGGAGCTCGAGCAGGTGGTGGCACTGGCCGATCAGGCCCTGTACACGGCCAAGCAGAGCGGACGCGGCCGCGTCGTGCTGCACGGCGACGCGCCCGAGGGCGGTGAGTGATTCAGCTCAATGCACTGGTGTCGTTGACCAGGCCGACCTGATCGCGGCCGGCTTGCTTGGCCATGTACAGCCCCTGATCAGCCAGGTTGACCAGCTGCAGCGGGGCCTGGCCGATTCGCGGCACCAGGGTGGCGACCCCGATGCTGGCGGTCAGCACCGCGCCCGGCGCAGGCGTTTCATGGGCAATGCCCAGGTCGGTGACGGCGCGGCGCACCTTTTCCGCCAGCAGGCGCGCGCCGCCGGCCGAGGTGCTGGGCAGCACCATGGCGAACTCCTCGCCGCCGTAGCGCGCCGCAAGGTCGGTAGAGCGGCTGCAGCTGCCACGCAGCGCAGCAGCCACCCGGCGTAAGGCATCGTCGCCGGCCACGTGGCCATAGTGGTCGTTGAAGCTCTTGAAGAAGTCGACGTCGATCATCAGCAGCGACAGCGCCGTCTGCTCACGGGTGGCGCGGCGCCACTCCATTTCCAGGTATTCGTCGAAGTGGCGACGATTGGACAGCCCGGTCAGGCCATCGGAGTTCATCAGCCGCTGCAGCACCAGGTTGGTTTCCAGCAGCTGCTGCTGGCTTTCGCGCAGGGCGCGGTAGGCCTCGTCACGCTGTTGCAGGGCCATGTAGGAACGCGAGTGATAACGCAGGCGTGCCACCAGTTCGATGGTATCGGGCAGCTTGACCAGATAATCGTTGGCGCCAGCCGCGAACGCCGAGCTCTTCACGGTGGCGTCGTCCTTGGTCGACAGCACGATGATCGGCACATCGCGCAGCGCCGGGCGTGCACGATACTCGCCGAGCAGCGTAATGCCGTCGACACCGGGCATCACCAGATCCTGCAGAATCACCGTCGGGCGCAGTTGCTCGGCAATCGCGATGGCCTGGGTCGGGTCGGAGCAGTAATGGAAATCGATGCCCTGCTCGCCCAGCAGCTCGCGCCGCACCGCTTCGCCGATCATCGCCTGGTCATCGACCAGCAACACCATGACCGCGCCTTCCTTGCGTGGGCCGAAGTCATCCATGGATTGGGGTGGGACTTGCATATTGGTCTCCGAACCGGATGAAGGCAGGTCTCTGGTGGGTGACGGTTAGTCTATCAGCCAAACAGTTCGACGATACGCGGGGCGATGCGCTCCAGCGCGAGTATTTCCTTGGCGGCCTGCAGCTCGGCCGCCGCCTTGGGCATGCCGTACACCGCGCAGCTGGCCTGGTTCTGCGCGATGGTGGCAAAGCCGCGGCTGCGCATGTTTTTCAACCCCAGGGCGCCATCTCGGCCCATGCCGGTGAGCAACACCCCGATGGCCTCGCCCGTCCAGTGCTCGACCAGGCTGTCGAAGAACACATCGATGGAGGGTCGGTAGACATGGCTGCGCGGCTCCTCGGTGTAGGTCAGCGTGCCGTTGCGCAGCAGGCGCATGTGGTTGTTGGTACCGGCCAGCAGCACCACACCGGGCTGCGGCTGCTCGCCATCGCGGGCCAGGCGTACCGGCAGCGCCGCTTCACCGGCCAGCCAGTCGGCCATGCCGGCGGCGAACACCTCGTCGACATGCTGCACCAGCACTACCGCAGCCTTGAAATCATCGGGCAGTTGCTTGAGCAGCAAGGCGAGCGCAGCCGGCCCGCCCGCCGAGGCACCGATCGCCACCAGGCGGCGCGCTGCCGGGGCACTGGGCGAAACGGCGGGAGCGCTGGCCTGGCGAGTGCCGCTCTGGCCGATCAGCCAGCCGATGTTGTGGATCTTGCGCAGCAGATCCACCGCATCGCCACTCTGCCCGGTCAATGACGGCGTGTTGACCGCATCCAGGGCCCCGTGCCCCATGGCCTCGAACACGCGATTGACGTACTGCTCGATATCCACCGAAACGATCAGCACCGCACAGGGCGTCTGCGCCATGATCCGCCGCGTCGCCTCGACGCCGTCCATGACCGGCATCAGCAGGTCCATCAGCACCAGGTCGGGCAAATCGGCCTGGCAGCAGGCCACGCCCTCGGCACCATCGCCCGCCACCCAGGCGATACGGTGCGCCGGCTCCTGGGCCAGGGCGCGGCGAATGGCCTCGACCGCCAGGGGCATGTCATTGACGATCCCGATCCTCATTCGTGCGGTTCCCCAACCAGGTCAACCACGGCGTCAAGTAACGCCTCGTCATGGAAACTGGCCTTGGCAAGATAATAGTCGGCCCCGGCATCCAGGCCACGTCGGCGGTCCTCCTCGCGATCCTTGTAGGACACCACCATCACCGGCAGCGCCTGCAAACGGCTGTCGCGGCGCACCAGGGTGACCAGCTCGATGCCGTCCATGCGCGGCATGTCGATGTCGGTGATCAGCAGGTCGAAGTGCTCGGCGCGCAAGGCGTTCCAGCCATCCATGCCGTCCACCGCCACGGCCACGTCATAGCCGCGCGAGAGCAGCAGCTTGCGCTCCAGCTCGCGCACGGTCAGCGAGTCGTCGACCACCAGCACGCGCTTGCGCTGGCTGCCGGCCAGCTGCCGGGCGCTGCGGTCGACCCGCTCCAGGCGCCCGCTGCCCAGCAGCTTGGCCACCGAGTGCAGCATGTCCTCGACATCGAGAATCAGCACCGGGGTGCCATCGTCCAGCAAGGCCCCGGCCGACACGTCCTGCACCTTGCCCAGCCGCGCATCGAGCGGCATCACCACCAGGGTGCGCTCACCGAGGAAGCGCTCGACCACCAGGCCGAACAGGCTGTCGCGGTCGCGGATCAGCACCACCGGTATGCCGTTGTCGCTGGGCTTGCCTTCCGGGCGCTGGAGAATCTGGCTGGCGGCGATCAGGCCGACGTGCTGGCCTTCGTTCCAGAAATGCTGGCGACCTTCGAGCTGCACGATGTCCTCGGCCTGCAGGCGGGTCATCCGTTCGATATGTGCCAGTGGCAGCGCGTAGGCTTCGCCGCCCACCTCGACCACCAGGCTGCGCACCACCGAGAGGGTCAGCGGCACTTCCAGGTGAAAGGTCGAGCCCTCGCCCTGGCGCTGCTGCATGCGCACGCCACCCCGCAGCTGGCGCACCATGTGCTGCACGGCGTCCAGGCCGACGCCACGGCCGGACACCTCGGTGACCTGGTCACGCATGCTGAAGCCGGGCAGGAACAGGAAGGCCAGCAGCTCGTCCTCGGTCAGCTGCTCGCCGGTCTGTTCGGTGGCGAAGCCGCGGCTGATCACCGCCCGCCGCAGTTTCTCGAGATCCACGCCGCCGCCGTCATCGCGCAGTTCCAGCAGCAGCATGCCGGCATGGTGGCGGGCGCGGATGAGGATCTGCCCTTCGGCCGGCTTGCCCTGTGCCAGGCGCCGCTGCGGGGGCTCGATGCCATGGTCCAGGGCGTTGCGCAGCAGATGGGTCAGCGGCGCCTCGAGGCGCTCCAGCACGTCGCGGTCGACCTGGGTGCCCTCACCCTCGACCACCAGGCGCACCTGCTTGCCCAGGGATCGGGACAGGTCACGCAGCATGCGCTCCTGACCGGCCAGCACATCGGCGAATGGGCGCATGCGCGAGGCCAGCGCAGCATCGTAGAGCGACTGGGCGCGTTGCCCGCCCTGCCAGCCGAAGTCGTCCAGCTCGGTCATGTGCTGGGCCAGCAGTTGCTGGCACTCGCCGAGCGCCTGGCGGGTTTCCAGCAGCATGGCCTCGGCCTGGGCATCCACGGCGCCCTTGGGCAGCGCTTCGCGGGCCACGTCCAGCGCGCGGCGGGCGGTGGCCTGCAGGCGTTTCAGGCGCTGCAGGCTGTCGCCCAGGGGCTTGATGCGCTGGAACTCCACCAGGGATTTGCTGGAGATATCCAGCAGGTGATCGAGGCGCTCGGCGCTGACCCTGAGAATACGCGCCCTGCCCTCGCCGGCCGGCTCGCTGGCTTCCGGCTTGATGGGCGCCGGCGGCACCGGCGGCACCGGCGCTTCGATGACTGGTGCTTCGACCACCGGCGCTTTGCTTGGCGGCTGCGGCTCCGCGCTAGCCGTTTCGGCAACAGGCGCCGTCACCGGCGCCGCGGGAGGAACCGGGAGTCCCCGCGCCAACGCCCCCAGGCGCGCCACCAGCACGTCGATGCCGGGGTCGACGACACCCGGTTGCGCCGCCGGCGTGCCCAGGCCGAGCAGGATATCGGCGCCCTGCAGCAGCGCATCGATATGCTCGGGGCTGAGCAGCAGGCGACCTTCCTGGGCCTCGACCAGGCAATCCTCCATCACGTGGGCGACCTTGACCCCGGCATCCAGCCCGACGATACGCGCCGCGCCCTTGAGCGAGTGGGCCGCGCGCATGCAGGCCTCCAGGCTGCCGGCATGCCGCGGGTCGCGCTCGAGCACCAGCAGGCCGCTGTTGAGCACCTGGGTCTGGGCCTCGGCCTCGAGCTTGAACAGCTCCAGCAGCGACGCGTCGCGCATCTGATCGGGTGTCATCCAAGACTCCTGGCGATGGTCTGCTGGACGATCTGCTCGTCGAGCAGGGTCACGCTACGGCCCTTCCACTGCAACACGCCTGCGGCGAAACGACGGCTCACCGGCACGCTGCCAGCGCCCGACTCGACGATCTGGCCGACGGCGATCGCCTCGATGCCCTCGACCTCGTCGACCGGGATCACCACCGGCCCGTCCGCCAGGTTGAAGATCAGCATGCGCGGCACCACGCGCCGTTCGCTGAGCGCCTCGCCGGCATCGAGGCCGAGCATCTCGGCCAGGGAAAAACAGGCGACCAGGGCGCCGCGCACGTTGGTCACGCCGATCAGCCCCACCGAGCGCTGGTGCGGCAGCGAATGAATCGGCGTGCTGGCGGCGACTTCGCTGAGCGCCCGGGTCGGCAGCGCCAGCCAGGCATCGCCAAGGCGGAACAGCAACAGCGAACGGCGCTCGCTGCTGTCCTGCTCGACCCACTCCTGGTCGGGCTGGGCGTCGTCGCGCTGCAGCGCAAAGCGGTCGAGCAGGCGGGTGGCCAGCGCGGCGTGTACTTCACAGTTGCGGCAGTGGATATGGTTGACCAGGCGCTCGCAGGACTTGTCGCCCTGCACGCCGATGCGGTTCCAGCAGTCGTCGACGGCGTCCCGTTCGGCCTCGCTCAGTGGCAGCAGACTATCGCTCATCACGGCTCACTCCACGGCCGGCACGCTGTTGCAGACGCCTGGCGCCGGCCAGATCGCCGCGGGCGGCGAGCAACGCCGACAGGTGCGCCAGGGCCTCGGCATGGGTCGGCGCCAGGTAGAGGGTCTTGCGGTAATAATCCTGGGCCTCGCTGCTGCGCCCGGCCACATCGCTGAGCAGGCCCAGCCAGTAGAAGGCCTGGGCGCTCGGCCCATGGGCGGCAAGGTAACGCTCGCAGGCGGCGCGGGCTTCAGCGCTGCGCCCGGCATTGGCGAGGGCGGCAATTTCATCCAGTGAGGTATCGGCACCTGGCGCTGCCGGTGCAGGCGCCGCCGCCGGCGTACGGCGCAGCGGCGCAGGCGCCCTGGCGGCGGGAGCTGCCGCGGCCGCAGGCCTGGGACGCGCGCCGATGCTCGGTACGGCCTGAACCGCAGTGCTGGCCGGCCGCATGGCCTGGCGACGGAACACGAAGGCCAGGGGAATGTTCAGCGCCTGCATGCCAACCTGGCTGAACAGGCTGGCTTCGGCCGGCCCGATGAACAGCGCGCCGTCGTCGCGCATCAGGCGCTGCAGCACGGCAGCCACCGCATGCTGGGTGGGCCGGTCGAAGTAGATCAGCAGGTTGCGGCAGAACACGAAATCGTAGGGCGCTTCGCCCGCCAGCAAACCGGGGGCCAGCAGGTTACCGGCGAGCAGGCGCACCTTGCGCCGCACCTCGTGGCGCAGCTCGAAGCCTTCGGCGGTTTCGGTGAAATGACGATGGCGAAAACCCAGGTCATCGCCGCGAAAGGAATTGCGCCCATATACGGCCCGCTCGGCGCGCTGCAGGTTGACCTCGCTGATGTCCATGGCGTCGATACGAAAACCATCGCCAGGCAGGCCGGCATCCAGCAGCGCCATGGCGATCGAATAGGGCTCCTCGCCGGTCGAGCACGGCAGGCTGAGAATCCGCAGCGGCCGGGCGCCGGCCAGTTGCGCGCTGCGCTCACGCGCCAGGTTGGCCAGGGCGACGAAGGATTCCGGGTAGCGGAAGAACCAGGTCTCCGGCACCACCACCGCCTCGACCAGCGCCTGCTGCTCGCTGGCCGACGCCTGCACCTTCAGCCAGTAGGCATCCTCGCTGGCACACCCCAGGGCGGCGACCCGCTGGCGCACCGCGCGCTCGATCACCACCTGGCCGACGGATTCGGCATCCAGGCCAATCAAACCGTGCAGCAACTGCTCGAAGCGCCCGCTCATCGCGCCTCCTCCGCCACGGCCGGGTACAGCAACTCGCGCACCGACTCGTCGAGCAGGTCGGCAACCCGCACCCACTGCACCAGGCCCTGCTCGGACTTGAGCACCGGCCCCAGATAGCGGGCGTCCGCCAGGCTCAGGCCGCTGTCCACGAAGGCCTCGACAGGGCTGCGCAGCGTGTCGCTGGCCTGTTCGAGAATCAGCCCCAGCCAGCGCGCCGGCTGACTCGCCTGTGGCTGGTAGTGCACCACCACCAGGCGGGTGCTGGTGCGCACCAGCGCGGGCTGGCCGAGCGCTTGGGCGCTCAGGTCGATCACCGGTACCGGCGTACCGCGAAACACGAACAATCCGGCGACCCAGCCAGGCGCGGCGGGAATCTGCTTGAAGCGGCGCAGCGGCAACACTTCGACCACCTCGTGAACGTCCAGGGCGTAACGCTCGCTGCCCATGCTGAACAGCAGGAACAGTTGCCCCGGGCTACGCCGCCCCGGCGAAGGCCTGCCTACCTCGGTCACTGGTTCAGACCTTGAAGCGGCTGACGCCGGTACGCAGACCGTTCGCCACCAGGTTGAGGTC
>ENA-UOWJ01000763-UOWJ01000763.1-bioreactor-metagenome-genome-assembly--contig:-NODE-763-length-11353-cov-5.098159_pt1 | contig 11353 bp, 9 predicted proteins | sample MGYA00238156_ERZ761611 | MGnify/ENA primary metagenome ERZ761611 (study PRJEB28900, sample SAMN06268034) | bioreactor metagenome | isolation source: Joint BioEnergy Institute, California, USA | place...
CGGGCATAAGGGGATGTTTCTGGCAGGCAAAGTGATGGCGGCCACGGTGTTAACGCTGTTAACGGATCGGCAGGCGCTGGCTGGCTGCCGGGCCGAGTTTGATCGGGTACGCGCCGCGCAGCCCTATCACTGCCCGATCCCGGCGGGGATCACACCAACAAAACTGGCCGAATGAGCCACCGGCCGTGTCTCTGACACGGACCACTATAAAAATAGTGCAAACACATCCCTGCTTCAGCGGAGCCGACTCTGAACTCACCGTCGGTCATATACCATGACCGACGCCAGACCGGGCCTGCGCCGATAGGGGAAACACAAGACGAGAACCCATACCATGGAAGCAACATCCGAGAACCGAAGCCCCGGCAGGCTCTTCAGCTGGATCGAGCGTGTGGGCAATAAAGTGCCCAACCCGTTCTTACTGTTTGTTTATTTGATCGTGGTGCTGATGGTGGCAACCGCCATTATCAGTGCACTGGATCTGGCGGTAAAGAACCCCAGTAACGGTGAAATGGTGCGGGTGAACAACCTGCTGAGCGTCGCAGGCATTCAGTGGATCCTGCCCAATATCATCAAAAACTTCAGCAGCTTCACCCCGCTGGGATCGATTCTGGCGCTGGTGATTGGTGCCGGTCTGGCGGAAAAAGTCGGCCTGCTACAGTCACTGATGGTGAAGATGGCGTCGCGCGTCAGCCGTCGTTACGCCAGCTATATGGTGCTGTTTATCGCCTTCTTCAGCCATATTTCCTCGGATGCTGCGCTGGTGGTGATGCCGCCACTCGGTGCGCTGATCTTCCTGGCAGTGGGCCGTCATCCGGTTGCAGGCCTGCTGGCGGCCATTGCCGGCGTCGCCTCTGGCTTTACCGCCAATCTGCTGATTGTCACCACCGATGTGCTGCTCTCGGGCATCAGCACCGAAGCGGCTAAAGCCGTCAGCGATACGGTGCATGTCAGCGTCATCGACAACTGGTTCTTTATGGCGACCTCGGTGATTGTGCTGACGATAGTGGGCGCGCTGCTCACTGATAAATTCGTCGAGCCGCGCCTGCCGCAGTGGCAGGGCAACGGTGAGAAGCTGGCGGCACTGACGCCTCTGGAGAACCGCGGTTTGCGGGCCGCCGGGATCGCCGCGCTGCTGTTTATCGCCCTGATGGCGCTGCTGGTGGTGCCCGAAAATGCACCGCTACGCAATCCCACCACCGGCGCCATCATTCCTTCGCCTTTTATTCAGGGCATTGTGCCCATCATCATTCTGTTCTTCTTTGTGGTGGCGATTGCTTACGGCGTGGTGACACGGCAGATCCGCCGTCCGGATGATATCCCGCAGCTGCTGGTCGATCCGATGAAGGGCATGGCGGGCTTTATTGTGATGGTGTTTCCGCTGTCGCAGTTCGTGGCGTTCTTCAACTGGAGCAACATGGGAAAATTCATGGCAATCGGGCTGACCGATGTGCTGGAAAGCGCAGGCGTCAGCGGCGCGCCCGCCTTTCTGGGCCTGATGTTCCTGTCGGCGTTTCTCTGTATGTTTATCGCCAGCGGCTCAGCAATCTGGTCAATTCTGGCGCCGGTCTTTGTGCCGATGTTTATGCTGCTCGGCTTTCATCCCGCCTTCGCTCAGATGATTTTCCGCATCGCTGACTCCGCCGTACTGCCGCTGGCACCCATGTCGCCCTTCCTGCCGCTGTTCCTGGCCTTTTTGCAGCGTTATCAGAAAGATGCGCAGCTCGGCACCTATTACGTGCTGATTTTCCCCTATCCGCTGGTGTTCTTTATCAGCTGGATAGCGCTGCTGATGGTGTGGTATCTGCTGGGTCTGCCAATTGGGCCGGGTGTCTGGCCGAAACTGCCTTAAGTCTCAGTGCCACCGATGCAGGCATTATCGGTGGCGCTTTCTCTCTTTTCCGGCTGGGGGATATCGGGGCATGGGTTGAGTGCCCGAATAGCCTTCACATCGGCCACCGTATAGCGCGTAACACGACCAGGCACCCGGACGCCGTTTTTGATCTCAACAGCTTCTTCCAGCGATGCTTTCAGCTCGTCAAAAAAACTCACGTTAACCTCATCTTTCCGTAATTGGGTCTGCTTCTTCAGCTCAGCTTTTTTCGCGTCCGTGAAGAAAGTGTCACAAAGCGGGACTATGCTAGCGCAAGGACGCCATTTGCATCCATGCGGACCTGCCCTCACGTGACCGGGCTGAGAGACAGCCCGGAATTTGCGGCATGCAGATCCTGCTCCAGTCGTCGCTGCCGGAGTACGTGCGCCACAGATGGCAAAACCTGCAACGTACATTGCTAAATCGTCAGCAACACCCCGCTCGGCAACGGCGGATGAATTGATTATTCTGCTATTTCTTCGCTTGCTAACGGTTAACTCTGTTAATCCTTATCTGACCGGCTGCGAGTCGTCTCACACTGCCTGAGGTTCATGCTGAAATGACCACTACCTCCACCAGCCTGCCGCCACTGCACGCTTCACCGGCGGCCCGCAACAGCTTAGCCGCACGGGTTGATGCGCTGCCCTCCTCCACGGGTTTGTGGCGCTTTATTACGCTGCTGGCGCTGGGCGGTTTTTTTGAGCTTTATGACCTGTTTGAAACCGGCTATATCAGCACCGGCCTGCTATCCGCAGGCGTCTTTCACACCGGCGCGGCAGGCGTGCTGGGCTTCTCCGATCAGGCGGCATTCGCCTCGGCCACTTTTCTCGGCCTGTTTTTCGGTGCCAGCCTGCTGGCGCCCTACGCTGACCGCTTTGGTCGCCGTCTGACCTTTATGTGTGCGCTGCTGTGGTATGGGCTGTTTTCACTGCTGATGGCGTTCCAGCAGAGTGCGGAGATGATTATTCTGTTCCGATTCCTGGTGGGGATCGGGCTGGGCGTCGAGCTGGTGACCATTGACACCTATCTGTCGGAGTGGGTGCCGACCCATCTTCGCAGCCGCGCCTTTGCCTTCTCTTTTTTCGTGCAGTTTTTGTCGGTACCCGCCGTGGCGCTGATGTCCTGGTGGCTGATTCCGCAAACGCTGCTCAGTCTTGAAGGCTGGCGCTGGGTGGTGATCGCAGGCGCGGTCTGTTCACTGGTGATCTGGCTGGTGCGCAGAAATCTGCCGGAGTCGGCACGCTGGCTGGCGCAGCAGGGCCGTCATCAGGAGGCGCATCAGGTATTGTCCACGATGGAGCAGCGCTGTGGTATCCCGGCTGGCCCCGCTGTTCAGCCCGATGACGCCGCAGGGCAGCTGCCAAAACGAGGGCGTTTCAGCGAGATATGGTCACCCGCTTACCGCAAGCGCACCCTGATGCTGGTGGTGATGAACTTTTTCCAGGCGATCGGCTTTTTCGGCTTTGGTAACTGGCTGCCTGCGCTGCTGTCAGGAAACGGTGCCACGGTGACGCACAGTTTGCTTTATGCCTTCTTCATCACGCTGGCCTATCCGCTCGGTTCGCTGATCTGCAGCCGCTACGCTGACAAGCTGGAGAATAAGTGGCAGATCGTCCTGTCGTCGCTGATGACGGTGGTGTTCGGCACGCTGTTCGCCTTCCAGACGCAGCCAGTGTTGCTGATTCTCTGCGGCTTCCTGATCACCTGGTCCAACGCCTGGCTGACCTTCAGCTTCCACGCCTATCAGACCGAGATCTTCCCGACCCATATCCGCGCGCGGGCAGTCGGCTTCTGCTACTCCTTCAGTCGCCTTTCTACGGTCTTCAGCAGTATTCTGATTGGGGTGATATTGCAGTATGCCGGCACGCCAGGCGTAATCACCTTTATCGTGCTGAGCATGGTGATGGTGATGCTGTCGGTAGGGATTTACGGGCCGAAAACACGCGGAATCGATCTGGAGAATATTTAAAAAAAAGGCCGTCATCCTGTTGATGACGGCCTCTGTTACTGTCGGTTATTTACCTTCCAGTACGCTGATATCCGCACTGCCCAGCCGATCTTTCTCATCTTTACGCAGCTCAGCGACCTGTTTCGCGCTGACCTGTTTCGACGCCGTGTTGCCCCAGCTGTTGCGCACGAAGTTCACCACGTCCGCCACCTGCTGATCGTTCAGACGCCAGCCAAATGCTGGCATAGTAATGGTCGACGGCGCGCCATTCACGCCAGGCAACTGCCCGCCCACCAGCACGATATGGATCAGGGAGGTGGGATCGTCCGCCAGAACGACCGGATTACCGCGCAGCGCTGGATAGAAGCGTTTATAGCCACTGCCATCGGTTTTATGACATGCCGCGCAGCTGTCAACGTAGGTTGCAGCACCCGTCTGGCTGTCATCACCACGCCACAGCGCTTTTGCCGTGGCATCATCCACGCTGAACGCTGCCTGATGGGGATCTTTCGCACCCAGTGACTTCAGATAGCGCGCAATTGCCGTGATATCAGACTCGCTCAGGTGCTGCAGACTGTGTTCCACCACATCAGTCATGCCACCGAACGCGGCAGTCTGATCGTTGCGGCCATAACGCAGGAACTGACGCAGATCGTCTTCGCTCCAGCGCCCCAGCCCATCGCGGTTATCGCCCCGCAGGTTGCTGGCGGTCCAGCCATCAATAGGAGCACTGCTGCCCGCCAGATAGTCGCTGCCCTCTTCGTTAGTCAGCGCCTTCTCCTGCATGGTGATGCTACGCGGTGTATGACAGGCCCCGCAGTGGCCCAGTCCTTCAACCAGATAGCGACCGCGTGCCAGCACCGGATCTTCCTCTGCTGCAGGCTGGAATGCTTTCACGTCGGGCGCAAAAATCCCGCGCCAGACCGCCAGCGGCCAGCGCATCGATAGCGGCCAGGGAATGTCGCTCTCCCGGTTTGGCTGCCCGACCGGCGCGACGCCATGCATGAAGTAGGCGTAAAGCGCCTTCATGTCTTCATCGCTGACCACGGCGTAAGAGGGATAGGGCATCGCCGGATAGAGCGTATCGCCGTTTTTCGCTACGCCGTGACGCACCGCTTTCTGGAAGTCGTCGTAGCTGTATTCACCAATGCCGGTGTCGCGATCGGGCGTAATGTTGGTGGAGTAGATGGTACCAATGGGTGTCGCCATCGGCAGACCACCGGCAAACGCCGCGCCGCCTTTGCTGGTGTGGCAGGCAACACAGTCCCCGGCACGCGCCAGATACTCACCCCGTTTAACCAGATCGTCCTGGTTGCTCTCCGCCAGTGCGGCAAACGTCAGGGAGCCAAGAATCAGAGCCAGAATGCTATTTTTCATCGCCATATCCTTATGCCTGCACCAGTGGGCCGGGGTTTTTCAGGTAGTGTTCGCGAATCGCTTTGGCTGACCAGTAAGTCAGCGCCGCCACCATGCCGGTCGGGTTGTAACCCAGTCCCTGCGGGAAGGCAGATGCGCCTGGAACAAAGACATTCGGCACATCCCAGCTTTGCAGATAACGGTTAACCGCACTGGTTTTGGGATCGTCGCCCATGATCGCCCCGCCGCTGATATGGGTGGTCTGATACACCGTGGAGTCAAAATGGGTGCCCGGCTTTTTCGCGCCGCCGATGATCATCTTTGGATTCATCGCTTCAGCAATATTGCGCATCTTACCGACCATAAACTGCGCCATTTTGATGTCGTTATCCTGCCAGTCAAAGGTCATGCGCAGCAGCGGCTGCCCATAGGCATCCTTGTAGTTAGGATCGAGATCGAGGTAATTGGCGCGATAGGACTGGTGAGCGCCATGCGCATCCATCGACAGGTGATGCGTGTAGGTGTCCGCTACCGCCGCTTTCCATTTGCTGCCCCAGTTAGGCGTACCCGCAGGCACTGGCAGGCCAGAGATCGGTTTGGTGCCCGCCTGGTTGACCCAGAATGGCGAACCGCCGACAAAGCCCAGTGGCCCATGGTCGAAGTTATCCGCGTTGAAATCATCCACCGCGACGCCTGCACCACCCGCACCGATAAACGGATTGGTGGTGGTGTTTTTATCAAACAGCGCCTTGAGCGTAGAGAGGTTCTGATAGGCGAAGTTACGGCCCACAGTGCCTTCGTTGGTCATCGGATTGTACGGTTTGCCGATGCCCGACAGCAGCATCAGATGCACATTGTGGAACTGGAAGGCGGAAAGGATGACCAGATCTGCGGGCTGAACCTGCTCACGGCCCTGTCCATCCACATAGGTCACGCCGGTGGCACGCGTTTTGTCATCGCTGAGATTGACCCGCAGTACATAGGAGTTGTTGCGCAGCTCAAACTTCGGCTCCTGACGCAGCGCGGGCAGGATATTGACGTTCGGCGACGCTTTGGAATACATGTAGCAGGCGTAGCCGCTGCAGTAACCGCAGAAGTTGCACGGCCCCATCTGCGCGCCATAGGTATTGGTGTACGGACCTGACGTATTGGCGGAGGGCAGATCATAAGGATGATAACCCACTGACTCTGCCGCCTGAGCAAACAACTGCGCCGAGTAAGTACGCTTCTGCGCGGGCAGCGGGAAGTTATCTGAGCGGTCGGGCGCAAACGGGTTACCACCTTTATCTTTGCCGACCACTTTACCTTTGATACTCCAGGCGCTGCCTGAGGTGCCAAAGACTTTTTCCGCCTTGTCGAAGAACGGCTCCAGTTCATCGTAGCTGACGCCAAAATCCTGAATCGTCATGCCTTCCGGAATGAAGTTTTTACCGTAGCGCTCTTCGTAATGGCTGCGCATCCGCAGCTCAACGGGATCAACACGGAAATGGACGCCTGACCAGTGCAGGCCTGCGCCACCGGTCCCGGTGCCGGGCAAAAATGCCGCCAGCTGGCGATAAGGTACCGCCGTCTGAGAAGCGTCATGACGAATCGTCACGGTGCTTTTAGAGAGATCCTGGAAGAGCTTTTTGCGGACGTTATAGGTCAGCTCATCAATGGACTGCGGATAGGATCCATCGGGATAGGTATCACGATGCGGCCCGCGCTCCAGCGCCAGTACGTTAAGGCCCGCTTCAGTCAGCTCTTTCGCCATAATCGCGCCTGCCCAGCCGAAGCCGACAATGACCGCATCCACTTTTTTCATTTCGTTTGCCATGCTTAGCTTCTCTCTCCGCGAATCGACACTGACGGGAACGGATACCGTTCGCCGCGCTCTACCCAGTCCATAAAGTCGGCGCGAGCGCCAGGGAAGTTGATCAGCTTCCAGCCGACCATGCCCTGATTCCCACCGTGGATAGGATCGCTAAAGAAGCCTTCACGGGTGTTCTGCAGCAGGAAGCTGAAGAAGACTTTTGCCGGCAGCTGGCTGAATTCCGCGCTGCCACTCTCCATCGCCTGCAATAAGGCATCCTGCTGCTCACCGCTGAGCTGAGCAAAGACCTTGCCGTGCTGCTTTTTGCTGTAATTATCGGCATCGGCCAGACCAAGACGGTAAATCTGCTGTGGCACCAGCGGCAGCTGATAGCCCAGCTCTTTCGGCAGGTCGGGATTAAACGGACCCTGCATATACCAGTTCGATCCCGTGGCATACGGCGTATTCATTTGACGATCGATAAATTCCGGCACGCCCGCTTCCAGCGCTCCCGGTCCGCGTTCATCGCTGGGAATCAGGCGTGCCACGGCGGCGGTAATAAAGGCAAACTCTTCGGCGGTAAACCAGTTCGGCTGGTAATCACGTGCCTGCTGCGGTGCGGCCGGGGTTTCAGCCGCCTGCGCGGCCAGCGGAAGGGAGAGCGCGCCCATTGCGGTGGAGCCTACCGCCATCGCAGGCGCCAGGGTAATTGTCTTCAGCAAAAAATCCCTGCGTGAATGACCCTTTTTTTGTTCTGACATGACATTGCCTCATTCCCGCACTCACTGGCGGTATGAAAAAGTGGTGGTTGCGTTGTAATGGTTTTTATCAGCAGATACAGGCGTGGCGCCTGCTTGTTACCGGTAACAAACCTGCATATTGTATCACTGCCATTCACAAAGATTTAGTTCAAAGAAACAAAATCGCACAATTTCATTAACATCTATCTTCTTCCTGTCATGAGCAGAAACAACAGACTACAGACAGCGACACGTCAAAAACGTTATAACAAGCAATACACAACAGCGGAGTACCTATGTTTAAGTCTTTTTTTCCGCGGCCAGCGCTGTTTTTCAGCTCTGCGGCTGTCTGGAGCTTATTAGCAATTTTTGCCTGGTTCGGCTTTGCCGCCCATCTGCCAGGCATCTGGCCCACTTTTGAAACCGCAATGAAGCAGCCCCTCCCAACGACGGCGGCGCGTTTTATTGCCGCAAGTCAGCTCTGGTTTTATCTCTATTACTGGATAATGGTAGCTATTTTTGCCGGGGCCTGGCGGCTTATTGATCCGCATCCATGGCGGCGCTGGTCTGTGTGGGGTTCTGCGCTGATCATCTTTGTCACCTGGTTTGGCGTGCAGGTAGGTGTCGCCATTAATGCCTGGTATGGCCCGTTCTACGATCTGATTCAGAAAGCGCTGACCAAAGCGGGATCGGTGCAGATTGCAGAGTTTTACCATGAGGTTATCTCTTTTCTCGGCATCGCATTAATCGCGGTGGTGATTGGCGTACTCAACTCCTTCTTTATCAGCCACTGGGTTTTCCGCTGGCGTAGCGCCATGAATAACTACTACATGCACAACTGGCAGCGTCTGCGTCATGTCGAAGGTGCCGCACAGCGTGTGCAGGAAGACACCATGCGGTTTGCGACCACGCTGGAAAACTGGGGGGTGAGTTTTATTCAGGCGATTATGACGCTGGTCGCGTTTTTGCCGGTGCTGGTCGCGCTGTCACATCATGTGAAAGATATTCCGATCCTCGGCAATATTCCTTACGCGCTGGTGATAGCCGCTGTGCTCTGGTCCGTATTCGGCACCGGGTTGCTGGCGCTGGTTGGGATTAAGCTGCCGGGGCTGGAGTTCCGCAATCAGCGGGTTGAAGCCGCCTACCGTAAAGAGCTGGTTTACGGCGAAGACAATGCCGATCGCGCCGGGCCACAAACGGTGCAGGAGCTGTTCAGTCGGGTACGGGTTAACTACTTCCGACTCTATTTCCATTATCTCTATTTCAATATCACCCGCATTCTCTATCTGCAGGTCGATAATGTGTTTGGTCTTTTCCTGCTGTTCCCGTCGATTGTCGCGGGCACGATTACGCTGGGCTTACTCAACCAGATCACCAACGTGTTTGATCAGGTACGCGGCTCGTTCCAGTATCTGATCGCCTCCTGGTCAACGCTGATCGAACTGATGTCGATCTACAAGCGTCTGCGCAGCTTTGAGCAGATTCTGGATGATGTGCCGCACGATGAGATGATGCGCGAGGCATCGGAAGACGTGTAACGGGTGAGGATTGCCGTTTTTTGACATAAAAAAGCCACTCGTCAGAGTGGCTTTTTCGTTTGCAAAATCTGGAAGTAAAATCTTTTACTTCAGCAGAAACGCCGCCAGGACGCCCGAAGGCGTCCTGTCAGCATCAGAGGGTAAAGTGCAGCTTATTTCAGAAGCTCAGCAGTCATGTGAACACCATTGTTGGTGTAGGCTTCAGTGATTTTATATGAAGCACCAGCTTCCTGAGCCTGCGCAGCGATTTTCGCTTCAGCACCGTCCAGCGTAGAGTCGACAGCGGTCACAGATTGGGCGAAGCTGGCGAATGGCAGAATAGAAAGGGCGATAACAGCTGCAAAAGTTTTGATAGATTTCATGGTCAATTCCTCGGTTAATTTTTATCAGGTAAGGCGTGCTGCCTTGTTGATAGATATATTAGCCCTGAAGTTGATCAGTAAAAAGCGGAGGGTTTTGCTTAACTCATTCAATAAAACTGATGATAAAAAGCACATTTCGCACAGTTATCACTCAAAAGGTTAATAATCCATATTCAATAAAAAAGGCAGCATAACGCGCTGCCTTCAGAGAATTATCCGTGATGCCTTACCCGGCTGAAGATAGTTAGCGCAGCCAGCAGCATCAGTACGCCGCTGGCAACAAACACACCGCCTGCGCCGCGCAGGTCAAACATCCAGCCGCCTGCCGCCGCACCAACGGTAATCGCCAGCTGGATAGTGGCAACCAGTAAACCGCCGCCCGATTCCGCATCATCCGGCACCGCGCGTGAAATCCACGTAGACCAGCCGGTTGGCATCGAACCAAACGCCATCCCCCAGATCGCCACGCCCGCGCCGACCAGCCAGCTGACATCACCAAAGCTCACCAGCAGCAGCGCGGTGATACTCATTAACAGCGCCATGCCACTCAGCGTCAGCGACACACTGCGGGTGACCAGATAACCGGCCAGCGAGGTGCCAAAAAAGTTCGCTACGCCAAAGGCCAGCAGCACCAGCGACAGCTGATTGAGGTTGAGCTGCGCGACACCTTCCAGAAACGGACGCAGGTAAGTAAAGAAGGCGAAGTGGCCGGTAAACATCATGATCACGGCCAGCATGCCCCACCGCATCACATCGATACGCAGCAGTGCCAGCACCCCGCCGTTGCGGGCTTTGTTCTCTGCCGGCATGGCGGGCAGCGTAAAGAATTGCCACAGCAGCGCCACCGCGCCCAGCCCGGCGGTCAGCATAAAGATGTTGCGCCAGCCGACCAGTCCACCGAGATAGCTGCCAAGCGGCGTAGCGATAATTGTCGCCAGCGAGATACCACTAAACACAATAGAGAGTGCACGTGGCACCTGATCGCTGGGCACCAGACGCATAGTGATAGCGGTTGAAAGTGTCCAGAAGCCACCAATGGCCATACCCAGCAGCACCCGCGCCAGCAGGATTACCGTCAGGTCAGCCGCAAAGGCCACCATCAGCGCAGAGGCGATCAGCAACAGTGAAAAAACCAGCATCACAATACGGCGGTCAATTCGCCGCGTGACGCTGCCGGTCACCAGGCTGGTAAACAGCGCGACCAGTGCAGTAATGGTGACGGTCTGTCCCGCCTGCCCTTCGGACACACCGAGACTGTGCGCCATCGGCGTCAACAGACTCACAGGTAAAAATTCGGCGGTGATGAGGCTGAACACCCCAAATGCCATGGCAAATACCGCACCCCACGCGGGACGGGTCGGCGAGGAAACCTCATCAGCCACTTCGGTTGTCAGACTCATGCTGCTTCTCCGGAAGATAAAAAAAGTGAGTGTGAGCATAGAGTGTCGCATCAGGACGATCTATGATGCTTACACCTTCATTTTTGATAATTCGTCTGGAATCACATGAGCCACTATGGAGATCTGACCAGTGAACTGCTGATGGGGATGCGCCTGTATGGCGTGAACTACCAGCGCATCGCGGTAAGCGCGCCATTCGGGTTGCGCTACGAGCACGCACCGGGCCGGGCGCAGTTCCACTTTGTCGGGCGTGGCTCACTGCTGGTGCGCAGCGCCTCCGGCGAGGTGTTTCAGCTCAACAGCGGCGATGCGCTGCTGGTGCCACACGGTAAACCGCACAGCCT
>ENA-UOWJ01000764-UOWJ01000764.1-bioreactor-metagenome-genome-assembly--contig:-NODE-764-length-11330-cov-54.067228_pt1 | contig 11330 bp, 13 predicted proteins | sample MGYA00238156_ERZ761611 | MGnify/ENA primary metagenome ERZ761611 (study PRJEB28900, sample SAMN06268034) | bioreactor metagenome | isolation source: Joint BioEnergy Institute, California, USA...
TTAAAAAAACATAACTGACTTTATCATAATCCATTTTTTCTTCATAAAACCGGTGTGCGTCTTTTCTCTGCAGGCCGGATGACAGGGATACAATGCCGTATCCGTTTTCGCCGGCCTGTTTTTCCACATGCGCCAAAAGCCTGGCGCCGTACCCTTTTGATCTGTGCGCTTCATCCGTCACCAGGTCGCATACCCAAATAAACCGCCCGTTGTACAAGGTAATCATCGGCATATAGCCGGTTACCGCCACAATGTTTCCGTCATCTATTACTGCGGCCATCTTGTAATCCGATTTTTCTGCCGCCTCTTCCACCAGCTGGAGATAGTGTTCTTCGTCCAAATGTTTACGCAGCTGTTTCATCACCGGAAACGCTGCTTTCCACTCTTCCCGGTTTGCAAGTTCTTTTATTTTCATCTGTATATCCCTTCTTTGCCTAAATGGTAATGCATAATAATCAATTCGCCTTTTTTTCCAAACATCCTGCCCCCTTCATCCACAAACCCGGCTTGTCTGTACAAATTTTGGGCAGCAACATTTTCCGTATTCACCCCAAGAACCATCTGCTCTATTTCCAGAAAATGGGTACGGACAAAATGGGGCAGCTGTTTTAAACATTGCCTGGCGTATCCTTTTCCCTGCTGGTGGAAATCGGTTGAAAAAGTCCGCAGCAATATGGCATGCGGATGATTTGTATAGAGCCTGGCGCCATTTTTTTCATGAAGCACAAAAAAGTTTGTGATCATGTTATGGCGGACTGCAACAACAGGGTGCCGTTCCGGATCCTCTTTTGCAAGGGCAATGGCTTCATTTGGATGCCCCGTAAAACGGAGCTGATCATCCGTTATCGTATAGTTGTCCAATTGTTGCTTTAAATCATCATTGTAAAAGACCAGTTCCAATTCCATTACCCCTTACATGTCGTTTCTTCCAAATCGAGTGATAACCGTACCATATCCCGGCAGTGAATCCCGTTTTCATAAATCGCTTCATCATAATGCCTGACGAAAAAGTCTCTGTCCACCCCGGAGATCCGAAAACCGCATTTTTGATACAAGGCCAGCTGGCTGATGCTGGAATTACCGGTACCCACTTCGATCGATTTAAATCCTTTTCTTCCTGCCCTCTGGATGGCATCCAGCACAAGCCGTTTTCCAAAGCCTTTCCCTTGATGTTCTTTTGCAACCGCCACATTCGCCAATTCCACGATTCCCGGCCTTGCCGCTAGCAGGATGTAAACCCCGATCACTTTTCCTTCGATTTCCGCCACATAGCATTCCCCGCGTTTGGCATAGGCCATCACCATTTCGCGTGACGGGTCGGCAAGGAGCAGTAAATCCATCGGAAGTTTTTCCTTGCCGCCCAGCCGCCGGATGTTTAACGCATTTTTTGCTTCCAAAACTGCCAGCTCCCCATCCATATTTTGTTGAATTCTAACATATCTTTCTTTATCAGTCTATCATCCTAGGAACATTTCATCAATTCTGCCTTTTATGCAGGAATGCAAACAAAAGTTCCCCTTTTTATGATAAAATAATGGCAGACAGTACTTTTCGGGAATATAGGGAGGCGGAGATTTGGAAACGCTGTTTTTTAAAACTTTTGTTTGGCTTTGTTTTGCCGGTCTCGTGATATACACTTACCTGTATGGAAAAAATGAAGAAAAGATGGATGCAAAAGTTTTTCTGATCCGGAAAATCTGGTATTTGGTTTATTTATTTGGCGCGCTGGTTTACTGGACGATCCATCCGGCGAGCATTTTCACGGATTTTAAAAACTATGCCATCACCGCGCTTATTTTTGCAGCAATCGACGGTTTTATTTTTTTAAATATGTATTTCCGTAAAGCCGGAAAATATGAATTGGAGAGATTTACGAAAACCGTTTCTGCAAACGAGTCTTTGCTTCAGGACAATCTGTCAATGGCTAAAAATATGCTCGACATCTTGAATAACGAGGGCATCGTAGGGTATTATGGTAGTAAAGAAGGATATCTGTTAGGTTTAAAAGAAGTACTGTCATCTTATGCGGAAAAAGCGGATATGAGCGTTAATATTTTGCCGTTTACAACACCGTTAGAGAAAGATCAGGCATTGTATCGTTACAAAAATCCCGGTTCCGTCCGCGCAAAATTGGACAGGCTGGAGACGGTGTATCATGTCGATGGAAACGATGCGCTCCATCCGATTTATCTTTTTCATGACGAATTGTATCTATTAAAAATATCCGGTTCCAGAGCCATTACAGAAATGGATTGTATCCTGTTTGTCATCATGGCCCATGTTTATGATTTTGCGGCTCCGCCGGACGACATGGATTGAAAAACAAGGCGGTGACAAAAATGAAAAAAAACAGCGCGCTCCTGGCACAGAGAAATGAAACCGGAAATATCCGGAGAACTTTCAGAAGAAAATCAAGAGTCCGTGTTCCTTCGGTTGGCACAAGCCCGACGACTTTAAAAATCATGAAAGAAAACGAACAGATCCTGAAAAAGTACGGCAAAAAATCTTCAGGGCAATAACAAACCGGTTATTGCCCTTCATATTTTTTCGCAGCTTTGCATACACTATTGCAGATAATCAGCTGAGGTGATCATGTGAAAAAGTTCCATAAAGAAACAAGCGTTTACTCTCCGCCCCCTTCCGCTTCCCCAATGGAAAAAAACAGAAAAAAACAGACAGCGGAACTCCTCAGCTTTATGGATAAGCTGAAAAATAAGCGGGCAACATGAAACATCCGCAGCCAGTAAAAATACAGTCAGCCCCATAAGCTTTTTTTAACATCCAGCAGCCCCCTCAGCTCAGCACTTTTTTATGAAAACTCGGCTATAACTTCCCATCCCGCCCAAAACAACAGCAGGACGCTGTCTGCTGCCGCGTTTTTCAGCATTCTTAATGCGTTTTGATCAGGATGGCACCCATCACAATACAGAATGCTGAAAGGTACATCCACCAGGTTGGCAGTATAGGGAAACCCGATAATACATCGAATATTTCAATCAGCACAAATACCTTTTGGGTTTTCGGGGAAAATTCCCGGTAGGCTTTCCATTCTTTTCTGAACTACAAAATGCCAAACGGAAGAAGAATCACCCCAGCCTCCACCAAAATCACGCCAGCCAGTTTCAAAAAATCATCCCCTGTCTGCAAGCGTTACTTCCTATACTAAATATTGCGGGCACACTTCTTGTGCATTGAATATTGTGAAATCATCTGCAGCAACATTATTCTCCCGAGCCCCACTTGGCAAAACAGAAAGCCGGGCATTGATAATCATATTTTTGCAAATTGATCTTCCTTTTCCTACCCAAATAGCCTAAATTATTTTGCACAAATCGCTCCCGCGTTCCCATTTCTTATGTTTATAACATTGGAATGTTGCATATTATTAAATAATATAAAGGATTTCCTGCCTTTCTGGAAGAATAGATTACGATGAAGATATGTTATGGGAGCTGGTCAAATGAGCAAAGGAATAAAAAGCTTGTTAAAATCATTCATATTTGCCATTCTGCTTGTAGGGGTCATCAGGGGATTTTTCATTGCCCCTTATATGGTTGAAGGGGAATCAATGGAGCCGACACTTCATAACCATGATAAAATTCTCGTCTATAAAGCCCATTCTGCTGCCGATTACCAAAGAGGCGACATCGTCATCATCAAGGGGGAAACAGAAAACTATGTAAAGCGGATTATTGGCCTTCCCGGAGATACAATTCAAGTCAAAAATGACCATCTCTATATTAATGGGAAATTGCACAAAGAGCCTTACCTTGCGAAAAACCTGAAAGCAGCACGTAAAGAAGGCAGCAAGCTGACGAATAATTTCGGGCCTCTCACCGTGCCAAAAAATAAATATTTCGTAATGGGCGATAACCGGATGTACAGCGAAGACAGCAGAAACGGGCTCGGCCTTATTCCGAAGAAAGAACTGGCGGGAAAAACCGAAGCGGTATTTTACCCGCTCTCGCAAATCCGGGAAGTCCGTTAACTATTCTTGCGGGCAGAGCCGGTATCTATTAATAAAAAGCAGGGGGGAATTTCCTTGAAACACGCTTTAGTGGCAGGCAGAACCGGCATGCTTCCCGCTTTACATCAATGAATTTCAAATTTCTTCCCCTAATGCTTTTAAAATATTGCTCCAATCAACAAGAAAATAATGCTTGCTAATAAGAAAGCTGAAGGAACACCTATTAAGCCTCTATTTAGATATAACTTAAATCCATCATACTTTGTATTAAACGATAATCTGGGGATATAATACGAAATCAAGATAATCACTGATACCACAATAAAGATAGCTGTAATACTGTCCATCGTTTTCATCACCTCTTAATAAGATTATCGTGCCCATTAATTTCCGTTTTTTCTATCCTGAAAAATTGCACCGGCTGATTTTCATTCTTCTGCTGGTGCCGCGTTCACTGCGGCATGGGTGTCTAAATCCAAATAGTTTGCCACTCTTTATATTTGCACTCAGAGGAGCAAATATGGCTCCTAATATGGTTTCTGCTACAGTCCAGGCAATGACTGGACTTAACGCTACAGGTGGTGCCTTGATGCCTTGTTTCATTGCCGGCGAAAAATTATAGAGTTTCAGGCATTTTGCCCATGATTTCTTCAGCTTCTTTTATGACATGGCCTATCAATGCTTTTGCCGTTTGATGTTTTGCGAGTCGCGGGCTTTGGCCGGCCCAAAGTGACATAAACTCACGGTTGTTCTGCTTTCCGGCAGCCTTTCTGATATCCTGTGTGAGCGTATTTTGCACGGGATAATCCGGAAAAAGCGCTTCATGCGGCTTCATTTCCGAGATGAATGCATTTTTTACGCCTCTTGCCCATTTTCCGGAAAATGACCGGGTGAGGACAAGCTCATCTTCTTTCGCATGGAGAACGGCTTCCTTATGGGCCTGATGTGCGCCGCTTTCCTTACAGGCCAGGAAGGCGGTTCCCATTTGCACGCCTTTCGCCCCCAAGCAAAGCGCTGCTGCAAGCCCCCTGCCATCCATCACGCCGCCTGCCGCAATGACGGGAATCCGGACATTGTCGGCAACCTGGGGAACCAGTGACATCAGGCCAATCATGCTTTCCTCATGGTCTTTCAAAAAGTTTCCCCGGTGGCCCCCCGCTTCACTGCCTTGCGCAACCACCATGTCCATCCCGGCCTGCTCCACTTCAACCGCTTCATCGACGGTTGTTGCCGTTCCAATAAGGAGGATCCCGTTTTGTTTCAGCCTTTCGATCACTTTCCCGGAAGGTATTCCAAAAGTGAATGAACAAACAGGCACTTTCTCTTCGATGGCCACTTGCACCTGTGCCAAAAATTGATCTTGTACGCTATGTAAATCAGGAACTTCTATTTCCGCTTTTGCCTCTATTTTTAACTGTTTGCGGACCCGATTTAAAATGCCATTTGCGGCTGTTACTTTTTCATCTACTTCAAACTCGCCGGGAACAAAAAGATTGATGCCAAAAGGTTTTCCGGTTAACTGTTTGATTTCCCGGATTTGTTCTTTTGTTTGAGCAGCGGTTAAGTACCCCGCCCCGATCATGCCCAGCCCGCCGGCGTTTGACACCGCAGCCACCAACTCTGGTGTTGTGATGCCCCCTGCCATCGGAGCCTGAATCAACGGGTACCGTGTTTTCAGCCGTTTGGCCAAATCGTTTTTCAACATCCAAATTCCTCCCTTTTGCCTTTCCCCCATTGTAACAGGTTTCCATATTGTTTTAAACGTTTTCAAAATAACGAAAACATTATTTGGAGGAGGCAACCGTTCCTTGGTGAAAAACCATTTTCCAGCTCCTGTCCGTATATTTCCAAATGGAACTGCGCAAGGTTTGCTGCTTTCTTGTTCGGTCGTCCACCCTGCAGGTTGCAAGGACCACGCCATCAGCCAATGGATGCATTTCAAAATCTGTAAGCGCCATCTCCCTCACCCCAATGCCGCCCGGTCCGGTATATTTCCGTTTATGCCAGATGTTTCCCGATGAGCCGAATTCAAAAAAAGATTCCGCCAGCAATGCGCCCAATTTTGCCGGATCCGAGCGTGTCGAAGGTTCAAGCAGCGATTTTTCCAATTGGAGGATATGTTCTTTAAGTGACAAGATTTTGCATCCTTTCTTCTTTAAGATTTGTTTACTATGCTACATAAAGCGAACGAAATTTTGCCATTCTGTTGCCTGTCCAAATGAATGATGTGATTTTTATTAGTTTTAAAGCAGAGCTTTTCAAAATATGGGCAGAAAAAACTTTTCCGTATCAATATGTTGTATTTACGTTGTTTTTCTGTTATAATTTTATCAGTGTAAAGCCCGAGTCCCGCAAAAAATTCCTGCGCACGACGGATAACATGAAACTGCCCGCTGCAATATTTTTACTACTAACTGCATCTTCAACTACTAACAAACTTTCCGAACGAAGCATATGTTTTAAAAAAAGAACAATGGGTAAACAAAGAAGAGGTGATAACATATGAGAAACAGAATTTTCAACTTCATTATTGACGGACGATTGATTACGGTAAAAGGAAAGTCCGTTAAAGAAGCAAAGCGCCATGCACAACAAATTGCGCGAAGTATGAAAGCGGAAGAAAACATGGGCAACCAGTCAGCCATCTGATTGGCTGCCTTTTCCATTTTTCCGGGTAAACAGGCATCTCAGCGGTAAAGAAATGTTTAGTTTTTTATAACATTATTATGTAAACTAGTTCCCGTTTTTTGGAGCGTGGCTGTCCCGTTCTTTTGAAAAATGGCGTGTATTCCACACGCCATTTTTTTAGTGCCGGTTTGTCGGCAGCTTTTCACTCGGGCTTCCGTTCCCCTGCCGTTTTTTATTTTGTTCCTGCTTCTTTTGCTGTTCATTCAGCTTCTGCACATATTTATGGGTGTTGTCCATGTTTATACCTCCTTCCGTCCTTGTTACTTTAACCAAGACCCGGGCAGGCATGCACGCATTTTGGATTTCCAGACGGATTTGCTTTCATGATTGCGCAATTTTACAGTGATATTGCCAATTTCTCATTTCACCATTTTGCACGTTTTTTTACTTGCTCTTCCATTCTAAAAATTCGAGCCGGTTTCCGAATGGATCAGTTGCGTAAATGCGCGCTGCTCCTGGGAGCTTGCCGTCTTCTGCCCACTTAACTTGATAGCGAGCAAACCTGTCTTTCAAGCTTTCGAGATTTCTGACTTCAAATGCAGGATGCGCTTTTTTGGCGGGTGAAAAAGGCTCTTCAATGCCGATATGGATTTGTATTTTTCCGTTTTGAAACCAGCAGCCGCCGCGTTTTTTCAATTCTGCCGGTTTTTCAACTTCTGTAAATCCGAGGATTTCCGCGTAGAACTTTTTGGCTGTCTGTTCACTGCCACGTGGAGCAGCAAGCTGGACATGGTCGATTGTGATAAAATGAAATGCCACCCTCATCCCTCCTCCCCCTTAATCTTACATTCCTTCTTTTATCATTTAAATAATGGCTTTTTCATCTTAATTGATATGTTTTACTTATGAGTTAGCACGCCCCGGCATGCTTTTTTCATGAGCCTGCCAGAAAAAAAGCACACGGGGGGGGTAACCCGCCGTGCGCTTTGTAAAAAATGATTTATTTTGCAGCGACTGTCACTTTACCGGTGTCTTCTTTTTTGTTCCGGATGGTGGCCTGTGCAGCGGCGAGCCTTGCGAGCGGTACGCGGTAAGGCGAGCAGCTGACGTAGTTCAGGCCCGTTTTGTAGCAGAATTCGATCGAGCTTTTTTCACCGCCGTGTTCGCCGCAAATGCCGGTTTTCAAGCCCGGTTTTGTCTGGCGGCCGAGTTTGACGCCGGTTTCGACAAGTTTGCCGACGCCTTCCTGGTCAAGGACGGCAAACGGATTTTCCGGCAGCACTTTTTGCTCGATATACTGCTGCAAAAATTTTCCTTCCGCATCGTCGCGGCTGAAGCCGAATGTCGTTTGCGTTAAGTCATTCGTGCCAAACGAGAAGAAATCGGCTTCTTCTGCAATTTGGTCTGCGGTAAGGGCGGCGCGCGGTATTTCGATCATCGTGCCGACTGTATAATCGAATTTCAAGCCCTTTTCCTCCATGACCTGATTCGCCATATCCGTCACGAGCGCGCGCATCCGTTTCAGCTCATTCACATGGCCGACAAGCGGAATCATAATTTCCGGCTGGACTTTTATTCCCTTTTGCAGGACGGCAGCGGCAGCGTAAAAAATTGCTTTGACCTGCATTTCGTAGATTTCAGGGAAAATCATGCCGAGCCGGCAGCCGCGGTGGCCGAGCATCGGATTGAATTCAGCAAGATGCTGGACTTTTTTCAGCAAGTATTCTTTTTCTTCCAGTTCTTTTGATTCTGGTGCCGTAAGCTGCAGTTTTGTTACTTCTACGAGCAGTTCTTCCTTATCCGGCAAAAATTCGTGCATTGGCGGATCGAGCAGGCGGATTGTCACCGGATGGCCGGCCATTTCCTCAAAGATGCCTTCAAAATCGCCCTGCTGCATCGGAAGCAGTTTATCTAAAGCTTTTTCGCGTTCTTCCAAAGTCTCGGCGAGGATCATTTCCTGAACGATCGGCACGCGCTTAATATCCATGAACATATGCTCCGTCCGGCAAAGGCCGATGCCGTCTGCACCGAATTCGAGCGATTTTTTCGCGTCCGCCGGGTTGTCGGCATTGGCGCGCACGCCGAGATCGCGCACCTCATCCGCCCATTCAAGCAGTGTTTTGAATTCGTCGGAAAGCTCAGGGTCGATCATCGGGACTTCGCCGAGCATCACTTCACCTGTCGAACCGTCGATCGTGATGACATCCCCGTAACGGACAACCGTATCGCCGACCGTAAATTGTTCCGCTTTCAAATCAATTTTCAAAGATTCGCAGCCGCAGATGCATGCTTTCCCCATCCCGCGCGCGACAACCGCCGCATGGCTCGTCATCCCGCCGCGGCTTGTCACAACCGCCTGGGATGCAATAATGCCGTGAATATCATCCGGTGTCGTTTCGGGGCGGACTAAAATCACTTTTTTCCCTTCCTTGCCGAGCCGTTCCGCTTCATCAGCATCAAATACAACGGCGCCGGTTGCAGCTCCCGGGGATGCCGGCAGCCCTTTTGCAAGATGGTTTTTGGCCGCGACATCATCAATACGGCGGTGCAGGAGCTGATTCAACTGTTCCGGATCAACCCTTAAAAGCGCTGTCTTTTTATCGAGAATGCCTTCTTTCACCATTTCAACGGCTATGCGGATTGCAGCCTGCGCCGTCCGTTTGCCGTTCCGGGTTTGCAAAAGGTACAGTTTGCCGCGTTCCACCGTAAATTCAATGTCCTGCATGTCTTTGTAGTGTTCTTCCAGTAATTTGCTTGTTTTTACAAACTGGCGGTACACTTCCGGCATGTCTTTTGCCAGCACCTGGATCGGCTGCGGGGTGCGGATGCCGGCGACGACATCCTCGCCTTGGGCATTGATTAAATATTCGCCGTACAGCACGCGTTCGCCTGTTGACGGGTTCCGTGTAAAAGCGACGCCGGTTCCGGAATCATCCCCCATATTTCCGAATACCATGCTTTGGATATTGACAGCGGTCCCAAGATGGTCCGGAATTTTATTCAGGCGGCGGTATACAATGGCACGCTGGTTATTCCACGAATCAAAAACGGCATTTACGGCAAGGTACAGTTGCGTTTTCGGGTCTTGCGGAAAATCCTGTTTCGTATGTTTTTTAACGATCTTTTTATAGCCGGCAATGATGTCTTTCCAGTCTTCCGCAGTCATTTCCGGATCAGCTGTATACCCTTTTTGTTCCCGGGTTTGTTCAAGCAAATGTTCGAAATGGTATACCTCGATCCCGAGCACCACGTCAGAAAACATTTGGATAAACCGGCGGTACGAATCATAGGCAAAGCGCGGATTGCCGGTCAGTTTCGCAACGGCTTCCACGGTCTCATCGTTCATGCCGAGGTTCAGTACCGTATCCATCATCCCCGGCATCGAAAACACAGAGCCGGAACGGACGGAGACGAGCAGCGGGTTCTCGTTCCCGCCCAGTTTTTTGCCGGTTTTTTCTTCCAGTTTCAAAAGCGCTTCTTCCATTTGTGTTTCGACTGCATCTGAAATTTTTTTGCCGTTTGAATAATAGTCATTGCATGCCTCGGTTGTAATCGTGAATCCGAACGGCACCGGCAGGCCGATGTTTGTCATTTCCGCCAGATTGGCTCCTTTGCCGCCAAGCAGGTCACGCATATGGCTGTTCCCTTCGTTGAACAAGTAGACAAATTTTGTCATTTGAGCAGCTCCTCCCTGTTTTTGAACATTTCAATAATAAGGCTTGCTGTTTCTTCCACCGCTTTGTTCGAAACATCAATGATCGGGCATCTGAGTTTCCGCATCAAATTTTCCGCGTATACAAGTTCTTCATAAATCCGTTCAAAGCTCGCATAATTGGCGTCCGATTTTAAACCCATTGCCCTGATCCGTTCTTTCCGGATTTCATTCAGTTTCTCGGGCGAAATCATCAGCCCGATGCATTTTTCCCGCGGGATGGAAAACAATTCATCAGGCGGCGCGATTTCCGGCACGATCGGGACATTCGCCACTTTAAAGCTGTGGTGCGCCAAATACATGGACAACGGCGTTTTCGACGTCCGGGAGACGCCGAGCAGAACAATGTCCGCTTTTTTCAGCCCGGTTGGATCGCGCCCGTCATCATATTTCACGGCAAATTCAATGGCTTCGATTTTTTTAAAGTATTCCTGATCCAGCTTGCGCATTAATTTCGGGCGATGGTACGGCTCCTTGTGAAACTTTTTCATAAAAGCTTCCATCAACGGATTCATCAGGTCGACCGCAATGATCCCTTCTTCGCTGGCACGGCGGTCAATGTATGCTTTCAAAGGGGTAACGACGATCGTGTAAGCAATGATGGCATTTTGTTTTTTTGCCGTCTCAATCACCGGTTCGATATCGTCTGTTTCTTCCACATGCGGATGCCGCCTGATTTCGATGTGTCCGCCGTTAAACTGCGCAGCAACCGCTTTTACAACAAATTCAGCCGTTTCTCCGACCGAGTCCGAGATGATATGCACTATTTCTTTTTGTTCCATGTATCGTTCCCATCCTTTTCGAACCGGAAAATGGCTCCGTATGTATGTGGTTTCTTTTCACTGCCCCTCCCGTATGCCACCAGTATATGCACTGTTTAGCAAATGTGTTATACTTGTTGTTCATTAGTATAACACATTCAAAAGGATGCGTGAACCATTTTACCGGTTTTTTTAAAAATTTTTATTATAACCTGAATCCGTGACGAAAATATAACAAACGCCGTTAATAGGTAGATTTCCC
>ENA-UOWJ01000781-UOWJ01000781.1-bioreactor-metagenome-genome-assembly--contig:-NODE-781-length-11255-cov-11.863482_pt1 | contig 11255 bp, 11 predicted proteins | sample MGYA00238156_ERZ761611 | MGnify/ENA primary metagenome ERZ761611 (study PRJEB28900, sample SAMN06268034) | bioreactor metagenome | isolation source: Joint BioEnergy Institute, California, USA...
GAACGCGTTCGTCGTCGACGGCGGCATCACCAACGCCTACGTGACGCCGCTGTGACCCGCGCCGCGTCGTCGCCGGACCTCGGCCGCACCGTCTACCGGCCGGTGCGCGGCGGCAACGCGCTCGAAGACACCGTCTCGCGGCTCGTGCAGACCGTGCGGCTCGGAGTCGTCGCGCCAGGGGAGTCGCTCCCCTCGGAGCGGGACCTCGCGGAGCGGTACGGCGTCAGCCGCGACACCGTGCGGCAGGCGATCGGCGAACTCGCCGACGCCGGGTACGTCGAACGTCGCCGCGGTCGGTACGGCGGCACGTTCGTCGCCGACCCGCTGCCCGTGCCGGCGGGGCCGGTGGACGCCGCCGAGCTCGAGGACATCCTGGGCCTGCGCCGTGTGCTCGAGGCGGGAGCCGCCCGCGCCGCGGCGTCGCAGGATCTGACGGATGCCGCCCGCTCCGCGCTCGAGGAACGCCACCGCGCGACCGTGGGAGCCGCCGAGGGGGAGTACCGCCGGCTCGACTCGCTGCTGCACCTGGCGATCGCGGAGGCCAGCGGCATCCCGTCACTGCTGCCCCTGGTCGTCGAGAACCGGGCCCGCATCAACGCCTGGCTCGACACGTTCCCGCTGCTGCCGCGCAACATCGAGCACTCCGACGCGCAGCACGAGCGGATCGTCGCGGCGATCCTGGCGGGCAAGCCGGACGCCGCCGAGGCCGCCGTGCTCGATCACCTCGCCGGGTCCGAGGCGCTGCTGCGAGGGTTCCTAGGCTGAGGTGGGGTGACGGATGTCCGGCCGCTGGGGCTGATGTGGCGTTCGGAGCCGCGCCGGGCCGCACCTGCACCGGCGGTCGTGCATGCGTCACCCGCCGACTGGTGCCGACCGGGCGAATCTGGTGTGCTGAGCGGTGATGATGCGGCCGGGGATGATGCAGCGGCGCGGTGTCGCGGAGGCGGCCGGGTGGGGTGCGGCCCTCGCTCTCGCGCTCATCGCCGTGGCCGTCGTCGCCTCGACGAGTTCGTGGCTGCTGTACCGCGACGGGGACTCGGTCGTCGTCGCGCTCGTGGCGGATTCGCTGCGGCGCGGGGACCCGCAGGACTGGGCGCTCTCGCCCGTGCTCTTCCTGCCCGAGACCGCGGTCTACGCCGCGCTGTCGATGTTCGGGCTCGGGACGACCGGGACGCTCACGCTCAACTCCGTCGTCAACCTGCTCGCCGTCTACGGCGGCATCCGCCTGGTCGCCGGTCGCTTCCGGCCGGGCGCGCGCCCCGTGACGGGGAGTGTTCTCGCGTTCGCGGCGTTCGTCGTGCTGATCGTCCTCGAAGTGCCCGACGGGATGCCGGGGTTCCACCTCGCGCTCCTGACGGCGACGACGACCTACTACTCGGCGACGGTCGTCGGCACCCTCGTCGTCGTGGGTCTGTTCCGGCGTCTGCTGGACGGTGCGCCGGTCGCCTGCGTCGTACCGGTGATGACGGCAGTCGTCGTGATCTCGATGCTCACGAATCCTCTCGTCGCCGTGTGGTGCGTGCTGCCGATCATCGGAGTCGTCGGCATCCTCCTCCTCGGCCGCCGCATCACGCCGCGTCTCGCGTTCGTGGCGATGCTCGCGGTCGCGGGTGCGGCGGCGGGCGGCTACCTGCTGCGGGCCCCCTTCGCCGGCAACATCGTCGCGGCGGGTGGGAACTACCTTCGCCCGGACCAGGCCGGTGCCGCGGTCGCGCACCTCGCCGAGGCGACCGGCGCAACGGTGTCGCGGTGGAACGGCGTGCTCTGGTTCGCCGCCCTCCTGGCGCTCGTCGCCGCGAGCATCATCGTGGGACTGCGGGCGTGGCGCCGACGCGACGCCGCCGTCATCGCGGTGTGCGCGGTAGCGGTGGCCGCGCCGGTCGCGTCGGCGGTTCTCGTCGTCGTCGCGGGGACGGATGCCGACCGATACCTGCAGCCGTGGGTGTTCCTGCCGATCCTCGTTCTCGCCGTCCGCCCTCCCGCCCTCTCGGTGCCCCGGGCGGCGGGTGTCGTCGTCGCGGGTGCGCTCGCGGTCGGAGGCATCGCCGCCGTGCCCGTCGCCGTCGCGGCAGCGGGCAGGGGAGACACCGACCTCTCCTGCGTGACGCGGTGGGTGGAGCGGTCCGGGCGGACCGGCGCCGGCCAGTTCTGGACCGTGCGCGCGCCCAAGCTGGCGCTCGCCGATCCGTCGCAGCTGATCCAGGTCGACAACACGCTTCGCCCGTACGACTGGCTCGTCAACCGCGCGGAGCGTCGCGGGCCGGTCACTTTCCTGGTGGAGGATGCCGCCTCCGTCCCCTTCGTGCTGCCCGGCGGCGCGGTGGTAGCCGACACGGTGGAATGCGGGCGCTACACGATCCTCGATTTCGGCTCGCGTGTGCTGCCGCTCGGCGCGCCCCGGAACTGACGCGCGCGGTCGGGCCCGCGCGCGGCGTCGACGGATGCAATGGATGCCGGGGGACACGCGGCATCCGCTCGTCCGGCGACGGCGTGTCGCGGCCGAACTATTGCATCCGCGAACGCTTCGCGAACTCGAGCGCGCGCCGCACCCTCTCATCGGCCGCAGGGGGCACGACGCCCGCGGCAAGACCGGCGTACAGGTACTCCGAGAATGACAGCTCCCCGGCCACGACCCGCTGGGCGACCTCGTACGTCAGCCCCAGCGCAGCCGCGATGTCATGCGCGGTGGCGCCGTGCTCGAGCGCGTCGTCGATCGCGGCATCCGCCGTGCGCGCCCTTTCGGACAGAGCGGATGCCGCGGCGACAGCGGCATCCCGCGCGGCACCCAGTTCGGGATGATCCATCCCCGAAACCTAGCCGAGCGGGGCGACGTCGACCTGCACGCGCAGGGTCGAGGTCTTCGCCTCGGTGAAGATGATGCCCGTCACCGGCGAGACGTCGCCGTAGTCGCGGCCCCAGGCGACCGTGACGTACCGATCGTTCGCCCATTGGTTGTTCGTCGGGTCGATCGCGAGCCACTGGTCTGTGCCCGGCAGCCAGACGGCGATCCACGCGTGCGACGCATCCGCGCCGAACACGCGCTCCTTGCCGGGCGGCGGCTGCGTCGCGAGGTACCCCGAGACGTAGCGCGCCGCGACGCCGTGCCCGCGCAGGCACGCGAGGGCGACGTGGGCGAAGTCCTGGCAGACACCCGCCCGCTTCGTCATCGCGTCTGCGACCGTGCTCGTCACGGTGGTCGCCGTCTTGTCGTAGTCGAAGTCGCGGAAGATCCGCTGCATCAGGTCCGTCGCCGCCTCGCCGATCGGCCGGCCCGGCGTCAGCGACTCCGCCCCGTAGACCACCGCCGCCTCGACGTGCGCGACCCGGGCCGACTCTAGCGCGTACTCCGTGGCCTCGACGGCCCCGGGCATGTCGGGATGCCGCAGCGGCCGCGCGAGCTCCCACGGCTGCGCGAGCGCCTCGGCGTCGTACTCGGGCACCGTGACCGTCACCTCGCTCGTGGCTTCGATCGTCAGGGCCTCGTGCGGGTCGGTGACGTGGAAGTAGGTCGACGAGTTGCCGAACCAGTCGGTGCGGGGAGAGACGTCTCCGGGAAGCGGGTCCACCGTCACGTCGGAATCCGCGATCCGCTGCCACGGCAGCTCGCGCGGGCGCAGGTGGAACTGGCCGATGCTGTCCTGCACGGCGTCGCTGTAGGTGTAGGCCGTGCGGTGCCAGACGCGATACCGGGTCATGCGCGCGCACCCATCAGCTCGACCAGCGACAGCTCGGTCATCGACACCGGCGGCGGGCCCGCCTCGAAGTGCAGGTCGCCGATCGCGTCGGAGAGCTGCTCGAGCTGGGTGCGCACCCCGTCGAGGCCGTCCACGAGCCGCTCGCGACGGCCGCCGACGACGGCCGTCATCTCGAGCACCTCGACCTCGGCGAGCTCGGTTTCGAGCTGGTCGAGCAGACGCTCGGCCCTTGAGGAGCCCGTCGAGGCGGGCATCGCCGCGAGGTGCTCGCGGAGCGTCTGCAGCGAGAACGCGAGCGAGCGCGGGTTGCCCCGATCGAGCAGCAGCAGCTCGGCGACGTCCGCCGCACGCATCGCCCCGCGGTAACGGCGGCGGTGGGTGACGACGCTCTCGGCCGACAGCAGCAACGACTCGAGCACTTCGCGATCGGTGCGCGGGCTGCGGCTGGCCGACAGTGCGGACGATAGGAGCGTCGTCAACTGGAGCCCGCGCTCGAGGTAGCGACCGGCCTCCATCATGTGCCAACCGGGGTCGCGGATCATGTTGGCCGTCACGCCGTACAGCGACAGCATCGACGCGAGCATGCGTCCGGCCGACTCGGCCGTGCGGTGCGCGTGCGACGAGGTGCGGAGAGCCCGCACCGCACGCTCGATGTTCGAGAACACCCGCCACGTGTCGCCGGAGAGCTGGTCGCGGACGCCCTCCATCGCGTCGCGCAGCCTCGCGATCGAGTGCGCCGCCGAGCCGGGACGGGCGGCATCCAGCAACAGCGACCGGAACTCCGCCTCGGGGTCCGACGCGCGCGTGCCGGCCAGCGTGTGCAGCGCCGCGAGCAGGACCCGCACGCTCTCACTCGCGCGTGCGGCGGTGTGCGCGCCGGGCTGGTCGAGCGCGGCCTGCGTGGCGATCACGAGGCGCAGCAGATCCTCGGCGCGCTCGGCGTAGCGCCCCGTCCAGTACAGGTCCGACAGGGCGCGCGGCGCGAGGGTCGGGTCGCTGCGCGTCGTCGGCAGGGATGCCACGTCGGCGATCCCCTGGTCGGGTTCCGCCTCGTCCGACTTGAGCACCCACACGTCCTTCGTGCGCGGCGCCGCGTCGGGCGCGGTGCGGATCGTGGCGAGGCCGCCCACGAGCGGCCGATACGTCGATCCGAAGCGGATCGCGAAACCCCGGAGGGTGACGGGCAGAGCGGATGCCGCGCCCCCGGCATCCCACACCGGGACCTGTGAGAGAGGCAGCTGCCCGACCGCGGCGAAGCGGTGCGGCTCGCGGTCGAGGCGCGCAAGGACCGCACGGTCGGCGGGACCGAGACGGCGGCGCGGATCGTCGATGAGCCCGACGGCGAGGGTCGGATCGCCGGCAGTGAGCCGCGGCAGCACCTCGGCGCGCGCGTCGGGATCGCCCAGCCACCAGGCGGGAACGGAGGGGAGGCGCAGCTGCTCTCCCAGGAGCCGTTCGCACACCGCCGGCAGGTAGGGCAGAAGCGCGGGGTTCTCGAGCACGCCCGCCCCGAGGCCGTTCACGACCCGCACGCGTCCGCGTCGGACGGCCTCGGCGAGGCCCGCGACGCCGAGGCGCGATCCGGAGCGGAGTTCGAGTGGGTCGCACCACTCGGCGTCCACTCGACGGAGGATGACGTCGACGCGTTCGCGGGGCGAGCGCTGCGGCCAGCCGGCGGGCTTCATCCAGACGGCCCCGTCTCGGACGACGAGGTCGCTGCCCTGAACGAGGGGGAAGCCGAGCGCGTTCGCGATGAACGCTTGATCGAACGCCGTCTCGGACAGGGGACCAGGTGAGAGGACGACGATCCGCGGGCTGTTCGTCGCATCGGGGGCGGCGGCGATGAGCGCGGCCCGCAGCGCAGCGAAGTAGGGATCCATGCGGTGCAGGGCGCCCTCGTCGAGAAGGTCGGGCAGCACCTGCGAGATGGCGCGGCGGTTCTCGGCCGCGTAGCCGAGTCCGGAGGGCGCCTGCACGCGATCGGCGAGTACGTGCCACTCGCCGGACGCGTCGCGCCCCAGATCCGTGGCCGACAGCAGGAGATCAGGCGGAAGGCCCTCCTCGCCCGGTCGCGCCATCGCGCGGAGGAAGCCGGCATGGCCGAAGACGACGGCCGCGGGAACGATGCGTTCGCGGAGCACCACCTGGGGTCCGTACAGATCCGCCAGCAGCGCGTCCAGGAGTTCGGCGCGCTGGGCCAGGCCGACGTCGAGGCGCGCCCAGCCCGCGGCATCCAGGACGAACGGCATCGGATCGAGCTGCCACGGCTGCAAGTCGTCGCCGGCGCGGGCGTACGAGACGCCGTCGTCGGCGAGGAAACGCGAGATCTCGCCGTCGACGCGCTCGAGCTCGTCGCGGGTGAGCCCGAGGGCGAGAGAGGCGAGACCCTGCCACGCAGGACGCAGTGCGCCGTCGGCGTCGACGACCTCGTCGTAGCGCGGTGTCATCGACGCGAACGGCAGCGTCGGTTGCGACACGGCCGCGGCGTAGTCACGGAGCACACTCACGGGGTCCCCTCCCTGCGTCCAGCGTAGGCGCACCGGACCGCCGGATTCGCGCGGGGCGGCGCGTGCAGGGCGAATACAGTGGAACCCATGACGGGATCGGACGCGACCTTCACCGTGCGCCCCGCGCGGACCACGGACGTCCCCCGCATCCAGGAGCTCCTCGAGCCGTGGGTGCAGCGGCGCATCCTCCTCGGCAAGGAGCGCGTCACCCTGTACGAGACCGTGCAGGAGTTCGTGGTCGCCGAAGCCGGAGATCGGCTCGTCGGCTGCGGCGCCCTCCACGTGATGTGGGAGGACCTCGGCGAGATCCGCACCCTCATCGTCGCCGACGACTGGCTGCACCGGGGAGTGGGCGGCGCTGTCGTCGACCTCCTGGAGGAGAACGCGCGCGCCCTCGGGCTCAGCCGGCTGTTCTGTCTGACCTTCGAGGTCCCGTTCTTCTCCCGTCGCGGCTTCGCCGAGATCGGGGAGCAGGTCGTGGCACCCGACGTCTACTCGCAACTCCTCCGCAGCCCCGACGAGGGTGTCGCCGAGTTCCTCGACCTGGCGCACGTGAAGCCCAACACCCTGGGCAACACCCGGATGCTCAAGCAGTTGTAGGCGCGCCGGGCCGGCGGGCGAAGACCCCGTGCGTACCCTGGACGCGTGAGCAGCAACGCCCCCCGCCGCCGGCCGTCCCCGGCCGTCTACCGCCGACGGCGGCTGGCCGTGCTGCTCCTCGCCGTCCTCATCGTCGGCGGCATCGTCGCGCTGGTGGCGTGGCAGCCGTGGCGCGCGATGACGGATGCCGCGTCCCCGTCCACCGGGGGAGCCCCGGCATCCGCCGGCTCCACACCGACGCCGGCGCCGAGCGCAGGTGCCGCCCCCGCGACGCCGTCGAGCACCCCGAGTCCCCGGGTGACCACATCGGCGGACGGAGACGGCGAGCAGACGGATGCGACGCCGAGCGATGTGCCTGCGTGCACGACGGGCGATGTGACGGTGACCGCAGACGTCGACAAGAGCTCGTACGGGACGGGGGAGCTGCCCAAGCTCTCGATCACCCTCGTCAACGACACGGACGAGCCCTGCCTCATCAACGTCGGGACGGCTGCGCAGACGTTCGAGATCACGAGCGGCAGCGACACCTGGTGGCGATCCACCGACTGTCAGACCGAGCCGAGCGACCAGGTCGTCCAGCTGGATGCCGGCAAGACCGTCACGAGCGCGAGTCCGATCGTCTGGGATCGCACCCGGTCGTCGGTGGACACGTGCGACGCTGATCGGCAGAAGGCCCTCCCCGGCTGGTACAACCTCTCGGTCACCATCGGCGGAATCGGCTCAGCGGAGCCCGCCTCGTTCACGATCAAGTGACCCACCTGACGCACCGGGATTTCTGAGAACTTTCTCATCTCCGATCGCCCTCGCGGGGTGTTCCGGGGCGACCCTCGACGCGTACCCTGGGGTTCAGCTCCCGGTGGTCACCCCCGTCGTCCCCAGCGACGGAGTCCCGCCCACCCCCAGAAGCGGGACCTCGGATCCCCCGGTTGCCGGTGAGCGATGGGCCCTCTCGACTTCTCCAGTCCCCAATGGGGAGTTCGAGGGGGCCCCCTTACGTTCCGGTGCTCGGCGCGGCGATCCGCGGCATCCCGCTTAGGCTGAGGGGATGGCTGGGAAGAAGCGCGAGAAGAAGCCGCTCGAGTTCCGCAACACGGCGCTGGCCGATGCTCTCCAGACGCAGGACATGGCTGCCCTCGCGTTCGCACTGCGGCACGGTCCGACCGTCGTACCGCTCCTGCGTCCGGGTGCCCGTGACGACCCTCGGGATTCCGGCGAGGTGTGGACGTACCGCGACCCCGCCACCGGCGACGTCGCTCTGTTGCTGTTCAGCGATGCGGCGAACAAGCCCGCGACGCTTCCGCCGGGCGTCGGCCTGCAGTCTCCGGCCTGGCTGCGCGCCTTCCTCGGCACGTACGGCGAGGAGATCACGACGGTGTTCTTCGACATCGCCGGTCCGCACCCCATGCAGGCCGCACCGGCGGACCTCATCGCCGCGCTCGACGCCTGACCCGCTCAGAAGTCGGGTCGGTCGTCCGGCCGAGGAGCGTGGTGGCGCGACCGCTGGACGAGGGCGTCCCGCAAGGTGCCGGCGCCCGCGTCGATCACGGCCTTGTAGCCCAGCCGTGCCGCCTCGGAGCGCCGCTGATCGTGCTGGGTCACCCGGCGGATCTCGCCCGACAGGCTCAATTCGCCGATCGCCGCGAGTTTCGCAGGGTTCGGCCGCTCGGACGCCGCGCTCGCGATGGCGAGGGCGATGGCGAGGTCGGCGGCCGGCTCGGTGAGACGCACCCCGCCGACGGTCGAGACGTAGACGTCCTGGTCCGACAGCTTGATGCCGGCCCGCTTCTCGAGTACCGCGAGCACCATTGCGACGCGGGCGCCGTCGACCCCGCTCACGATCCGCCGTGGGTTCGGGGCCGAGGTGTGCAGCGTCAGGGCCTGCACCTCGACGGGCAGTGCCCGCCGGCCCTCGAGCGCGACCGTCACGCACGTGCCGGGTTCGCTGGGACGGTTGCTGAGGAAGAGCGCGCTCGGATCGGGTACCTCGGCGATGCCGTCGCCCGCCATGTCGAAGCAGCCGACCTCGTCGGTCGCGCCGAACCGGTTCTTGAGGGCCCGCACGAAGCGCAAGGAGGTCTGGCGGTCGCCTTCGAAGTGGCAGACGACGTCGACGAGGTGCTCGAGGATGCGGGGTCCGGCGACCTGGCCGTCCTTCGTGACGTGACCGACGATCACGACGGGCAGGTCGCGCTCCTTCGCGACGCGGATGAGGGTGGATGCCACCTCCCGCACCTGGCTCGGCTGCCCGGCGGCACCGTCGATGAGACCTGATGAGACCGTCTGCACCGAATCGACGATGAGGAGGTCGGGGCGCACGTCGTCGACGTGCCCGAGGGTCGTCGCGAGGTCCGTCTCGCTCGCGAGGTAGAGCTCGTCGTGCAGGGCGCCGGTGCGTTCGGCGCGCAGCCGGACCTGGCTGAGGGACTCCTCCGCGCTGACGTAGAGGACCCGGCGCCCGGCGCGCGCGCTCTGCGCGGCAACCTCGAGGAGGAGAGTCGATTTACCCACCCCCGGCTCGCCGGAGAGCAGGATCGCGGCGCCGGGGACGATGCCGCCGCCGAGGACGCGATCGAACTCCCCGACGCCGCTCGAGCGTCGCGGCGTCTCTCTCGTGTCGATCTGCGTGATGGGCCGGGCGCTGCGTGTGGGGGCGATCGGGGTGACGGTCGCCGTGATCCCGGTCTGCGTGGTCGCCTCGACGACCGTGCCCCACTGCTGGCATTCGCCGCACCGGCCGACCCACTTGGCGGTCGTCCACCCGCACTCGGTGCAGCGGAAAGCCGCGGTCGGGGCGGGTCGTCGTGAAGCCATGTGATCAGGCTAATCGCGGCATCCGACATCGCTTCCGCAGATGTTCTTGCGGCTGCACCCCGTATGCAATATATTGCGTATCGCAAGCGTTACGTCAGACAGCACCCCGATCCGGGGGCACGACATCAAAGGAAGAGATTCATGAACACCGCAGACATCACGAACGTCGTCCTCGTCCACGGAGCCTTCGCAGACGGCTCCGGCTGGCGCCGTGTGTACGACCTCCTCACCGCTCGCGGCTTCCGCGTGTCCATCGTCCAGAACCCGCTGACCTCGCTCGAGGCCGACGTCGCCGCGACCACTCGAGTCCTCGACCAGCAGGACGGACCTGCCATCCTCGTCGGCCACTCGTGGGGCGGCACCGTCATCACGCAGGCGGGCACCCACCCCAACGTCGCCGGGCTCGTCTACGTCTCGGCGCTGATCCCCGATGCGGGGGAGTCGTCCGGGCAGCAGTACGAGGGCTTCGCGGCCACGCCCGAGTTCGTCATCGACGTCCGTGAGGACGGGTACGGCTACCTCGCCCGCGATCACTTCCGCGCCGGGTTCGCCGCCGACATCGACGAAGCGGATGCCGCCTTCCTCGCCGACAGCCAGGTGCCCGTCAACATGTCGGTGTTCGCCGAGCCCGTCACCGCAGCGGCGTGGCGCGACAAGCCGAGCTGGGCCGTCATCGCCACGGAGGACAAGGCGTTCGATCAGGCGATGCTGCAGCACATGGCCTCGCGGGTCGGAGCACAGATCACGAACGTCCCGGGCAGCCACGCACTGTTCATCTCGCAGGCCGACACGGTCGCGAAGGTCATCGCCGACGCCGCAGGCTCCGCGCACTGACCCGTCGACGAGGGATCGAGGAGGAGTCGAGATGAGCGTCGCCCCGTTCGCCGTTCCCCTGTGGGTCGAGCTGCTGGCCGCGGGACTGGGCGGACTCCAGGGCGCGCTCGTCGCGGCGGAGCACCGGCATCAGCGCATCGATGTGCTGGGTGTGCTCGTCATCGGACTCCTCGTCGCCCTCGGGGGAAGCTTGCTGCGCGATGTCGTCCTCAATCAGCCGCCCGTCGTGATCTGGCAGAACTGGTACCTGCTCGTCGCGGCGGGAGGGGCTCTGGTCGGGATGGGGGTGCAGGCAGTCGTGTCCCGGCTGACATGGCCGCTGACCGTCCTCGACGCGATCGTCATGGGCATGTTCGGCGCCATCGGTGCCTCGAAGGCGCTGTCGCTCGGCGTGGGTCCGGTCGGCGCGGTCGTCGTCGGGGTCCTCGGCGCGATCGGAGGCGGGATGCTCCGCGACGTCGCGCTGAACCTGCCGTTCTCGTTCCTGCAGGTGAGCACGCTCTACGCGATCGCTGCCGCGGGCGGGGTGGTCGTGCTCGTCGTGCTGAACGCGTTCTCGGTGCCGATCCTCGTCGCGGGGCTCGTGTGCATCGCGGTCACGGTGACGGTGCGCGTCGTCGCCGTCGCCTTCGGATGGACCTTTCCCGAGCCGGGCACGCTCCGGCGGCGACCGGCCTGAACTGAGGGCTCAGCGGAGCGACGCCGCCACCGCCCCCAGGGCGTCGGCGGAGCGGTGGAAGAGCGCCAGCTCGTCGTCCGAGAACGACGTCTCGAGGATCGGGCGGGCGCCCGCGCTGCTGACGACGGA
>ENA-UOWJ01000788-UOWJ01000788.1-bioreactor-metagenome-genome-assembly--contig:-NODE-788-length-11198-cov-84.636723_pt1 | contig 11198 bp, 8 predicted proteins | sample MGYA00238156_ERZ761611 | MGnify/ENA primary metagenome ERZ761611 (study PRJEB28900, sample SAMN06268034) | bioreactor metagenome | isolation source: Joint BioEnergy Institute, California, USA | place...
AAATGTCTTTTACCGCTTTCTTTCCTTTTAAAAGTTCCACTTGTTTTGCCCGGAGTGCCTCCATTCCCTCTTCGCCCGGTTGTTCAAGCTCTTCTTCTACTTCTTTTGTCAGCAGTTTTTCAGGATCATCAAGAAAATGGCCGGGTGCTTCCTCTTTCACAACAACAATATCTCTTCCGTACGTCATCACAAAATCAGCAGAAAGGATCGTTTCCAACTCGCCTGTTTGCAAAACAACCCCTAAAATTTTGCCTGTATTTTCATCTGCGTAAAATTCTTTTACTTCGCCAACTAGCTCCCCTTTTCGTGTCATCACTTTAGCGCCGACAATGCGAATTTTTTTGTTGACGAGCTGGTCCGCAATCGGAATTTCGTTTAAATCGATGACAGCCCTGTCGCTTTCCACGGTGACCGCATACTCGCCGATCCCGACCACTTTTTTGAACGGAATTGCTTTTACGCTTACTTGCCAGTCTTCGTGTTCGATCGTTAAAAAATCGACGGATCCTTTGTCCGGGTTAATGACAAAAGACTTTACTTTTCCGATTTCAGCGCCTTCAGAAATGCTGATGATCGGCTGGCCCAAAATTTGCGTGCTTTTTTTCATCTACCTCACACCTGTTTCTTCATGGATTATTGACCGTATTTTGTCCTTAAAAAATCGATTTCTTCGCGGATGACCGGGTATTCTGCATAGGTTTCCGCCAAGTCTTTCAGCAGGGCTTGCAGCTTGCCAAATTGTTGTTCAGCTATGTAATGTTCGATCAGAAGGCTTGCAAAGGTGAAATAATCTTCCGGTGCAAGCTGCGGGTGCAAATGTGCTTTCACTAGCTGTTCGTACGCGTCAGCCGGCTGCGTAAGACGGTAAAGGTTCAGTTGTTCCACTAGTACCCCAAGCAATTGCTTTTGAATAGGCGTTGTCCCGTTTGGCACGGATGCTAAAGTGTCCGATGCTTCCTCAACGGCAGGGTTGCCTTTCGGTTCCATTGCTTTCTCACCGACAGAATTGCCTGCCGATTCCGCTTCGTTTGCGGCAACCGTTTCGCCCGTACCTGCGCCGCTTTCGCCTTGTCGTTCCCGTCCCTGGCCCGCTTCCGAATAGAACTTTTCGGGCTCTGCCACCTGGCCGGTTTCCTTGTCAGGCATCACGTCGATTTCTTCTAGTTCGTCTCTGTCCTCACCTTTCGCACCGCCAACTGTTTCATTTTCCGCATGCAGTTTTTCAAGTTGCCCGGCATCATGGAAAGGAATCACATCAATTTCTTCCCCCTTAGACCCGCCGGCTGCTTTATCCTCTGCATCCAGATTCAAATTTACGACTTGTTCAGTTGGGTTAGTTTCTTGGACAGGCGCCAAACTGATTTCTTCCGGTTCGTCTCTGTCTTCACCTTTCGCACCGCCAACTGTTTCATTTTCCGCATGCAGCTTTTCGGGTTGCCCGGCATTGTCGGCTTCGTGCAAAGGTATTACATCGATTTCTTCCAGTTCGTCCATGGCAGGCATGTCTGTCCCGGAAAGTTCAGCAGGTGCTTCCGTTTTCTTTTCAAAAGAAAGGAGCGGGATCTCTTCTTGTTCAACATATTGAACATCTTTAGAACCGGATAACGTTACCGATCCTTCTCCTGCAATCACTTCGGAATCTTGACCTGTGGTTGTCCCGTCCAAAGGTTTGATATCCGGGCTCTCCGCTTCCGCCACCCATTCTTCAACTTCGTACATTTCCGGCAAATGATCCGCCTTATTTTCTTCATTTGCTTCTTCAAGCATTTCCAGACGGTTTTCAAGAAAATCAATTTCTTCTTCCCCGGAGCGTTCTGCCGCCTGTTCGTTTGCCGGAAGAGCGGTTCCCGTTTCGTTTCCGGCCGCGGCATCCTCCAGTTCTTCCCATTCGGGTGCATCCTTTTCTTCCCGTTTTGGCAGTGTCCCTTCTATTTCAGGTCCCGACCCGTTTTGCTCCGGCAAAATCTCTTCCATTTCAGGAACCGGAGCACTTTTTTCAGCCGGGAGAACCGAAGCATTTGCAGCAGGCGAGACCAGTGCTGCCGGCCGATTTTTCCGCGCCACCGCCATCTCTTCCTGCTCATCCCATACTGGAAATTCGTCTGCATCGTTATCCTGTCCAGCGAACAAAAATGCCAGCTTTTTTTCGAACAGATAGGCCACACAAAGCACGAGCAAAAAAGTAATTAAACAGCTCTCCCATAGCGGAACCACACTGCCCGCCAAAATGCCGAAAAGCGCCAGCAAAAAAGCGGTGCCGGCCAGCACAACTACACCTTTTTTGGAAAAGCCGAAAGAAAAAAAGACAAAAAATGCCATTACGCATAAAAATCCAATTACGGCAAACGCCGCAGTGAGAAGATCCATCATCCCACCTCTGTTTCTGTCAGAGTACAATATTCCCAGAAAAACCAATTATCGAAAATCAACTAAGACTATTTTATTATAAATCTCGGCGAATGGGAAGATTGTACTGCATCTTTTTACCTGTCTCTTACTGGACTGATGTATTGATTTCTTTCAAAGTCACTTTATTCACTGTCGGGATCCCTTTCGGCGGGTTTAAAATCATATCTTTTTTAAAATTAACGGTGAGTCTGGACTTTGCAGGATCCGCAGGCTGGGGGTTTTGAAATTCCAATTTATAACCAATGATGATTATCTTGAACCAATCATAAATTGGCTCATTTACCGTCTTGCCCCTTGATGCACTTAAACTAATCGTATTCCCATAGATACCCCCATTAATTTTCAAGTTTGATCCGATGCCATATATAAACAAGTCACGATTTGAGTAGAGATAAGCATCAATCACTTTTGGACGGTCTTCATACAAATTATTGTTGGCCAACTTAATATTTCCATCACAAAGTAAAATAAGCGTGCCACTACTGTTCGAGAAATTCTCGACATCTGCGTCTCCTCGTACATAAATGCTGCCGTTTGTATTGACATCCCCGCTGCTCGTAAGGGACCCATTGACATACATCACCCCGTTTAAATTCAATGCTGAAACCTCACTCAATGTCGCATTCCCGGCAATATAAATATACTGATTTTCCCCTGTCGACAGCACTCCGTTTAAATTAGCGCCACCGCCTACATAAATCTTGCCTTTTACTGTTAAATTTCCTTTGACAGTCAAATCATCTTTTACATAAAGATCTCCATTTACAGTCAGGCTTTTGTTTTCCCCAACGGTTAAATCATCGCCGACGTACAAGTTTCCTTTTATTGGTTGACTGCCAACCTGGCTGACTGTTACATCATAACCAAAAGCGTTCCCATACTTATCTATATTATAAGAATCGTAAGAATTTATTTTTAAATTTCCCGGCCATCCCAGCGCCTTGGCTGTAATCATATCGCCTACATTTATTTTGTCAACCGTTAACTGACGATTTTTCACAACCGGGGCAACAGAAAAGTAGCGGCTGAAGCTTTCAGGTCCAAATGGCTTCCATGAATAAAAGTTGTAAACCGGCGCCGATGTTCCTGTTCCTACCGGCTGCTGATCGGCCTCAAAATATCTTCCCTTCACTGTTAACGTCCCATTGATCGCTGGATAGTAAGTTTGAATATATTTCGTGTACCCCTCAACATAGTTCCCGTAGTTTGAAACATACAGATTCCCCCCGATATTCACATCCCCGATAATATAAGGAGACCCGTACAAATACATATTCGACGGTGTCACGGCTGTATATTGAAAAACGTCCGAGACAGTGGAAAGCGTCATCACCTTTGTTAACGTTTTTCCGGACTTTCCGATTGGCACTGTTATGGTGACTTTGCCCAAAACAATGCCATCTGGTGCTGTCCCGTCTTTCAATGTTTTATATGCGATGCTGCATTTGCCGTTTTTCTGTTGCTGTATGCTCGTTATGGCTGCCTGAAGCATGCTGATCAGCTGGCTTGGCATGACAGTACCGTTCGCAATGGTACTATTGATGCTGTCAACTTGTTTCTCAATTAAAGCAGTCGCTTCATCCGCTACCATTTCCGCATTTAATTTATCCTGTGTGCCCGTTTCAGATACTTTTACTGTTTTAAAAGTGCTGACGGATGCGGATACGAGCGAAACGGTGATAATCGCCGCGACTGCGAAAATGAGAAGGACGGTCACAAGCGTATATCCCTTCTCTTCTCTTAAAACATGCATCATGGATTCCCCTCTTCGCCCAGTTTATAAGCGGCATAGATCTTTTTCTCAAAATGATTTTGTGTGTCTTTCATTACAAAATGGCATATCAGGCTGCCATTCTCAACCGTAAAAGTTGTCCCGTCAAGTGAAATTCCATCGCTGTTTACAATCGTGCCTCCTACCGACAAGTTCCCGTCTGATACAGTGATTGTCTTGTCAGTTGAACTTTCCTGGTAGGTGCCGTCACTTCCAACATTTATATTGACATCCACTGCTTTGAAACGGGTAAAAGTCCCGTCATCATTTTCGTCATCAGGTTCAATGTCGTCCACATTTTCCATTGCACTGTTCATGTATTGCAAAATAGCCGTTTGTTCTTTGACAAAATTTTTACGTGCCATGTCGCTTTTGGATTGGGTGATCACCGTATTTAAAACGGCATAAATGACCCCGATGATCATAAATGAAATGGTAACAGCCGCCAGTAATTCTACTAAAGTGAGCCCTTTTTCATTCCGGCATTTCATCTTTTCACATACCCTTTCACTTCAACCGGTTTTAGACGATTTCCACTGTCGACTTTTACTTTGACCAGCAGGAGGCGGTCAGAAAGGGAAGAATCCGCCGGAAGGGAAACGGACACATATGCCTTATAACCGGAAATTTCCGCAGCGCTATCAAGCCCTAAAACCGATTGAATATCAGCTTGTTGTGTGGTGTTCGCCATCTGCTGCACTTCATTAAAGTTTTTTTTCTGATAAGCTCTTAATATCCCGGTTGCAATTTGCAATGCAGACAGCGAGTCATCCGCTTTCTTTGTCACGCCCGCATTATTGGCCAAAATGGAACCCACTGTGAGCATCACAATCGCTAAAATCGTAATCGAAGCGAGCACTTCGACAAGTGTAAATCCCCGGTTGTTTTTAAAAAGGGGTTTTTTCATAACAACCTCCGCTAAGCATTTTGTCCTGCGTCTTATTTCCTATAAAACTTATTTTATCAAAAAGCGCCGGGAAAGTAATTCAACAAATAGAACAAATAAAAAAAAGGGCAGAACTTTTTCAGCTCTGCCCGTTCCTTTCTGATTGGCCCAAAATGTATTTCCGGACTTTCGAAATAAAGTATAAAGACCCCGTAATGACTAAAACATCTCTTGAGCCTTTCATTTCTTTTATTTTAGCAAGTACGGTTTCTTTCCAATCCTCCGAAAATGATTTATTTTGATGATGGCTTATCTTATACAACATCTCTGCCGGAATCGCTCTTGGAAAATCAAAAGTTGTGAAAATGATTTCGTCTGTTTTGTGGTCGAGTTTCGGAATCATGTGATCCAAGTCTTTGTCGCCAAGTGCGGAAAAAATCATGTGAATGTTTTTCCCGCGCAGATGGGTGTCCATTGTTTCGATCAGGCTGTCAATGCCTTCCGGGTTGTGGGCGCCATCGATGATAACGAGCGGGTCATCCAGCAGTTTTTCAAATCGGCCGATCCACTTGCTGAGGAGAAGGCCTTTTTCCAGTGCATGCTGCGGGATGCGAAAATGGTGGATATGTCTTAACAGTTCTGCCCCCATAACGGCAAGCGCGGCATTGTAAATCTGATGGCGACCCATCATGGTGATCGACAAGCAGTCATAGGCGCCGTACGGAGAAGCAAAGCGGAAATGTTCACCAGTTAGATCCCCACCAATCTCCGCAAAAGAAAATTCCTTTCCGGCACGGAAAAGCGGTGCCTTTTCTTTTGCCGCTTTTTCTTCAATCACCGCTAGCGCATCAGGCAGCATTGCTGTTGTTGCAACTGGCACCCCGTGTTTGATGATGCCCGCTTTTTCAAATGCAATCTCCGCAATCGTATGGCCAAGCACATTCATATGGTCATGGCCGATATTGGTAATCAGGCTGACAAGCGGTGTGATGACGTTTGTGGAATCAAGCCTGCCGCCAAGGCCGACTTCATAAATAACGATATCCACCGGCTGGATCCCGGCAAAATACAAAAGCGACATCGCTGTAATGACTTCAAACTCTGTCGGTGCGCCGAATGCTGTGTGCTCCAGTTCTTCTGCAAGCGGGCGGATCTCGTTTGTAAGCCGGATGAGGTCTGCATCTGACACCGGCGTTCCGTTTATGCTGATCCTTTCGTTAAACTGCTCAATATACGGGGAAGTAAAGGTGCCGACCGTATAGCTTGCCTGCTCTAAAATGTTGCGCAAAAAGGTGACGGTCGACCCTTTGCCGTTCGTCCCGGCCACGTGAACCGTCCGGATTTTTTGTTCCGGGTGGTGCAATTTTTCCATCAGCCACTGCATCCGCTCAAGCCCTGGTTTCATCCCGAATTTCGAGCGGGACCGGATCCAGCCGACCGCTTCTTCATAGGTTTCAAACATATGCCTTTCCTCCCGTATGCAAGGAAGACGAATCCGTAAAGAATTCGCCTTCCACCCTTGTATTACTGGTTTTCAAGTTCTTTGATGCGCGCTTCGACGGTGCTTCGTTTTTCAAGATAGTCTTTTTCTTTTGCCCGTTCTTCGGCAACGACATTTTCCGGCGCTTTTTTCAGGAACCCTTGATTGGACAGTTTTTTCTGGACGCGTTCGACTTCTTTATTCCATTTCGCCAACTCTTTCCGGAGCCGGGCCAGTTCTTCTTCAAAATTAATGAGTCCTTCAAGCGGCAGGAACAGTTCGACGCCGGAAACGACTGCAGTCATGGCTTTGTCCGGTGCCTCGAGGTCAAGCCCCATTTTCAATTCATCCGGGTTGCAGAAACGGGTAATGTACGCTTCGTTTCGTTTTAAAGCCGCTAAGACCGTTTCGTCTTTCGCTTTCAAATGCAGTTTGATTTTTTTGCTTAACGGCGTATTCACTTCCGCGCGGATATTGCGGACGGAACGGATGATGTCGACAAGCAGTTTCATTTCTTCGCTAGCCGCTGCATCTGTAAGGCTTTCGTCCACCTCCGGCCAAGCGGCTGTTGTGATCGATTCCCCCTGATGCGGAAGGTTTTGCCAAATTTCCTCGGTAATAAACGGCATGAACGGGTGCAAAAGCCGCATCGTATTGTCGAGCACATACGCAAGGACCGAGCGTGTCGTTTTCTTCGCTGCTTCATCTTCGCTGTAGAGCGGCAGTTTTGCCATTTCGATGTACCAGTCGCAGAAATCGTCCCAGATAAAATTGTAAAGTGCGCGCCCAGCTTCGCCAAATTCGTATTTGTCCGCCAGTTTTGTAACGGTTTCGATCGTTTCGTTCAAACGCGTTAAAATCCATTTGTCAGCGACTGATTTTTCACCGGACAGATCCATTTCTTCGTATTTCAGCCCGTTCATGTTCATGAGTGCAAAACGGGAGGCGTTCCAAATTTTATTGGCGAAATTCCAGACCGCTTCAACTTTTTCGTAACTGAAACGCAAATCCTGGCCCGGTGCGCTACCGGTGGTAAGGAAATAGCGGAGCGAGTCCGCGCCGTATTTGTCGATGACTTCCATCGGGTCGACACCGTTGCCGAGCGATTTGCTCATTTTCCGCCCCTGCTCGTCGCGGACAAGGCCGTGGATCAGAACATCTTTGAACGGGCGCTTGCCGGTAAACGCAAGCCCCTGGAAAATCATCCGCGATACCCAGAAGAAAATGATGTCATAGCCGGTCACAAGCGTATCGGTCGGATAATAACGCTTGTAGTCTTTAGCTTCTTCATCCGGCCAGCCCATTGTCGAAAACGGCCAGAGCGCCGAGCTGAACCACGTATCGAGCACGTCCGGATCCTGTTCCCAGTTTTCAATATCGCGGGGCGGCTCAGTGTCAACATACACTTCGCCGGTTTCTTTATGGTACCAGGCCGGAATCCGGTGGCCCCACCAGAGCTGGCGCGAAATGCACCAGTCGCGGATATTTTCCATCCAGTGCAAGTATGTTTTTTCGAAGCGTACCGGCACAAAATGGACTTTTCCTTCCGACGCCTGCAGTTTTACCGCGGCATCAGCGAGCGGCTGCATTTTCACAAACCATTGCGTCGACAAATACGGTTCGACAACCGCGCCGCTCCGTTCGGAATGGCCGACCGAATGAAGATGGTCTTCCACTTTGACAAGAACGCCAAGTGCTTTCAAGTCCTCCACAATCTGTTTGCGGCATGCAAACCGGTCCATGCCTTTATATTTTCCGGCATTTTCATTCATTGTGCCATCCTCGTTCATCACAAGGATACGTTCGAGGTTGTGGCGGTTCCCGACTTCGAAGTCGTTCGGGTCATGGGCCGGCGTAATTTTTACGGCACCAGAACCAAATGTCATGTCCACATACTCGTCTGCGATAATCGGAATTTCGCGGCCGACGATCGGCAATACAATCGTTTTCCCGATTAATTGTTTGTATCGTTCATCATCCGGATGGACAGCGACCGCCGTATCACCGAGCATCGTTTCCGGGCGCGTTGTCGCGATTTCGATCGTGCCGGAACCGTCGCTTAACGGGTATGCCAGATGGTAAAATGCGCCCTGCACCTCTTTGTAGACGACTTCAATATCGGAAAGTGCCGTTTTCGTTTCCGGATCCCAGTTGATGATATACTCGCCACGGTAAATCAAGCCTTTTTTATAAAGCGAAACAAATACTTCTTTTACAGCTTTTGACAGCCCTTCATCGAGCGTAAAACGTTCGCGCGAATAATCGAGCCCGAGGCCAAGTTTTGCCCATTGTTTGCGGATAAATTGAGCGTATTCCGCTTTCCATTTCCATGCTTCTTCCATAAATTTTTCGCGGCCGAGATCATAGCGGGATTTGCCTTCTTCACGCAGTTTGGCTTCCACCTTTGCCTGTGTTGCAATCCCGGCGTGGTCCATCCCCGGCAGCCAGAGCACATCATAGCCTTGCATCCGTTTCATCCGGGTTAAAATATCCTGTAAAGCCGTATCCCAGGCATGGCCGAGGTGGAGCTTCCCGGTTACGTTCGGCGGCGGAATCACAATCGTGTACGGTTTCTTTTCCGGATCGCCTTTTGCTTCGAAAAATTTGCCGTTCACCCACCATTCATAGCGCCCTTTTTCAACAGCCTGCGGATCATATTTGGTCGGCATGCTGATGTCCTGCTGTTCCATTTGCATCATTCCTTTCTGCGTCTTTTACGGATAAACACAAAAACTCCCTTCGTCATAAAAGGACGAAAGGAGTCTGTTCGCGGTACCACCTTTTTTCACGGGCAAACGGATGCCCGGCACTCTCGGGTCAGTAACGGCACTTCGCCGGCTTTTGCTACTTTCGGTTTCACAAAAGCTACTCCCGGGCGACCTTCCAGCCTGTTTCGCATAGGAAATCTTTCAGCAGCTGATTTCCCTCTCTGCATGGAAACAAAATCTGTACTCTTCCCGTTCATTGTACTTTGATTTTTGAAATTGACTATAGTTTATGGTATCGGTTTTTGTGAAAATCGTCAATAGCATTGCCCATTTTTAGAAAAAATATGCGGCGGATGCACTGATCCGCCCGCTTTTCATACATTATTTTTGAGGGATAGGTGGATGATGATGAAGAAAAAAATTGACAAACAGGCCGTCCGTACATGGGCGCGGAATGCAAAAAAAGTGTGCAAGCAGCTGATTCTTCCGTTCTCCGTCTTTCAGGCCATCCGTACGATTATTTTTCCGACGACGTTTGACGTTTTGCTGCTTGCCATATTTATTCTCATTTATCTCGGGTTTCAGTATGAATGGTTTTAGTGGCCGTTCCTGCTTTTCATGACGCGGGGGCGGCCCCTTGTGACAACTGCATGACGACATACTCGGTATTTTTCATTCGCCAGTACTTTTCCTGCAGTTTCGCGACTGCTCTCGCTTCATGGCGTTTTCCTTCATTTGCAAAGTATTCCTCCACGGTTTGGATGATCGGTGCGGGATAAGCGAGATAGCTGAAAAATAAGCTTTTTTCATCTTCTTTCAGCGGAAAATAGCTGAAATAGGTCTTCACCCAATCCACGCAGTCGTCAAACCGGCTCGGATAGGAATCGAGCGTCCGCGACAAGAAGGGAAGCAAGTCATAAAAAGGCGCAGCGTTTTTCGCCAGTTCGAAATTGGTAAAGTACCCGAGCCCGCGTTCATCGTACAAAAAATGCTCCGTTGAAATTTTTCCGTGGATGGTCACCGTTCTCGCTTTCTCCATCTCTTTTGATTGTTCATACCAGTTTTCCAGCTGCCGGATCGAAAATTTGAGCGCCTGGTTCGTTTCATTGTAAAAGGTGCAGTACAACAGGGCAAACGGGGACATATAGACCTGCTCTTCACACCGTTCAAGGAACTCTTCCAAAAAATCCTGCTGCCCGTACCAGCGGGAAAGGGTTTCTTCATAGTATTCCCGCCGTTTTTCTATTGAGATCTCCGTATCTTTGACGGACAAGCTGTGCAGGCGTGCGAGTTCCCTGAACATTTTTTGATGTTTCTCGCCGCGTGCTTCTTTTTCTTCGTTTGGCAGCCAGGGCATTAAATAGTATAATGCCCCGTTATACAGCACCCCGTAACGGCCGTCCAACGCGGGATAGACCGGGACAATACGGTTGTATCCCCGCTGGTACAGAGACTGGACATGCCGGATAAATCCCATCCCGTTTTGCGGTGCAATTTTTTTTAAAGCAAAGATGCCCTGGCCGGTATAAATTTTATACACTTTTCCGTACCGCCCGACATATTCAGCGTTCAGGCCGTAATGCTTTACAATCCGATTGATGTCCTGCTGCGAAAGGTCAGTCACCCGTTTCACCTTCTTAGAGCGCTTCTCCTGAAAAATAGGCGCTTGCTCATTTTCATTCCCCCGCTGCGCCGCATTCGCCGCGGCTTGAACATAGGCGCAATCTAGGTTAAGAATAGCTCGTTTTGCACGCTTCCTTACGCAGGCGCTTAGCCCCTGAATTTCAGATGCATCCTTCACCTAGACGCCCGTGCCTGTGAATGCTCCGGCTCAGTGATTTTTTTCGGCGCGCGCGTTTGCGGGAACGTACAGCACTTGCCCCTCATATACATCCTGGTTCACTTCCAAATGGTTCATCCTTAAAATCTGCTGGACATTGATAT
>ENA-UOWJ01000791-UOWJ01000791.1-bioreactor-metagenome-genome-assembly--contig:-NODE-791-length-11177-cov-30.730354_pt1 | contig 11177 bp, 10 predicted proteins | sample MGYA00238156_ERZ761611 | MGnify/ENA primary metagenome ERZ761611 (study PRJEB28900, sample SAMN06268034) | bioreactor metagenome | isolation source: Joint BioEnergy Institute, California, USA...
TACCCCCATAGCGGACTTTCACCGCCTAGTTAATCGCCATGCACGGCGCACCTAATAAATAAAAAGTCGAAGTATCTATGACTTCGACTTTTTTGTTTGATAAGATTAATGATTAACAATAAGTAACAACCCCTTATTTTAAAACTTCGGCAACGCCTCCACCGCATCCGCCAGATCGCTATAGCTGTCTTTTAAGTATCGAGACGTCGTGGCAATATTGCTATGTCCGGCAAGCCTCCGCACTTTCTCGATATCGTTGTTCGTCGCCTTTAACATCCACTTACAAAACGTATGCCGGAACATATGAGGGGTTAGCTTTTTGTTAGGCAGGCTGTAGCTTTCGATCATTCGCTGAATGCCCCGGACCGAAAATTTCGGCGAGCGCTGGCTATAAAAAACATATGGCGATTCGGCGACATGCGGTTTCTTTTTCGCCATTTCCGCGCGAAACTTAAGCCAATCCTCGAGTTCTGCCAGCAAGATATTCGAGATCGGCACCGTTCTTACCTTCATCCCTTTCCCCACGATTCGAATTCGTTTCATCTCTAAATCTAAATCCGTTAATTTGAGATTCGATAGCTCTTCGACCCGCAATCCTGCATAGGTAAGCAGATATACAACAGCCCGATCACGGCGATATTTCTCCTCGGGATCCACTCCTCTGCTGCGAACCGGTTTTTTCCGCATCCGATGCAACAAGTCCTCAAATTCTTCTTCCGTGAGCCACATAATCTTTTCGTTCTCTTCATCGGCCGATTTTAAATCCTGGATGTCTTTCATTGGGTTCTGTTCGAGCTTATGATGTTCGACCGCCCACGAATAAAAGCTTCGCAGCGAATTGAGCCGGCGGTTGATGGTGGAAATGGCCAACGGTTTTCCTTCGGTCGGATTCAACATTTGCTGGATCCATTTGCGGATGTCGGCCGATGTAACGTAATCACCCGGACGGATATGTAAATCATTGAAAAAGATATTTAAGTCATTGGTGTAGGAGATGATCGTGTTTGGGGAAGCACCTTTTTCCTGAAGATAGGTGACATACTCATTTAACATCTTTTTCACCCTTTCACTTATACGACGAGTTTAAAAGGATTTGAAGAGCAAATAATCGGTTTAAAAAACAACATTATATGACGAGTATATCATAAAAAAGAATGGATGGTTCGTCATATAATGTGAATTATATGTCTAGTTAAAGAGTTATAATTTTTAAATAAATATTTATCTGAGCTATAGGTATCTGACTTTCTCGTTTGCAGGACATTTGCCTTCATAACGAGGATGAGTATACCAACGTTATAACGAGAAGGGAGAGTGTCATGACAAGTGACACAAACAAAGAGCAAATGTTAATGGAGCCAACTAATATGTCGCCTTTTTGCTCCTTGCGATATTCCCATGAGTAGCCATTTATCATATATCGCGACAAATTCTCCGTATTCATACCTAACATCAGCACGTGTGTTGTTATGAAGTACATACTTGTAGTGTTAGTAGTGGAGGAATCTGAGGATTCGATGTATAATTTATAAAAAGAACGCTTTTCGGAACGTTTTTCAGAACGTTTTATAAAAAGATGGAAGGTACAATGATAAATTCGAGAAAGCATACATGACCAAGAAAATAAGTTTGATTCTCGATATAGAAACCAACCTATTAGAAAGCGTTGTTTTGCTCTGAAGGAGAACGAGTATCAGTTTTTGAGAACGGATAATCAAAAGCTCTTGTTTGCGGAGTAGGATTTGGTTGCTTTAAGATACTTCCAAAAGTTAATATAGTGATTTTCATTAGAGAACGCCACAAAAGTTGTTACATCAAGTTATGAAGTGAAGCATCCGAACCGGACCTAGCGTTCTCCCTGAAAACGAAATTGAAGAATAGGATTTTGAACGTTCTTTCGACCTCATACAACAACTTCTAGAAAAAGTTGAAAAGCAAGAGTAATCCAATCAGAAATTATTGAGATTAAATCGAAAATTGATACATCGGATTGAGAGGCAAAAGAAATACATAATAATAGAGGAAGCCTAAAGAAAGAAAAAAGATGAATTTCTTGTTCAGCCCTTGAAAGAGTCCAAAATGATCGCAGCAGTCAAAAAGGAAGAAGGGAAGAAAAAGTAAGGATTTTAGACCAAATTATTCAGTAAATAGATAGCGCCCGGGCTTCGCCCAGGGCGTCGTATTATTTCACCATTAAGTTTATTTTAAATGGAAATTACATTAAAATAATTAAGGAAATTTAAATCTCTATTGAATCAGTACACGTGTAACGAAAACTCCCCATTTCTAATTAGTTAACTTTTTTTAATTTAATGAACTTACGTTTGCCTACTTGAATGATTAGTTCGTCATCAATTGAAATTTGAAGGTGTATATCACTTACCTTCTCACCATTAATTCTTATGCCACCATTTTTTATCATTCTACGTGCTTCACTTTTTGACTCCAGTAAATTTAGGCTAACTAATAAATCTAGTATAGGCGTACTCTTTGCACCATGCCATTTTACAATTGGAATCTCATCTGGCAAAACTCTTTGTTGAAAGACCATTTTGAAATGTTTCTCAGCATTTTCAGAAGCTTCTATACCGTGATACATCTTCACAATTGTTTTAGCAAGTAGCATTTTAGCATCACGTGGGTGAATTATCCCTCTTGCAAGTCCCTCTTTAATTTCATTTATCTTTTCAACAGATAAATCCGTTACTAATTCGAAATATTTAATCATTAGTTTATCTGGGATAGACATAACTTTTCCATACATTTCGTTAGGATGCTCATTAATTCCAATATAGTTATTTTTTGATTTTGACATTTTATCCACACCATCAAGGCCTTCTAGTAATGGTAATAAAATAACTACTTGCTTCTCTTTATTAAAATGTTCTTGTAAATGCCTGCCCATTAATACATTGAAATGCTGATCCGTTCCTCCTAACTCAATATCACTCTCTAAGATAACTGAATCATATCCTTGCATCAACGGATAAAAAAATTCATGCAAAGAAATAGGTTTTCCATTTGATAAGCGGTTTGCGAAATCATTCCTTTCAAGAAGTCTAGCTACCGTTATTGAAGATGCTAAATTTATGATATCTTCAAGATTCAACTTAGATAGCCAACTTGAGTTGTAGAACAGCTCTACTTTATTCATATTTATCACTTTTCCAAACTGCTCAAAATAAGTTTTAGCATTTTCTTTAACCTGTTCATCGGTTAACTGTGCTCTGGCAGATGATTTCCCTGTAGGATCCCCAATCTTCCCAGTAAAGTCACCGATGATTAACTGTATAATATGACCATTTTCTTGGATTTGTCGAAGTTTATTCAATACAACTGTATGACCTAAGTGAATATCTGGAGCTGACGGGTCTAAACCTAATTTTACTTTTAAAGGAGTATTTAAGATTATTGACTTAGCGATTTTATTTCTCAACTCTTCTACATGAATAATCTCTTCAACACCACTAGCATAAATGTTAAACTGTCTCTCTAATTCCTTTAATTGATCACTTGAAAGTTGTTCTAAGTAATTCTTCATCTCTTTTCCTCCTTTAAACCAGTTTAAATCGAGGAGGAGCTAAATAATCAGTTTATTTAGCTTCCTCTCACACTACCTATTGGTCAGCACATGGCAGTTGGCTAAAGAACTAATAAATTATAATGATGACATCAAAAATAAACGGTAAGAACACGTAATTTTACCAACTTGTATGTGCCAATATGTATGTAAATAAACCACGTCCACTAAAAAAAGGACGTGGTTTAGTGCATACAAAATCACCCTTATTAAGGAAATAATTCTTCCACTCATTCGAATAATGGTTTATCCATTCTTTGCTACTAATATCCTTTAAAAAAGTTCAAACAAATAATTTACTCTTATCTATGTTCCGTTGCGTACCAAGCATCGATCCTCTGTTACAGTAAGAGGAGTACTACTTTTGAATAATATTATCACTATGTATTATTCGTATTATTCTGAATAGTAATTATTAAAGACATAATTCTTCCCTTATTGTAAATCATTTTAACAAATACTTGTATTAATTTCAAATATTTTATGTTTTGCTATTCCTAACCCAACTATATATAGTTAGTACTTTGATCAATAAACTGAAAAGTACCTAAAAGTTATGGTGTTGAAAAACTAGAGTAGAAACTCAAAGTTGCGCGCAAGAATGCATAATTGCATATGTAATAGATAGCAATGGAACCCGTACCACTGTGGTCGTTCTAACCCACATTGATCTTCAAGTGGTTATATATCCGTTCGATGGAACTACGGAGACCAAACATCCACTTCCCGAATCTGGTTTTCAAGAAGACAGGATTCACAAGGCCATAGGCATCTTTGCGTTCTACGATTACGGCAGTTAACCGAAGAAATAAAAAAATGGACACTTTTTCCATCGTTTTACAGATCTGTTCACTATCATATGCGGCATCGCAAAGAGCAAACCTAATGTTCCATCCTCGTAATGATGAAAATAATTCCGGTGCCATTGCCGCATTATTTCGATTGGCCATCGCAAAATCGTACGATAAGATAATTTTCCTTTTATGGGTAACACAAAGATGTAGGTTATAGCCTTAAAGACACTAATATCGATCGGATATTTACCATTTGGTTTGGGAATCATATAAGCTGCTTCTAGGGCCATACTGTCGATGATCATTATTTTTGGATTCTGAAAACACCTAAGTCTCTTAGAAATTGAGTGTTAAAATTGGAAAAGCCATGTTTTTGAATTTATTTACTAATTAGTAAGAAGATAGACGGACGGCGAACATCCGGCAGTCCACTAATACGATGAAAATAGCCAAACCAACAGATGACGTCTACAACTGCCACAAAGAACTAATTGAAAAGTATGTTTTCAAAAAGAAACATTTGACCAGTTCCTTTTTAGATACCGTTGGCCTTCCTGTAACATAAGGTATTTCTGAAAAAGAAAATTGGTTAATTTATCGAAATAATGTCTCTAAAAAAGGATCCATTTCATCAGTGAATTCGTGTTCAAGCACTAAATTGGAAATCATAATAATATCCGCCCCTTGAAAGTCAGTTTTTTAGTCGTTGTATATGATTCCCAAGGTGGCGGCGTTTTTATATGCATTTATGCGTTCGTTCTACCTAAAAGTATCTTCTTTTGCAGTTATAATAACTTAATTTTATTATGCCCCTTTATTTTTCATTAAAGTATCGTGTGATTTTTTCCTTTCTTCAAGCTGAGGAAGAATAAAATAAAAAATAATCGCGCCTGTCATCCCAACCACAAATACTATTCCTGTAATTACATATGATGAAAAGAATGCACCCATTGTTACAGTTAAAGAAGCAATAATTGATGATACGTGATAAGTGAGACTACCTAGAGCTACATAGGAACTTCTAGCATGTTCAGGGGGAAGTGCTGCTTGATAAGACTGTTCAATCGGAGCCTTAGTAACTTCACCGATAGTTAGAACTAACATCATAAAAAGCAATATCCAGATATTATTTGAGAAACATAAAGTCGTGTAACCACTGATAAACAATGCAACTCCTGTTAACAAAACTTTTCCATCACTAAATTTTTGTATAATTTTAACAACCAAAAACCCAGTAAGAACTACTAAAATCGTATTTTCTGTTCGTAAAATCCCCAACATTTCGACACCATCTATTCTCCAAAATAAAAACTGTTGACTCTCCATTTCTTGGCTGAGTCGAATACCAATGTATCCGGTTAATTGACGTTCCAATGAGAAAACTAGTGTGCTCGCTAAAATAAATAAAATGAATAATCTGTCACGAATTACTTCTTGGTATCCCTTGAAAATGTAAATTAATGAAAAACGTTCTTTCTGTTTTTCAATTGACGGGACATAACTTTCATCGATAAAGAAAACAATAAGTATCGTTGTAAAAGCAGCCCCACAACATAAAACTAGCAACAGTTCAAAAAAATGAGTTTTGAAAAAAAGGCACCAATAATTCCTCCGACGACAAACGAAAAGTTTATCACCCAATACCTAATTGAAAACAATAATTTACGTTGAGCAGGTGTACTTATATCAATAAGCATAGCGTAACTTGCAGGATTGGATAACCCCCCGCAAATACTATTAATAGTCATCATCATATATGTAATCCATGGTAATTGAATCCATGGACTGTTTACGACGGCCATTATAATAAACGCTATGGTTCGAAGCGTTTCACTAACCGCCATAATTTTTTTTCTTCCATGCTGATCAGCATAATAACCGCCGTAAAGACCTGCAGCCATTTCGATAATAACATTGAGAGATAGGAGAATACCAGTGAGTGTCTCTCCAAAATGATCCGCTAGATAAATAGCCATAAAAGGAAAAATCATACTACCAATAAAGCGACTAATGAAAATTTCTAGGATTCTAATTTTAATATTACGATTAAAATCCCTAAATCTCATGTTTTTTGACTCCCTAAACAGTTATTTTTAATTAAAGCGTATCGCAAAACTACAATAACAATTCTGTTTTATGAATAAGAAGTATGATTAGGACGTGAAAATGGTCAATCCCGCTACACATATTCATCTGTACTTCATGTGCTGAAGCTTTGCAGACATTCTTACTGTCGTAGACGGCAACTCCTAAAATAAATGGAGATAACTCACTAGGTACAATAACACCATCGTATTGGTTTGCAGATACAAACGCAACAGGATAGCATAACACCTTTTATTGTCACATAAAAGTGAAGTTTATATCTCGTATACTATAAGAGACGTTTTAATTTTCCCTTCACGGATTGTAAATTACACAAACTACTTCGCAAGGCGGTGCTGTCGATAGAATCGATAAGCGTATGGCAAAGCCTCGTTCACTGTAACATCTCCAAGCTGATAGATTCGTGACATTCTTCCCGAGACTACCCGGCAAACGAAAAAATATATCCGTATTAGGATTTGGGGGAGACCTCAGAGATGATAAAAATACAGAAAAATCCTGCGGAAATCCTTTGGTTTTTTACAAATTCTACTATTTTAATATATAACTATTTCTAAAAATCTTCTTCTAAACTGTGCTTTTGGACTCTCATAAACCATTCTGATGCAGCATCGCAACAATCACATTTCGCTAATAATCTTCTCAGTGATTTTCTCTGCCGAAAACCCTTCGTACTCTAAAATATCTTTTATCAACCCAGGTCTAAACGATTTCTTGAGACCAAGTGGAAGAACTTTAGCTATCTGTTGATTTCTAACCAATAATTCTGAAATTATTGTAAATATCCCACCTTCTATTAAATGATCCTCTAAAGTAACAACAAGATTACATTCTTTACAAGCCCTTAAAATAGCCGATTCATCAATTGGACGTAAGGTACGCATATTAAGAACCCTTACTGAAATTCCTTGTGATTCCAATTTTTCTTTAGCCTTCAATGCTTCTCTGAAAAGAAAACCATACGTTATTATTGCTACATCAGTCCCTTTACCAAATATTTCCGCTTTTCCTATTTCAAATTTTTCGTGCGCAACGTCATTCTCTTCATGTATATATCTGATGTAATATGGTGATTCACTTTTAAGAATTGCAGGCAATCCTAACAGCATATCTTGAGTATCCGCTGGACAAAAAATATTTATATTAGGTATACTTCTGATAAGTGATACATCCTCAATACATTGGTGAGTAGGCCCATTTCCTTCTGATAAAAAACCGGACAAGCAACCTACAAGTTTTACTGGAAGATTAGGTAAACCAATATCTGTACGAATGAATTCAAAAGGCCGAAGCAATAAGAAAGAAGAAATAGCATGTACAATAGGAATACGATTTCTTAAGGCTAAACCCGCCGCCATTCCCAGCATTGTCTGCTCAGCAATACCTGTGTCAAGGTAATTTTTCTTAATATCTTCCAATATGTAATATATGCCGCCCAAATTCTCGGCTGTCAAAACAAAAAATCGTTCATCTTCCAAAATGTGTTGCTTTATTAAATCTCCATATCTCATAAAACATTCGATCCCCTTTTGCTAGTTTGTTTATTATATATCTGTAATTCCTCAATCATTTCATATGCTTGGCTTTCTGAAAGCTCAAGAAACCATGTCTCAAATTTATCCTCGATAGATGGAATACCTTTGCCTCTAACAGTATTTGCTATGATTACCGACGGTTTTCCATTTTGAAAAGGAACTTCATTTAATGCCGCTTCAATTTCCAAGAAATCATGACCATTTATTGTTCGTACAGCAGTGCCAAATGCTTCAAACTTTTTGTCAAGCGGTTCTAACGGAACTAATTCCTCAGTTTTATAATTAGCTTGATATTTGTTTCTATCAACAATGATTAAAAAGTTATCTAAATTTTTTGAATTTGCTACTAAAAGTGTCTCCCAATTGGAACCTTCATTTAATTCACCATCTCCCACAATAACAACTACTCTATTAGATTGTCCTTTCAATTTAATATCTAAAGCTACCCCTGCAGCGACCGATAACATATGACCTAGTGATCCAGCATGAAATTCAATACCATTAATACTTCTATTTGGATGCCAATAAATTGAATCATTAGTTTTCAAATGATTATTTAATCGACTTTCTTCTAACCAGCCCATTTCTACAAAAGTAGCATATAGTGCAGGAACAGCATGTGCTTTAGATAAAAATAAATAATCACGTGATGGGTCGTCTAACAAATCACTAGAAATATTCAAAAACTTTTTATATAGATATGTAACAATATCGATACATGAAAAAGTAGATCCAACAAAACATCCTCCTTTGCTTGCCATTTGTATAATTCTCTTACGAGATTTTAGTGCAATTTCCTTTAAATCCAAAATATCTTTGTGTTCCATTTCGAACCATTTCCTTTCATGTAACCTAAAGTGCAAACTAGATTGTTAAGTATACAACATAATATAACTGCGGAAAACTTACCAAGCACTCCATCCTCCATCTACTATGATATTGGCGCCTGTTACGTATGACGAAGCATCAGAAGCTAAATATAAAATGGTCCCCCCCAGCTCATGAGGATAAGCCATTCTGCCGATCGGAATCCTTTTGCAGTATTCCTCGAGAAATTTCTCGTCTTGATTGTTAAAAATTCCGGCAGGGCTAACTGTGTTAACTCTTATTCCACTTTTAGCCCAATAAGTAGCAAGATAGCGGGTTAAATTAACCACGGCAGATTTTGAAACGGAATAAACCGCAGGTTTAAACCATTTCTTCCCCTCTTTGTTTTTATACTCATAGATATCATGGTTAGGAGATAGGATACCATAAATAGAAGAAATATTAATAATGCTTCCTTTCTTTTTCTTTAGCATGGCTTTCCCAATCACTTGACAACACAAGAAAGTTCCTTTTACATTCACTTCCATGATGGAATCGAATAGCTCTTCAGGAAACTCCTCAAAAGGAAGATTTAGCTCGTAGGCAGAATCCGGTGGAGAGTCAATTGCCGCATTATTGATTAAAATAGTTGGAATGTCCCATAGATTAATTACTTGCTCTAATGCTTTTTCAATACTATCCTTTTTAGTAACATCAACTTTAAAAAACTGTATATTTTCATTTAAAAGAGCAGATATATTACTTTCTCCCTCAATATCAAATACAGCAACTTTCGCACCAGCTGAAGCCAAAACCTTACAATATTCTCTTCCTAATTGACCTGCTCCACCGGTAACTATTGCAACTCTATTATCTAAACTAAACAGATCTACCATTTGAATACTCCCCAAAATAAATTTTTATTTTTTTTGACATTTACTATGAGTTCACAAAACTCCCTCACGGCTCCTTGTCCGCCTTTTCTTTTTAATACGATACTCGCTTGTTTCTTTACTTGAGGATATGCGTCTCCAACAGCAACAGGTAAACCAACCAACTTCATACAGGATAAATCATTTATATCGTTACCAACGTAAGCCACATGTTCACTTTTACATCCATATTCATTAATTATTGATTTTAAAACTGCCTCTTTTTCATTAATTCCATGGTAACACTTAATTTTTAATTTATTTGCTCGAACAAGCACCACATCATTTGTCTCACCAGATATGATGACGGTATTAATATTTAATTCGCGGAGCATATCGAGTCCTAATCCGTCACTTCTCCAGCACTTTACACTTTCTAAACCACTTTGGGATACAATAACGGTGTTATCGGTAAAAACCCCATCAAAATCAAAAACTACTAACTCTATATTCTTAATTAATCTTCTAATTTGCAACTTTTTCAGCATCATACTTCACTACTTCTAACATTTCAAAAGTTATTGGTTCTTCTTCTTTCAATGAATATTTCAATCTTTTACCTAAGATATTCTTAATTTCATATGGAGGTAAAAATCCTCCAGGTGATTTAATGGTAATATCATCTAACGTCAGTATGGTGCCAGCTTCGAGAGGCTTTGCAGAATAAATACTTTTCCCCATTTTTACTCTTGCATCTAGTTCGTACTCATTTAATACTTTGTCACCACTACCATACATAAGTGTTGCTGCTTTCAAATTTTCTACAAGTTGTTTCATTTCATCAGGCTCTAATGATAATTTATGATCAGAACCCTTCAAATTTTTATCTAATGTGAAATGTTTTTCAATTACTGTAGCTCCTAGAGCATTTGCAACAATCGGAGCCAATATACCAAGATCATGACTTGAATAGCCAATAATAGTGTTAGGAAATTCTTTTTTCAGGGTCTTGATAAAACCCAAGTTAGTATCTTTATCTTCAGTTGGGTAAGAAGCTACACAATGTAAAATACACAACTTATCATGATATTGGTTAATAATCTCATAGGCGAGTCTTATCTCATCTAAAGTACACGCCCCCGTCGACAAGATAATAGGCTTATGTAATCTAGCTATATATTCAATTAGTACTGTATTTGTTACATCTGCAGACGCGATTTTATAGCAAGATACACCGATTTCCTCTAAGAAATCAACACTTTCTGTATCGAAAGGTGTAACGATAAAGTCTACATTATATGCTTTTGCACATTCCATCAATTTTATATATTCTTCCTTACCAAATTCTAATGCTTCTCTATGTTCACCATAGGTACGACCATAACTATTACTACTTTTATACTCATGATTATAAAATTTTTTAGTAAATAACTCAGCTTTCGCAGTCCAAAATCTTGTTTAAATGCTTGATGTAAATGGTTTT
>ENA-UOWJ01000792-UOWJ01000792.1-bioreactor-metagenome-genome-assembly--contig:-NODE-792-length-11174-cov-6.910064_pt1 | contig 11174 bp, 10 predicted proteins | sample MGYA00238156_ERZ761611 | MGnify/ENA primary metagenome ERZ761611 (study PRJEB28900, sample SAMN06268034) | bioreactor metagenome | isolation source: Joint BioEnergy Institute, California, USA | place...
ACACGATTTACCTATGGTAGATCTTATGATTAGAACAAGTGGCGAAACCAGAATTAGTAATTTCTTGTTGTGGCAAATTGCTTACGCAGAATTATATTTTACAGAGGTTTTGTGGCCTGATTTTAACGAGGAAGAATTTTATAAAGCAATTTTAAATTACCAAAATCGAGAACGTAGATTTGGTAAGATAAGCGAGCAACTAACGAACTAATCGAACTGAAATAGAGGATTATGAAGAAAATTTTTTGGACAATGTGTATGCTTGGAGCTTACATGGCACAAGCGCAAGTCGTAGATTCTACGAAAACCATTGATTCAACACAACAAGATAATTTTGTCTTAGATTATAACAATGCACGAACTTTCAAATTGAAAGATATCGTTGTAACAGGTGACTCTAAATATTCTAAGAATCAAATTATCCGTTATGCAGGTTTTGCTATCGGTGAAGAGATAGAATTACCAGGTACGAAGGTAAATAATGCTGTAAAAAAATTATGGAGATCTAATATTTTCTCTGACATCGACTTGTATGTAGATAAAATAGAAGGTAACGAAGTTACATTAGAACTTGCCTTGGTTTCAGTTCCTAGTTTAGGAGAAATTAAGATTAATGGTGTGAAAAAATCGCAACGCGAAGATTTAATCAAACAAAATAAATTAAATCCAGGTGTTAAGATTACACAAAGTTTAATCAATACGACAAATAATAAAATCAAAGATTATTATACTGGAAAAGGTTATCCTAACACAACAATTAATGTAGAACGTCAGCCAATTGTTGGTAAAGAAGACGAAGAAAACATTACATTAAATGTGAATCGTGGAGAGCGTGTAAAGATTAAGAAAATCATTTTCGAAGGAAATGAAAACTTAACTGCTGCTCGTTTACGTAAAAAAGGGATGAAAAATACCAAACAGAAATCTATCAATATCTTCAAGTCATCTAAAATGATTCCTGAAAAATTCCAGGAAGATTTAAAAACATTGGTTGAAGAATACAAATCTGTTGGTTTTAGAGATGCTAAAGTTGAGTCATACAATATCGAAAAAGTTGATGATAAAAACTTATTGGTTAAGATTAAAGTTAACGAAGGAAAACCATATTTCTTAGGAGATGTAACGTTTTCTGGAAACTCAATTTATACTTCTGAACAGTTACAGCGAATTTTTGGTTACAAAACAGGAGATCGTTATGACGCAGTAGGTATCAACAAAAAGATTTCTGGATCAGAAAAAGACGATGATATTTCTACGTTATATATGGATAGAGGGTATTTGTTTGCTCGTGCTATTCCTGTAGAAAAAAGTGTAAAAAATGATACAATCGATCTTGAAATTAAAGTTTTCGAAGGTACACAAGCTACACTTAATAAAGTAACGATTAACGGTAATACAGAAGCACACGATCATATTTTATACCGTGAGTTAAGAACTAAACCAGGAGATTTATTCTCTAAATCGGACATTAAGCGTACGATGATGGAGTTAGCTTCTTTGGGATACTTAGAACCAACGCAAATAGTTCCAGATATTCAACCAAATCAAGATAATAATACAGTTGATGTGGAGTGGAAAGTTGCGCCAAAATCATCTTCTCAAGTAGAATTACAAGGAGGATATGGTGCAGGGACTTTCATTGGTACATTAGGATTAACTTTCGGGAATTTCTCATTAAAGAATTTTTTCAATAAAAAAGCTTGGAAACCAATTCCAATGGGAGATGGACAACAATTATCATTAAGAGCACAAGCTGGTAACGGATATAAAAATTATAGTTTATCATTTGTTGAACCTTGGATTGGAGGAAAACGCCCTACAGCTTTATCAACGTCTTTTTATTATTCGCAATATGATTACCGTGATAATTATGGAGAAAAAGCGAAATTGGATATCTTAGGAGCTTCAGTTGGGTTAACTAAGTTATTAACTTGGCCAGATGATTATTTCCGTTTATCAAACTCAATTTCTTATCAGTTATATAACTTCGATAATTATGCGATGTCTGTTGGTAATATGCAATATGAAAATGGTTCGTCAAACAACTTAAACTACACATTAGGTTTAACACGTAATTCTGCTGGACCAGACCCTATTTTCCCACAATCAGGATCAGAAATTAGTTTATCGTTTACGACAACATTTCCTTATTCAGCTTTTAATAACAAAGACTATACAAACATGTCTGATGTAGAAAAATTCAAATGGTTAGAATATTATAAATTCAAAGCTAAAGCATATTTCTACAAAGAATTAACTGGTAAATTAGTTTTAAAAGCCGGTGGAGAGTTTGGAGTTTTAGGAACATATAACCGTAAAATTGGAACAATTCCTTTCGAACGTTTTTACTTAGGAGGAACAGGTCTTACACAAAATCGTTTCGATGGACGTGAGATTATTTCATTAAGAGGTTACGAAGATGCAACAAATTCTGGTGGACAAACAGGAGATATTACGCCAGAAGGAGGTGGTACGATTTATAATAAATATTCATTAGAATTGCGTTATCCAATCACAATGAGCCAAACAGCTAAAATTTATGCATTAACTTTTGCGGAAGGAGGTAACGTTTGGAACAATACAAGTGAATTTAAACCGTTTGAATTAAAACGTTCTGCAGGGGCAGGTGTTCGTATTTACATGCCAGCATTTGGTTTATTAGGATTCGATTTCGGATATGGATTTGATAAAGGATTTGGACAAACAGAACGCTCAGGATGGCAAACTCACTTTATTATTGGACAACAATTCTAATAAATTGAATAAATTTGCTTAGAACATTTTGGCATAATTTTAGAATTAACACACCACAAATATGAAAAAATGGATTAGTTTTATAGCGTTGTTCTTTGGATTAGCAAGTTTCTCTTTTGCGCAAAGATTTTGTTATGTAGACAGTCAGTATATTTTAGAAAATTTACCAGAATATACATCGTCTCAAAACAAATTAAAATCTCAAACAGAGTCTTGGCAAAAAGAAATTGAGCAAAAACAAGAAAATTTAGCTAAATTACAAGCCGAATTCGAAGCCGAAAAGATTTTATTAACGGCAGAACAGGTGAAAGAGCAAGAGAAAAAGCTAGCTGATGAAGTAGCGGCTGTAAGAATTTTGCAAGATAAACGTTATGGACCAAATGGTGATTTAGTTAATCTGAGAAGATCAATGGTAAAGCCTTTACAAGATCAAATTTATAATGCGACAAAAGAAGTTGCAGATAAAAGAGGATATGGTTTTGTATTTGATAAAGGAAGTGATTTAATCATGATTTATACAGATCCAAAGTTTGACATAAGTAGAGAAGTATTAATGACTTTAAGACCAGAGTTGAAACCAAATAATTCAAAAACATCAACTTCTGGAAATAATAAAACTAGTAATAGTAGCAATAAAACAAGAAAATAAATTTTAAAAAACAAATTAGACTAGAAATGAAACAAATTAGATTGATAGCAGTATTTACAATGATGGTTTTCGGAAGCGTTTTATCTTTCGCTCAAGAAATTGCACATATTGATACGCAAGCAGTAATTGAATCAATGCCAGCTTACAAAAAAGCAGAGGCTGATTTACAAGCATTAGGTAAAAAACACGAAGATGCTATCGCAAAATTACAAGCAGACTATAAAACTTTTATGGAAACTGCTCAAAAAGATTTAGCTGGTAAATCTCAAGAAGAGGCTCAAAAATTAATTGCAGCGAACAAATACCAAGAGAAAGAGCAAGAAATGCAAAAGAAATACGAAACGTATGCAAAAGCTGCTCAAGATGAAATGCAAGCAAAAGAGAAAGCTTTAATGGATCCAATCGAGAAAAGAGTAATGGATGCAATTAATGCTGCTGCTGCAAAAAAAGGAGTTAAATATGTTTTACCTGCAGGTGTTTTAGTTTACAAAGCTGGAGGATACGACTTATTAAATGACGTTAAAAAAGAATTAGGATTATAATTTTAAGATATTAATAATACCTTCAAGCCACTATTTTAGTGGCTTTTTTTATATATGAAAAGAATTTTAGTTACCGGAGCGAATGGTCAGTTAGGTCAATCGATTTTAGAGCAATCAAAAAACTACAAGGAAATTGAATGTTTTTTTGTCACTCGAAATGAATTAGATATTACGAATGAAGAATTAATTAATCATTATTTCGAAGATAAATCATTCGATTTTGTTGTCAATTGTGCAGCTTATACAGCGGTTGATAAAGCTGAAGATGATCAAGAGAATGCTTATTTAGTAAACGCAAAAGCAACAGAATTTTTAGCAAAAATCACGAATCAAAAAGGAATTCCTTTTATTCACGTTTCGACAGATTATGTATTTGATGGAACTGAAGCTCAACCTCGTCTAGAAACAGATCAAACAAATCCTATAGGGGTGTATGGTCAAACAAAATTAGATGGCGAAAATTTAGCATTAGAAAACAATTCTAAAACGATTATTTTACGCACAGCTTGGGTTTATTCTCGATTTGGAAATAATTTCGTTAAAACGATGCTTAGGTTGTTTAATGACAAAGATTCGATCTCTGTTGTAGCAGATCAAATTGGTTCGCCAACAAATGCAATTGATTTGGCTGATGTAATCTTAACGATTATTTTGAAAGATGATTTAACCTATGGAATTTTTAATTATTCGAATGAAGGAAAATGTTCTTGGTTTGAATTTGCGCAAAAAATTAAAGAATTGTCTAATTCAACAATCGAAATTAATCCTGTTCCAACTTCAGCTTATCCGACAAAAGCGAAACGTCCTGCGTATAGTTTATTGGATAAATCGAAAATAAAAGAAGTTTATCAATTTGATATTCCGACTTGGGAAGATAGTTTGAAAAAAGAATTGAAACACCTGATTTAGTTTCAATTTTAATAACATAAAAAAGCTCGAGAAATTCTCGAGCTTTTATTTATCTGACAGATTATTGATTAATCTAAAATCTCAAAACGAGTATAAGGTTGCAACGCTTTCGGAATTTTTACTGTTCCATCAGCTTGTTGGTGATTCTCTAAAATTGAGGCTAAAATACGTGGTAAAGCCAAAGCAGAACCATTTAAACTATGTGCTAATTGAGTTCCGTTTTCATCTTTGTAACGTAATTTCAAACGATTCGCTTGGAAAGTCTCAAAATTAGATACAGATGAAACTTCTAACCATTTTTCTTGCGCTTCAGAGAAAACTTCAAAATCGTATGTAATTGCAGATGTAAATCCTGTATCACCACCACAAAGTCTTAAAATACGGTATGGTAATTCTAAATCTTCTAAAATTCCTTTTACGTGCTCAATCATTCCGTCTAAAGCAGCGTAAGAATTTTCTGGTTTTTCGATACGTACAATCTCAACTTTCTCAAATTGGTGTAAACGATTTAATCCTCTAACATCTTTTCCATAAGAACCCGCTTCACGACGGAAACATGGTGAATATGCAGTCAACGTAATTGGTAAATCTTCTGCTTTTACAATTGTATCACGGTAAATATTCGTCACAGGAACTTCCGCAGTAGGAATCAAGTACAAATCATCTTCTCCAATATAATACATTTGTCCTTCTTTGTCTGGTAACTGTCCAGTTCCATAACCAGAAGCCTCATTCACAACGAAGGGAGGAACAATTTCTGTATAGCCAGCATCAGAATTTTTATCTAAGAAAAATTGTGTTAAAGCACGTTGCAAACGAGCACCTTTTCCTTTGTAAACAGGGAAACCAGCTCCGGTAATTTTAACACCTAATTCAAAATCAATGATGTTAAATTTCTTAGCAACTTCCCAGTGTGGCAAATTGTTTGGTTTTGCAGTTGCATCTCCGTGTTCAAAAACGATTTCATTATCATCAGCATCTTTTCCTGCTTTTACGATTTCGTTCGGAATATTCGGGATTTGATACAAAATATCTTTAACGGATGTTTCGTAAGACGATAATAAATCTTGTAACTCTTTTGATTGAGTTTTTAAATCAACCGTTTTGTTTTTTAATTCATTAGCCTCTTCCGATCTTCCATCTTTAAACAAATTACCAATTTCTTTTGCTAATTTGTTGGATTCAGCTAATACATTATCTAATTCAAATTGTGTTTTACGACGAAGTTCATCCACATTTAAAACTTCATCAACAAGATCTAATTGTTTGAAGTTACGTTTTTTAAGTCCTTCAATTACACGATCTTTGTTTTCTTGAATGTAAGAAACTACTAGCATACTTTTATTAAATTTATACAAATGTATAAATAATTAATTTTTTAGAATAAAGATTAAATGATTTAGAATCAAAAATTAATCAAAATCAATTAATTTTTAAATTTAACTGTCTTCATTAGATAAATAATTGACACAATGTTTTTTACAAAAAATATTCAAAAATTGTAAAACTATTTATAATTGATTAAAAATCAATAGTTTAAATTTTATTTATTGAGAATTGATTAATACAATTATATTACATTGATTTTACATGCTGTTGTTTACGTTTCGAAATACATTTGTCAAAGAAAATTAATCGAAAATTATTAATAATTAAAACAATAAAACAATGAAAAAATTTTTCGCAGTAGTTGCAGTAGCAGCTTTATCTTTAGGAGCAGTATCTTGTGGTGAGAAAAAAGCAGAAGAAGCAGTAGAAAATACAACTGACTCTTTAGCAACTCAAACTGACTCTTTAGCAGCTCAAACTGATTCTTTAGCAGCTAAAACTGATTCTTTAGTAGAAAAAACTGATTCTTTAGCAACTAAAGTTGAAGGTGCAGCTAAGGAAGTAGCTCCAGCTACTGAAGCTCCAGCAAAATAATTTGAAATAACATTCAGATCATATAAAGAAACCACTTATTAGATAAGTGGTTTTTTTATGCTGTTTTTCGATGTAAATAGCGAGTTAACTTGATAGATAAATCTAAAAGTATAATTTTAGAATTACCATTTCGCTCGATATGATACGACGCTTCATTAATTTCATTTAAAATATCTTCGATATTAGCTCCATGTATAAAAGGCGCAAAACCTTGCCATTTAAAACCTTCTGCATTAATTTGTAAAAAAACTAAATCATCAGATTGATACGTTTTTAACAAAGCTTGACGAAAAATCTCTGAACAATAATTCAAAAAATCTTTTTGTTCACTTCTCGACCAACTTGCAATTTGATTCGACCAATCAATCAAATCTTTTAAAACGGTTGGCGTTTTGGCTGCCATAAAGGCTTTTCGAACCCAAGTCACAAAATACTTATCGAATAAATGTTCGTCATCATTCAATTGATGCAACGCTTCTCGTACATTTCCTTGCGATAAAAAAGCGATATGTTGCGCTTTTTCTGGATTAATATTTTTCTTCTCAATTAGATAATTCTTTATATCCGATTGCGATAAACGAGGAATTTTAACCAATTGACAACGAGAAGTAATAGTTTGTAGAATCAAATCTTCACGTTCTGTTACCAATAAAAAAAGTGTTTTTTGAGGCGGTTCTTCAATTATTTTCAACAATTTATTTGCAGCTGCAGTAGTCATTTCCTCAGCTTGCCAAATAATCATGATTTTATAGCCTCCTTCGTAACTATTTAGCGCTAATGTTTTGACGATTTCATCCGCTTCATCAACAGGAATAACGCCTTGTTTTTTCTCAATACCAAGATGAGACATCCAATCCGTTAAATTTCCATAGACATTTTCGTCTACAAAAGTTCGCCAATCGTTTAATAAATACTTAGCAAGTGGCTTTTTTACACTTTCTGTTGCTGAATAAGGAAAAGAAAAATGTAAATCGGCATGTTGTAATTTATCAACTTTCAGATTGCATTGTTCGTTATTCAAACCACACAAAACTTCACGTGCATAAGCAATTGCCAAAGCCAAAGTTCCCGAACCTTCTGGACCAGAAAAAAGCTGAGCATGACTTATACGACCATCTTTTATAGATTGTTGAAGCTTGTTTTTAATCTCCTGTTGTCCAATTATATTTTCCCAAAGCATAGTCCAAAGTTACTATTTTTATTTTTCAGAATTTATCATACTTTTTAATCGATTGATTTCTTCTAAATTAGCAATTCCAGAATCATCAATCATCGCTGATGAATGAAAGTAAGTAGCGTTTGTATATGAATCAATTTCTTCAATATTTGTTGAGCGCAAACCACCTCCAGGCATAATTGTGATTTGATTTTCTGCTTTTTTAACAAGGTTTTTTAATTCACGTTTTCCATCATAAACATTACTATCTAAACCAGAAGTTAAAATAGTTTTGAATCCTAAATCAATCACGATTTGAAGTGAATTTTCGGCATCAGAAGTTCTGTCAAAAGCGCGATGAAAAGTACAAGGAAAAGGTTTTGCAAGTTCAATTAATTCATGATTTCGTTCAAAATCGATTTCGTTATCTTCATTCAAAATTCCAAAAACAAAACCATCAATTCTAAAATTTTTAATCATGATGATTTCAGATTTCATTTGTTCAAATTCTTCATCAGAATAACAAAAGTCTCCATCACGAGGGCGAATCATCACCATAATTTCTTTATCTGTTTCTTTTCTTAATGTTTTGATATCTTCAAAACTAGGTGTAATTCCGCCTGTTGAAACATCAGCACATAACTCGATTCTATCTGCATTTGATTTTGCTGCAACTAAAGCTGATTCTAAATTAAAGCAAGCAATTTCTATTTTTTTCATTTTGTAATAGATTTTCCGTCAATTAAACGATTTCCAGTTTCATCATAAACCGCAAAGTTAAAGCCAGGATGAATACAATATGAACCATATTCGCCTTGTTTGTTAATTGCAATAAAACCAACTTGAATCGCCGATAAATCTTTTTTACGCGATTTTGTTAATTTAATGATTCGATGAACAGCCTCCTTACATGCATTTTCTGGCGAATAACCTTGACGCATCAACTCCACAACCAAATGACTTCCCGCAATACGAATCACTTCTTCACCATGACCAGTAGCGGTTGCTGCACCAATTTCGTTATCAACATATAAACCTGCGCCGATAATTGGTGAATCACCAACACGTCCGTGCATTTTGTACGCCATTCCGCTCGTAGTACAAGCTCCAGAAAGATTTCCATAGGAATCTAAGGCAATCATTCCAATTGTATCATGATTTTCGATATTGATAGGCATCTGATAATTAGTATCTTTCAACCATTCTTTCCACTCTTTTTCGGAAACATCAGTTAATAAATTCTCTTTTTTGAAGCCTTTTTCCAACGCAAATTGAAGTGCACCATTTCCAACTAACATCACGTGTGGTGTATCTTCCATTACCTTTCGCGCAACAGAAATTGGATGTTTGATATACTCTAAACTAGCAACAGAACCAATATTTGCTTGATCGTCCATAATACATGCATCTAAAGTTACTTTTCCATCGCGATCAGGACGTCCACCATAACCAACACTTCGTTCATTTGGATCAGCTTCGACCAATTTTACGCCTTGCTCTACAGCATCTAAAGCTGTTCCATTATTACCTAAAACTTTCCAAGCTTCGGCATTAGCTTCAATTCCAAAACGCCAAGTAGAAAGAACAATTGGTTTATTGATTTTTGTTGAAGTAGTTGATCTTTTAGATGTAGTTTGCGCATTAAGATCAAGTTTTGTTGTACCTAAAAGTAAGCCTAAAGCTCCAAGATTTTTTATGAAATTTCTTCTATTACTCATGTGTTAATCGATTTCTAAATTGTGTTAAAACAAATATAATCCATATTATTGTATAACAGAATTTCTGTCAATCAAAACACTAAAAACTAATGAGATCAACTTTACTATCATTTATTCTGATGATGTTTTCATCATTAATTTTTGCTCAGAAAAATAATTATGCACAATATGTTAATCCGTTTATTGGAACAGGTGGACATGGACATACATTTCCTGGAGCGACTTTACCATTCGGAATGGTTCAACTTTCTCCAGATACTCGAATTGATGGAAGTTGGGATGGTTGTGGTGGTTATCATTATTCTGATGATTTTATTTATGGTTTTTCACATACACATCTAAATGGAACAGGAGTTTCTGATTATGGTGACATTATGTTGATGCCAACGCTTAATCAGAAAGGATTTAATCAGACTGATTATGGTTCTAAATTTTCGCATAAAAATGAAAAAGCAACAGCAGGATATTATCAAGTTTTGTTAGATAAATATAATGTCAATGTTCGATTAACGGCAACAACTCACGTTGGTTTGCATGAATATACTTTTAATAAAGCTGGTGACGCAAATATCATTTTAGATCTTAATCATCGTGATAAATTAGTTGACGGAGAAGTGAAAATTGTAGACGCTAAAACACTTTATGTTTACAGAAATTCGGAAGAATGGGCGAAGAATCAAAAGATTTTTGCCAAGATAGAATTTAATGTTCCATTGAAATTAACTGCTTCAAAAGACGGAAATATAATATCTAAAACATTTAAAGGAAATGAAATTGCCTTGGCTTTTGGTAAAAAAGTAAAGAAAGGTGAGAAGATTATGGTAAAAGTGACCTTATCTACAACTGGATATAATGGAACGGATGTTAATAGCAAAGAATTAACAACTTTTGATTTTTCTAAAACGAAAGCCGCTGCTGAAAAGGCTTGGGACAAAGAATTATCGAAGATTGAAGTGAAATCTTCAGATAAGAATAAACTAACTATTTTTTATACAGCGATGTATCACACGATGATGCAACCAAATATTTCGCAAGATTTGAATGGAAATTATCGTGGAATGGACGATCAAATTCATTTGGCAAATAATTTCGATTATTATTCGGTTTTTTCACTTTGGGATACTTTTCGTGCTGCGCATCCTTTGTATACCTTGATTGAGAAGAGAAGAACGATTGATTTTATTAACACATTTATCAAGCATTACGAACAAGGTGGACGTTTACCTGTTTGGGAATTAGCGAGTAACGAAACCGATTGTATGATTGGTTATCACTCGGTTTCTGTGATTGCTGATGCAATGGTAAAAGGTTTCAAAGGCTTTGATTATGAGAAAGCTTATGAAGCAGCAAAACATTCGGCAATGTTAGATCATTTGGGATTGAAAGCTTACAAACAAAACGGATTTATTTCGATTGACGATGAACACGAATCAGTTTCTAAAACATTAGAATATGCGTACGATGATTGGTGTATTGCGCAAATGGCATTGTAAAAACATCGGTAGAAGTACACGTGGCAGGGT
>ENA-UOWJ01000814-UOWJ01000814.1-bioreactor-metagenome-genome-assembly--contig:-NODE-814-length-10865-cov-6.770120_pt1 | contig 10865 bp, 7 predicted proteins | sample MGYA00238156_ERZ761611 | MGnify/ENA primary metagenome ERZ761611 (study PRJEB28900, sample SAMN06268034) | bioreactor metagenome | isolation source: Joint BioEnergy Institute, California, USA | place...
TAAAATAACTACGATTAGATCAACTATCAAGACAGCTACAGGAATAAAGACGCCAACTGTCGTAATATTCATCGTAGCCAAGGCAAGAGAGAGCATTGCCTTCGTTCCGCCTATCATATCAACAATAACAACAGGATGGGCTGATGAAATGGTCGGTGCAATACCGGTGGTCGGGATCGAAATAGGTCTCTAAGTATTGATTTTATAAGGTTTTGCACCGTCTTTGTGTAAAATTTGTGTAAAATGATAAAAGAAGAGATTTTAAGCGTACAAAATTGATACAAATTTATTATAAGTATACTCTATATTGTCTTGTTAGTTTGAACGCTATATATCTCTCACTGAATTTCTTCTTTTAGAAAGTTTAATAATTCATTTTTATATTTTATTATTTTCTCTTTTTCTTTTATAAAACCTTCAGATGTTAGTAGTCCTCTTTCTTTTGTTAAATGAATAATTTTGCCTTCAATTTCTCTATTATGTAGTTCAGTTGTTGAAATAACTAATTGAGATTTTACTGGTTGATAGTTGATCACAAAATCCCAAATAGTATTTATTTTTTCTTTTGCTGGTTCTTGTTGGAAAATAGCATCTAAAATTATCGGAGCACTAACTGTTTCCGAATGCTCTGCTGAAACAGAATATAAAGCAAATATTTGTGCTAAAATTGCAGATGGTAAGTCATTTCCACCGCTATTAAAATGTGTTTTAAATTTTTTCACATCTGCTTCATCAATATCTACTACATTTAATATATCAAGATAATTTTTAAGTCTTTCTAAATATTTGTTTGTAATATGTTTTCCTGCTCTAGTAATTGCACTTTGTTCTTTACGAATTTCCTTAAGTCGATAATCTATTATGTTTGTATCATTTTGTATATTGGTTAACTCTTCTTTTAAATCATCCAATATAGATTTTGAACCTTCTGAAACAATAATGTCTCTAAAAGTGATTGCTTCTCTCTTTCTGTTTAGAATCTCATCTATTTTCGAGATATAATCATCTAAAGTCTTTAATTCTTGTGATTGTTTTTGAATTCGCTTTTCAATCTTATTTCTTTCTTTAAAGTACTGTTGCATTGTATTTTCACATTCTTCTATTTCTGAATAAATATGGAACCAATTTAGTACACTATTCTCATGTGGAGTACTACAAATTGGACAAATTATAGTTTCTTCCCTTAGATCATTCTCAACATAATCCATGTCCTTTAACAACTCATTATATACTTTCTCAGCAATAGCATACAGTTCATCAAACTCTCTCATTTCATTAAAACACTTAACTAATTCTTCCTTTATTTCATTTCGCTTATCCATTTGTTTATTTAATTCACTTGTAAGTTGAGAAATTTCATGTTCAAACTCATTTAAATCTAGGTTAATATCTAAATATTTATTGTATTTTTCGATATGTTTCTTAAGAACTGTTTTTAATGTAACCTCTTCTTTATTATTCTCAGTTTTCTGAAACTCTAATTCTACCCTTTCATCGAGTAAGTCATAATACTCTGGTGTTCTAACCCCCATATGATATAGCAATATCTCTTTCTTCCATTTAGCATTAAAAATATCACGAAATGAATCCCAGGATCCTGACCAACCTTTATCCTGATCAATGTAAAACGGCATAAAAATTGCCCCAGGATAGGCATATATAACGTCATCATTATCTCTATTAATTGGCATTCTAATCCTAAAATTAAAAAGATCAACGAAGCGTTTTCTAAGCTCTGAAATATTACTAAAGAAGAAAAGGTTTCCATATTCATTTAATATAAATCTATCATTATCTCTATATATTTCATATTCATTTCCATCGTAAGAAAAACTTAAGATTGTAGATATTTGAAGATTACCCCAGTTAGATGTGTATTTTGTTAGTTTCGCCCCTAATGAATGATAAATAGACTTCATAACTAATGACTTTCCTGTTCTATTTATAGTCGTTCCTTCGAGGTTTTCACCAGTAATGACAGTTAATCTCTTTCCAAATTCAATTGTTCTCGCTTCTTCATATTTTTGTGATATTATTATTAGTCTTTTTAGGACTAATCTTTTCATTTCTCCCCCTCCTTAAATTTCTTACTAACTTTTTATAGCGTTCATACTTAATATTATTTTCTTTTTGTTCTTCACTAATTAACTTTTTCATGTGAATAGCTCCTTAATTATAATGGCATAGACATACTCTTTAGTTTGAATTTTCACATACCTTTTATCTTTAATAGAGCTGTAAATATAATCAACAAATTCCTTTGAGTTCTGAAACGAAGCTTTATCTATAATCTCTCGAACTTCTCCTTTGATAGTTTGAAGAGATAAATCGTCAACATCCATTGAATTTATTTGGTATTTTTTCCACTCTTTACGTATTTTATTGACTTCTAAAGAAGGGAAACCATCATTTAATAGATACTCCTGTATACTATTCCATAAATCATCAGGCATTTCTTTCCTAAGTTGATTTATTAGATTTAAAAATTGAATTCTAGATATTGACTTCTTTTTTAACAATTCTGACATATTGTGCGCTTTAGACTCCCAATTATTGATTCTTTTAATTTCCCCCAAAATTGTATAAAAAATAGATTTTGTCTTTGATATTGTACTTTCGATTCCTAATTCATTTAGTTGGTTGACAAATTTGCCAAGTGTTGTTTCTTCATAATTTGTTAATCCCAAAAAAGATACATCAAAATATATCAAATTTCTACATACATAACCACATTCAGGTTCTTTCAAATGACATGCTTGACACATGCCTTGTTTTAATTTATTAAACTCCGAATCATCTAATTCTCTTAAACTAACAACTGCCCTATCAGTAGACTTTTCTCCAGATATTAATTTACCGAAATCAAATTTCTTATTTGAAACTAACCGTATTTCTCCAGTATCAGATTTAAATTTCGAGTAATTATCAATCATTTTTTGTAAAATAGACATTTTACTGGGATATTTTTTCGCATCTTTCGTCAGGAAACTTGTCTTAATATATCTTGAGGCTTTATCATCTGTTTTGATTTGATAAAAATCAACCAGTTCTGATTTAGATGTAGATTCTAGCACTATTACATCATCATGTAATTCCATAAATAATAGAAAGTCTGTATCTTCTTTCAACATGTCTAACATATGGTTAAAAGCCCATACCTGTTGATATTCAAATCTATTAGAGGACCTACTACCTGCATTTTCTCTTTGCGGTATTGCCAATAACTTTTCAGTCAAATCCAAAACAGTCACCTCCTTACTACTTTTGAAGAATAATAGAAAGAATTTATTTTATACGGCGTTCATTAACTTTATTATCAAAACGTATGAACAATACTAGTAATTATCATATGATTCAAGAAAATATTTAATAATAGTTGGTTTCACTTTAGAAAAATTATTTTGAGTGACCATTCTTATTACCCTTACTCTTGTTGAATCACCTTGATTTGGGAAGTCATCCATTGTAAATCTGTCACCTAAAGATAGAGTTATATCTGTATCATTTGGATTTGTAGGATTCGATATTACTTCTTTAAAAAAACTAGTCGGACCATTCATAATAAGTTCATCGTTATAGTAAAACTCCAGTATTGTCTCTAACTCTTCCTTTTGATTTTTATCATTAAAAATTATGTTTGGATGATTTTTTAAGTCTTGATAGGCATCATAAACACTTTCAAGCTCTACAGGATGTAAGCTAAACTGACCTGCCCTGTATTTTTCTTCATTTTCAAAGCTAATAAAAATAGGATTTTTACGATCTGCTGCTTGGATAAGGTCATTTGCGTACTGTATAACATCTACTAACTTGCTAGATAGCTTTAGTAAACAAAAATTAAATAGTTCTGAAATATATTTCTGCATCTCGATAACATGAGGATATAAATTTATTTTAGATGGCATTTTTTCAATATCAGCTTTTGCATGTTTCCATTTCTTATACCTTAAAAGGTTACTTTTTTGAGCGAAAAGTCCTGATGGTTCAATAAGACTCTTTACATGAGTGTGTAAAGGAAAACTATAGTGCACAACATAATCACGCATCAACACTAAAAAACGATATGATAAGTGTCTGTCATATAATTCATTTGTCTTTTTCCTAAATTCATTTCTTGCATCTTTTCCAAGTGCCTTACTCATTTCCTTTTCACCGTAATCAATGAACATACCTATTGAAGTAAGATAGTTTATTAATAGGCGGTTTCCCTCTAACCCAACATCATCATCAAATTCATCTGCTTTTGGATTATCACTTAAAACTTCTGAGAATTTCAAGAAACTTTTCCCATTATTTATAACCAAAGAATATATATTTTTTAAGTGATTATAATGTCTGCAAAACTCCAGATTTTTTAGATGTTTTTCATATTCCGCTTCGGAGATATGCTTTAAAACAATTACCTCTTTTTTTCCGTCCTCGGCAATGTGACTATAACCAAATCCATACTGCATTGAATTATTTCCCCCTCAGGATTCTATTTAGCTCCTACCTGAAACATTATAAAGAAATAGTATCCTTTTTTAATTATCCTTGTATCATCTCATTGATATTAATTTCTTTATCATCATTTTGGAACTTTGGGTTGTTTGTAATCCTAATTTAAGATAAATTCCTGTATATTCAAACTTTATTCCTTTAGGAATTAGATTCTGACACTGATATCATGCATTCAACGGCCAATCCCTATATTGCTCCTCAGCCTGTTTCATGATCGCATTTGTAATAAATTCAAGCTGCTTTCCTTTGATTTTCTCTCGTATTAAAACTTTCTTAACTGATAATTTGACTTTGGCATAAATATCTCGTCGATGCTCACTAGTCCAATCTACTGAAAGCTGTTTTTTAACTTCTTTTACAATTTTATGGATCAAGTTAGCGATAAATTGATTATCGAAGGCGTCTAATTCCAAGGAAGTTATCACTTTATAAAACTCAATTTCTTCATCAGATAAGCCCAATTCTTGTCTTTGCTTTGCCTCTTCGTCAACTTCCTTTTTCATTTGTACCATCATTCTAACTACGTCTGCAGCTTGAATGATTCTATTATGGTAGTCTTTTAATGTTTTCTGAAGAAGCTCATTCATGTCTCGCTCTTTTGGGCTTCCTTTTTTATAATTCAGCTGGATATGATCCTCTAGCAATTTTTGCAAGAGTTTTAAGCGTAAATCCTCATGCTCTTTTTTTTCAGTATCTTTTAGAAAGTTTTCATCTAAAATGCTTATATCAGGCTTTTCAATTCCTGCTACTTTAAATAAATCAACCGGCTCTTTCGTTAATAGATGATCATCTACTAATTTCGTTAAACGTTCTTCGAGTGTTTGATTATTCTCTGGACGAAAAGGGGGTGGTGCTATATGTTTTCTAAGTTGAATTCTTACCATCTGCATTAATGTTATTGCATTTGCATACTTCAATACTTCTTCTCTGTGCTTTACAAGTGTATAAGCTTTTTCAGTTTTTACACAATCCTCAATAAATTCCTCGGGTTCTGCATTTAGTTGTTCATTTACAATGTCTGCAATCAAATCTTCTCTTGCTACTTTATCTAAAGAACGCCAGTTAAAAATATCATATTGTTTCGATATGTAGCTATTTGCTCTCTCAAAGTTACGATAAAAAATCTCTAAAGCTTGTCCTATATCTGCATCGGATGTTTTTGTTGCATTATTACCAGTATACTTCTGGGTTGCCTCTTTTAAATTTGTTGATATGCCAATAAAGTCCACTATTAGGCCGCCTTCTTTTCCAGGAAACACTCGGTTTACCCTTGCAATCGCCTGGATCAAATTATGGCCATGCATTGGTTTGTCCACATATAGGAATGATAAATTTGGTGAATCAAATCCAGTTAGCCACATACTCACAACAATAACCAATTTTAATGGGTCATCTGGATTTCGAAGCCGCGCTTTAACTTCCTCTTGTTCCTCTTTTGTTTTAATATGGGCGTATTTACTTCCTTCGTTTTTCTCACGCCACTCTTTTGGATCTTTTGATACTTCACCAGTCATGATTACTTCTACTTCTGGACAATCAGGAATTTGACGCATTTGATCATATAAGCGAACAGCTATTTTACGACTCATACAAACAACCATTCCTTTTTGAAATGGGTTTGCTGCTGCGTTAAAATGAGAAATAATAGAATGTGCTAAAGTTTTTAGTCTCTTTGGTGTACCGACTACCTTTTCTAATGCTGCCCATTTTAATTTATATGCTTCTGTTTCCTCTTCAAGTGAACCAATATCTTGCATTAATTGTTTATACTCTTCATCGATATCTCCACCAGTTAAATCTAATGGAATTAATCTACTTTCATAATAGAGTGGTAATACTGCTTTATCTTCAACTGCTTGAGCCATATCATATCGATGAATAATGTGTCCAAAAATTTCTTGTGTATTATTCCCTAATAATTGTACCGGTGTACCAGTAAAACCAATGAACGAAGCATTAGGAAGGGCATAACGCATCTGAGCAGCAAACCCTCCGTCAAATCCACTTTGAGTACGATGAGCTTCATCGGAGATAACGATTACATTCCTTCTTTCAGATAAAACTGGATGGTGCTCTTCCCCGCCCTTTAAACGAAACTTCTCAATGGTGGAAAATACAATTTTACCTGCTTCTCCTTTTAATAGCTCTCTTAATTCATCAGAGCTTGCGGCATGTTCAATATGACCAATCATGGAGCGACCTTCCATAAAAGTGTCATGCAACTGCTGATCCAAGTCGGTTCTGTCAACTTGAACAACAATAGTTGGATTATCTAACTCTGGATGCTTGGATAGAATATTTGAGAAAAATAACATACTTAATGATTTTCCAGAACCCGTTGTATGATACATAACTCCAATACGACGGTCACCATCTGGGCGAGTTGCTCGTATCGCCTCTTTTACTGCAAAAGTAACACCAAAATACTGGTGATACTTTGCACCGATCTTAACATGATTACTGCCACCTTTATCAAGAAAGACGATAAAATTACCGATATAATTTAATAAACGTTCTTTTGGAAATAATCCATTTATAAGTGTCCGCATTGTATTTGCTTTATTATTATCAACTGTTTCGCCATCCATTGACTTCCACGATGCAAAGAAGTCATAGGGAGCTGAAGGCATACCATGTTTCGTTTCAATGTTATCTGAAACAACTACAAATGCATTATATTCAAATAGTTGAGCTATATCCGACGTATAATTACGAATTTGTGTATAAGCATCAAATACACTCGCATTTGGATTATTCGGACCTTTTAATTCAAAAACAACCAGCGGCAAGCCGTTTACATAAATAACAATGTCAGGTCTTCGTGACATTCTACCTTCAATCGATAACTGGTTGACTACAAGAAAGTCATTATTTTCAGGCTCATCCCAATCAATAGGATAGGCATGAACAAACTTTTCTTCATTATCTATCTCATACTTAAAATCGATCCCTTTAACCGCTAATTGATGAAATTCAAAGTTCCGATTTTGCCAACCTACCCCTTCTGGTAAAAGGAAAAGTGATGCCAAACGTTTAATATCCATTTCTGGTATGAATGGATACTTCTTCTTTAAAAAACTCTCCAAACGGGTAGGAAGAACAACTTCTTGGAGTCGTTCTCTCTCACCACGTTGAAAAAGATCTTGAGCATGAAGATATTCATACCCTAATCTTTTTAGCCGTTCTATCGTCGTTTCTTCAAATTCAGATTCACCTAGAGGCCTTGTCATGATGTATTCACCTCCGTTAGATATGTTATAATACTTCTGAAATTTCCTTCTCTGCTTTTGTTACATCAATTTCACCTGATAGGAGACGTGGAAGAAGATAGTCTCGTGCTTGAATTAACAAATCAATTTCTTTTGATTGTTTTGCTATTAAAGCATCATACTTTGAAACTTTCTTTTCAAATTCCTTTATTGATTTTTCATCAGGTATAATTACCTTCAGACTTTCTAAATCTTTTTTTGTTATTGAATTAAAAACAGTACCAGAACCATATTGATCCTCAACTGCAAATAAATGTTTTAATGTATATAGAAGGAAAGAATAGTAATCCGATTTTGGTGATAAGGCTGCTAAACCTCTTCCTATAATAATCTTTTTATCAGTAATATTTAATCGACCTACAGGCGCACGAACGCTGACTAAGATTTCTCCAGCATTTGCAACCCTTAACTCTTTTGTACAATATGTTACATGTGAAGGAAACCTATCCCCAAAATCCTTTACCCCCTGATGAAACGGAAGCCCATCTCCATTCTGATTGTAGAATTCCGATTTTGGCGATTGTCCCATTAATATATTTGCAATATTTGAAAGGCTACCTACTTGCCAACCTTTTGGTATCATCCCTAACTCTGACTCTACGAACTCTCCATGTTGGATTGATCCAAAATCAACAAACCGATGTTTATAGAGGGTCATAGCCATTTCTTCAAGAGTTTGATTCATCTTAACATTCAATTCAATCTTTGAATCAATCCCCGATAGAATTGATGCAATTCGTTTTTGTGTTTCTATATCAGGGATAGTAATTACCAGGTTTTCAAATTGCTGCTTATCGACTCTTTGTCTTCCTGAAGTACCAACCATAAGCCTTTCAGCATTTTCTCTGAATGATCTATTAATTGATAAATAATAAACAAAATCATTATCGGTTATACCTTCTTTACCACGTAACACTAAAAATTCAGTTGAACCAAAACCTACTCCACTTCTAAGGTTTTTCACCTGTGCTATCTTACCATTTTCAAGACATGGAGTAATTCTCGCAAATAGTGTATCACCATTTTCAAATCTTGCTCCTCCCGAAATAAACTCCCTTTCCTCTTTTGCTTCAACTGGTTTATAAAATGGTTGTATCACATCCATACTAACAAAAGGATACTTTTTTCCTTTGGTTAGTTTTACATTAGTATTGATATTAATTAAATCAATTAATTTTCCTTTTTTCCATCTGCTCATATTAACCCCTCCAAGTCTTTTTTTATCTTCTCTTGAAGGCGGTTAGATTGTTCAAATTGTTTGTAAAGACGTTGAGTTAATTCAGCCATTTTTTCTTCATATGGTACATCGTCTTCTTCTGACTCTTCAGTTCCAACATATATTCCTGGGGTTAGCTTATAATCATTCTTTTTAACTTCATCAATTGTCGAAACCTTGCAAAATCCTGCAACTTCTTCATACTCTTTAGAAGTATCCTTATTTTTGAAGTTATGATAAATAGCAGCTATTTTATCAACTTCTTCTTTTGATAAAGCTTTTTGCTTACGGCTAACTAAAGTTCCCATTTTACGAGCATCAATAAATAAAATTTCGTTTTTACGCTCACGGAAGCCTTCTTTTCCATCTCGATTCTTACTTAAGAAGAACAAGCAGCATGGAATACCTGTAGTAAAGAAAAGTTTTTCTGGTAATTGCACAATGCAATCAACATAGCCTTCGTCCACTAAACGTTCACGAACTTCTTTCTCCTCTTTAAGATTTGTGGTCATCGCACCATTAGCCATTACAAAACCTGCTGTTCCTTTATTGCTTAAATGGTATAGAAAATGCTGCATCCACATATAGTTAGCGTTACTATTTGTTACCGGACCAATTAATCGAGGATCATCTTTAGAAACACGTTCAGCTCCCCAATCTTTTTGATTAAATGGGGGATTAGCGATAACATAATCGGCTTCTAAATCTGGAAATTGGTCATTAAGTAATGAGTCACCTAAACGAATGTCTGCGTTTATCCCGTGAAGAAGGACATTCATTTTTCCAAGGCGAACCGTTGTTGTCACATTCTCTTGACCATAAAATGAAAGTTCTCTTTTCCTAGGTGCATAATCCTCACTTTGAATAAACATCCCACCACTACCGCATGCAGGGTCAAAGACTTTTCCACTAATAGGCTCAAGCATGGCTACTAATAATTGAACTATACTAGATGGAGTAAAAAACTCTCCACCTCTATTACCTTCTGAAGAAGCAAAAGAACTGATAAAGTATTCATATGTTCTACCTAATATATCAACACTTCTTTCATCCTTAGCACTAAAAACGTCTCTAGAAAATATTTCAATTAAACCTGAAACATTTTCCGCTGGTAAATTTGAGCTTTGATATATACGTGGTAGTATTCCTTCTAATTCGGGATTCTCTTCTTCCAATCGCTTCATTGCTATATCTAAGATTTCTTTAATATTTGGCTGTTTAGCATTTTTTACAATATAAGACCAACGTGATTCTTCGGGTACAAAATATACATTTTCAGCACGATATAAGTCTCGATCTTCACTTATAATTTCATACATTTCTTGATCTGGTGCATACCAATCGCTATTTGGATCCTTTGTCATCGATTCAATTTCTACTTGCCGTTGCTCAAACTTATTGGAAAGGTATCTTAAAAAAATAAGTGGAAGAACATGATGTTTATAGTCGGATGGTGCAATACTCCCTCTCATTTTGTTTGCCGCATCAAATAAATCCTTCTGAAAATCTATATCTGCTTTAACTGTCATACTTTCTCCTCCGATGTTCGTTACATTTATACTCTATTTTACCATAAGAATAGGAACTTTGAACCTTGACAAGGGAACATTAACTCCGTTGTAAAATCAACATGAACTTATTCTATAAAATGCTTAGGACTTACATATTTTAATATCAATGCTGCCTTTAATAATTGAAATAGTTTTAAAACGTCTTCTTGAGTAATGGAATCATAATCATGAAATCCATGTGTAATCGAATTTCGATTTAGTTCTTTGTTAAGTTGTTCTGGAATTGATACAAATGTCTTTTCGTACATCCTTAGTACAGACTGTGCAAACACTTTAATGAATCCTTCTTGGCCATTTTCTTCATTTGTC
>ENA-UOWJ01000816-UOWJ01000816.1-bioreactor-metagenome-genome-assembly--contig:-NODE-816-length-10853-cov-99.966568_pt1 | contig 10853 bp, 9 predicted proteins | sample MGYA00238156_ERZ761611 | MGnify/ENA primary metagenome ERZ761611 (study PRJEB28900, sample SAMN06268034) | bioreactor metagenome | isolation source: Joint BioEnergy Institute, California, USA | place...
TATTTAATGGTGGAAAAATCGTTGGCTTTTCGAATCTTTGGGCGCACGGCGGGTTTTTCCCGGCCGGGTGGTTCGGCGTTTTCCAGGCGGTTGCGATTGTGATTCAGGGATACGCCGGCATTGAAACGCTCGCCGTGGAAGCAGGCGAATCGGACAACCCGCGCCAGTCGATGCCGAAAGCATTCAGAAGTGTTACATACCGGATTTCCTTTTTCTATATCGGATCCATTTTGATCATGTTGTGCGCGTATCCGTGGACGCAACTTGCGGGGCATGACGGCAGCCCGTATGTTCTTCTTTTCTCGCAAGTCGGCATTCCGGTTGCGGCGGCGCTGATGAACCTGATCATTATTTTCTCCGGGCTCTCATCGTGCAATACCGGCGTTTACGGCGGCAGCCGGCAGCTTTACAGTATGGCGAATGAAGGATTGCTCCCGCGTTCCCTCAACAAACTCAACAAACAGCGAATTCCGTACGCCGGCGTGTTTGCAACTGCTGTGGCCATGTCGGTTGGAACCGTCATCACGTATCTTGCGCCGGATACTGTCTATGTTTGGATTACGAGTGCTTCCGCCTTTTCGGCTATTTTTATCTGGGCACTGATCCTCGTGCTGGAGCTTGTGAACCGGGCCGCATCCAAAGACAAAGGCGCAAGTTTTCATTACAAAATGCCGTTCTGGCCGGTTTTGCCGATTGCCGGGCTGGTCATGCTTCTTTTAGCTTTTATCGCGATTGCCATTTCACCGTTAACCCGCATATCCGTTTTCGCCGGTGTTCTCTGGCTCGTCTTTCTGCTTGTATACTACCAAATCGTAGTCGCCCCGAAAGTGCGCGCGGAGAACACGCCACTCAGGGAAACGCCTGTAAAAGATTACTAAGCTCTGAAGTGAACTGCTCCGGATCGAACCGGAGCAGTTTTTCGTGTTTCGATATTTGGTCCTGGAAGATTGCGGCTGCTCTGCGTTTTTCCTGCCGCGAAATGCCCGGGTTCTTCGCAATGTTTGCGCGTTTTCCCTCTGCAAATTTTCGCTCTGGATGTGCTGCCATAGAATGCCAAAAAATCTTTTTCAGGATGTTCCTGCTTTGGGAAAAAACAGATTTTTCCTGTCACCTGGTGAAATGCCGGAGAAAAATGAACACAACAGATTCCGTTTTAAAAATGTTCACTTTTTGACATGCCGCCATTTTGCAGGAATTCCGAAAAAAATGTCGAAATGCTACAGGAAGAGCATTGCCTATATTGGGAGGGATTGCAATGAATCAGGAAGAATATGAAACAGTTTTATCCGTACACCGTGTGCCTGTCTCATCCTTACGTTCGGAATGCAACCCGGACGAGTTTCCGTTTGAAACGACAGATGAGTTGGAAACGCTGCCGAATGAAATGATCGGGCAACAGCGGGCGGAACAGGCGATGGATTTCGGTTTGTCTGTCGAGCAGTCCGGTTACAATTTATTCGTCGTCGGGCCGTCCGGGACGGGGAGAATGACGTATACGCAACACAGTGTCGAAAAGCTCGCATCCGAACAGCCTGTGCCGGATGACTGGTGTTATGTCAACAATTTTGAAAATCCGGACCGGCCGCTTGTCATCAATTTGCCGGCTGGAAGCGGTCTCCGTTTTCAACGCAAGATGGAAACCCTTTTGATTGATATTGAACGGGAACTCCGCGCCACTTTTTCAAATGAAGAAACGGAAAAGAAGAAGCGGAATATCATTGACGCGTCGCAAAGCCAGGTTGAGGCACTTTGGAAAGAAACGGAAACGTTCGCGTCCGGGTTGAATTTTAAATTGGAACGGACCCCGGCCGGCATTCAAACCCTTCCGCTTTTTTTCGGCCGGCCGATGGAAAAAGAAGAATACGAACGGCTTTCCGATGCTAACAAAGAAAAATTGAAAGAACGGGAAAAACAGCTTGAGGAAAAAATCAATGAAACGGTGTACCAGATCCGGAAAATTGAAGAACAGCTCCGGAAAAATCTCGATCGTTTTCATAAAGAGACGGCTGCTTTTACAATTGAAGGCCTGTTCCAGCCGCTAAAAGAAGCTTACCGTGATTTTCCAAAAGTTCTCCGCTATCTTGAAGAATACAACCATGATGTTGTCGAGCATTTTTCGCTGTTTTTAACCGACCAGGAAGAAGGAAATGCCGTCGTTCAGGCGTTAACCGGCAGCAAAGAACAGCAGCTCCAACGCTATGCCGTCAATCTCCTTGTCAGCCATAAAAACGGACAGGGTGCGCCTGTCATCTATGAAACGAACCCGACGTACCAAAACTTATTCGGAAAAATCGAGTACCGCGGCGCGTTCGGCAGCTGGACAACCAATTTTACGCTCGTCAAACCGGGCGCAATCCATCTGGCAAACGGGGGCTATTTGATTTTGCAGGCTGCTGAACTGCTTTCACAGCCGTATGCATGGACCCTTTTAAAACGCGCGCTACAAACGGGGAAAATCCAGATTGAAGACCCGTTTGCCGAAAGGGGCGCTTTCCCGACGAGCGGCCTTAAGCCTGAGCCCGTCCCGCTCAATATCAAAGTGATCATCATCGGGTCTTACTATTTATACGATTTGTTATCAAGGGTGGATGAAGATTTCCATAAGCTGTTTAAAGTGAAAGTCGAGTTTGACACGGTGATGAAGCGGGATGCGGAAAACCGCAGGAAAATGGCTTATTTTATCAAAAGCTATGCGGATCGGAAAAATCTTCTCCCGTTCCACCGGCGTGCTGTTGCGAAAATCATTGACCACAGTGCGCGCCTTGCCGAGGAACAGGAAAAGCTGACAGCGCGTTTCCAGGACCTGACAAAAATCCTCGTCGAATCGGGTTACTGGGCGAAAAAAGAAGGGAGCCCCTTTGTAGACAGCCATCATATCCGCAAAGCGTTGGAAGAGCAGGCAAACCGGACGAACCATATTTCCGAGCAATACCGTGAAATGATCCATAACGGGACGATTATGGTGGATACGGACGGTGAACGGGTGGGCCAAATTAACGGCCTGGCTGTGATGGGGACAAGGGATGCAACATTCGGCATTCCGACAAAAATTACGGCGCAAACGTTTGTCGGGAAAAGCGGCATTATGAACATTGAACGGGAAACCTCTTTAAGCGGACAGATTCATAACAAAGGGCTGCTCATTTTAACCGGATTTTTATCCGGCATGTTTGCAAAAAACAAGCCGATCCCGCTTTCGGCAAGCATCACATTTGAACAGACGTATTCGCTTATTGATGGGGACAGCGCTTCCAGTACCGAATTGTATGTGCTTCTTTCATCGCTTGCCGGAGTACCGATCAAACAGGGCATTGCCGTTACCGGTTCAGTGAACCAGTGGGGCGAGATTCAACCGATCGGCGGTGTAAATGAAAAAATAGAAGGCTTTTTCGCCATTTGCAAAGATCGCGGGCTGACAGGGCGCCAGGGCGTCATTATTCCGCAGCAAAATATTTGCAATTTGATGCTGCATGATGAAGTCGTGGATGCCGTAAAAACCGGCCAATTCCACATATGGGCTGTTCGCCATATTTCGGAAGGGATTGAAATTTTAACCGGCGAAAGCGCGGGAGCAGAACGCACTTCAGGAGACCGCTTCCCGGACGGCACCATTTTTGCAAAAGTGGAAGCCCGTTTTCAAAAAATGTATGAATCTGTAAAAGAAACGAAACAATAATGTAATCTGGCGGGCAAAGAGAGCCCGCCTTTATTATAATTTTTCGGCAAGAACTAGTCTGAAAGTATCATTTCCGTTTTACGCTCTATAATGCTTCCTTCCTTTGCGGTTATAATAATAAAATAGGCAAATGTGAAAAATTTTCATCATCCCGTTTTTAATCGTTTCAAATCCGTATTGCATAAAGGGGGAAGGGGGGGGCGCTGCTGTGGCAATGCAAAAAAAGATACAGAGCGTGCAGCCCGGCATCTGCATAGTCGTGTAGAAAGGATTTGAGTTTGAAATTGAGCAAAACATCAAGTGAAGATTTAAAAAAAATTCCGTTGAGTGAGAATCAAATCAGAGGAATTCTCCACTCTTTCATGCATTCGTTTGAATCGATTGAAGTGCAGACAAGCAAAGACAGGCACCGGGAATTGACAATCGAGCAAGCAATCGATTTGCTTGTCCGCAATATGAGCAGGGAAAGTATACTCGATTTTATCCAACAGCTTAACATCATCCGCGAGCGCCGTTCGAGCGTGCTGGCTTATGTGAAATACATTTTAACCGCATTAGTCGCACGCCTCGAACAAAGCGGAAAAAGGGATATCAATCGTTATCATTGAATTGAGATGGATGCCTTTTCCCCGTCTCTGGTAACTGCTGTAACGTAACCGTTATCGTGGCAGGGAAGATCCATTTTTTGAATGTGCAAAGGAAGCTTTGAATGGAAAACATTTTTCCATTTCGGTTTATAATAAGGGAACGGTGTATAGGTTTTAAAACGAAGGAACCATTGCTGGATGGAAAGATGCGTTTGGTTCCGGATTCCGCAATCGCAGCAGCGTAGCCGTTATCGGTGGTGGGGGTTTTTTTAAAAGCGTGCGGGATATCCATTGTTGCCATTTCATGGGAAAGATTTTCATTCCGGTTTCCGTTCGTATTGCACGTAACCGTTATCGTGGCAAGGTATGTTTAAAAATACGAAGGAACCATTGCTGAATGGAAAGATGTTTTTGTCTCCGGCTTCAGAATGGGTGGGAAGAAAGGGGCCTTCGAAGCGTTCGGGATGTCAAACGTTCATTGCATAGAAAGAGTGTTCATTCCGGTTTTCGCTTATGCTCGGCGAAACCGCTGTCGAAAAATGCATGTTTAAGCGCATGAAAGATCCTTTACTGCACGGAAAGATGCTTTTTGGCTGGATACTATAGGATATGGAGTTAAAGTGCCCTTTGCCGGGTATCATGACTGTACGGAAAGTAGCGCCCCAGATAGAAAGGAGGCATTCAGGTGAGAAAAACCCCGTTGCTTATGCCTTTACCGGCGGATTTTTTTAAAAAAGATACGTTGGAGCTGGCACGTGCCCTTCTCGGTTGCCTGCTCGTCAAAGAGACGGAAGAAGGAACGGCGGCCGGTTTTATTGTCGAAACGGAAGCATACATGGGTGCATCGGACAGGGCCGCGCACAGTTATGGAAACCGGCGGACGAAAAGAACGGAAATCATGTACCATGGCCCGGGCCACGTGTATACATACCAAATGCATACCCATTGCCTCGTGAATGTCGTCAGTGGCCGGGAAGGCACTCCGGAAGCCATCCTGATCCGCGCCGTGGAACCTTTTATGGGAACGGAGCTAATGTTTGCCCGTCGGAAAGTCAAGGAAGCAAAGCAGCTTACAAACGGTCCGGGGAAATTGGCGAAAGCGCTCGGCATTACAATGGAAGACTACGGGCGCGTATTTTACGAACGCCCGCTCTTTATTGCGGAAGGATACGAACCGGAACAAATCGAAACCGGCCCGCGTATCGGGATCGATAACACCGGTGAAGCCAAACATTATCCGTACCGGTTCTGGATAAAAGAAAACCGTTATGTATCGAGGCGGGCGTAAACGGTAGGGTGGTGCGTGAAGAAAGTGCCGAAGAGAAAAAACACCGGCATGTAGCCGGTGCCGAACGATTTTATGAAAGCGAATTTTTCTCATCCCCTGAGTCCTACGATCATCGCTTATCCAAACGAGCAAATGATCCGTTTTTCTATTTTTTAATGGAGGCCGGCAAAATTGGGATAAGCCGGCCTCTTTCGCCAGTCTACCAGAAAAACCCGTAGCCGTACGGGAAGCCGTATCCGCCGTAAAAAGCCGGTCCGAGCAATGCCGATGTTGCTAGGCCGCCTGCAAACCCTCCAAGGAACGGGCCGAAACCGAATCCCCACGGTCTGAATCCCCATGGCCGGAAACCCCATGGCCGGAATCCCCATGGCCGGAAACCCCACGGCCGCAATCTTACATCTTCCTGGTGAAATGTTTCATAATAAGGAACTCCCTGATAATCTGTATTCAAAGTTTTTTCCTCCTCAACCCCATTATTTTTTGTACGATAAAGCATATGTGAAAAAACCGGTGTCTGTATGGGTATCTGCCTTTTATCCCAAAAATTTGCGCTGCATCCCCCGTGCGGCTCAAGTAAGGCATTCGCCAACGTGAAATTTTAAAGCGGCGGATGTTAAAAACGGCTGGAAATATCCGATACAAATAGTAGACAAAAAAGCGGTTTTGTTCCGCCATGAAACAAGGGGCGGGACACGCCGGAAAATAAGGAGATACTTGCTATGATTGGAGCGACGCAGTGGCAGGCTGCGCATCCGCCTCTTGCAAACAGCACACCGCAGGCACAAAAGGCAACCGAGGCGGATCAGGCCAGGCCAATTGTGACAAAAGAAAACAGGGAACAAAGCCTTCCCGCCAATGAAGAAACGAAAGAAAAAGTGAAAAAAGCGGTGGACCAGCTGAACCATTTCTTGTCCGGATCATCCACCCATTTAAAATTTCAATTTCATGACCAGCTGAAAGAATATTATGTTACGATTGTCGACGACAAGACGGACCAGGTGATTAAAGAAATTCCGCCGAAAAGGATTTTGGATACGTATGCCGATATGCTGCACCATGTCGGGATTCTGGCCGATGAAAAGGTATAAGGAGGGAATTGAATGACATCCATACAAAGAATCACAGGGCTTGCGAGCGGCATGGACATCGATTCCATTGTCGAAAAAATGATGACCGCGGCAAAACAGCCTTTGGTCAAACTGCAGCAGCAAAAGCAAATTTTGGAGTGGCAGGAAGAAGACTACCGGACGCTGAACCAAAAATATTTTGACTTCCGCTCCACGCTGTCCAACATGAAATTGACAACCAAGTACAGGGTGCGTACGACAACCTCGTCAAACGAAAATAATGTGACGGCCACTGCGGCAAATAATGCTGCACTCGGATCTGCAACCATCCAAAGCGTTACGCAACTGGCAACGGCTGCGACAAAAATCAGCGGATCAGGATCTGAAACGGCAACAACGATTTCCAAATCCGGTGCCAAAATCAAAGCGGACGCAAGCCTTTACAGCCAGACCGGGAACTTTTTAAACGGCATTACTTGGAACAACGGGGTCGTGGTCTCCCAGTCTTTTTCAGGAGACGGGGATGCGACGGCATCGGTCAAACTGTCCAATCCGCCTGTTTCAACCACGACGGACGGTATTACCTATTATGCTATGAATGTGAAGGTCAATGGCAAAACCTATCAGGTTGTAAATGATAAAAGCAATATTCCTGACAATGAAAAAGGCAATTATGCCGTTTATAACGCGGAAAGCGGCGTGTTGACATTTGACAGCGCGGTATCTTCGGGATCCAGCATCAATGTGGAGTATGTAGCGGGGGCGGTGACAGAAACAAAAACATTGGCCCAGGGTACGGCAACGATGCAGCTGGGGCATGGCTTGATCGCAACGGATGCGGGCGGAGATCAGGCGTTCAGCTTAAAAATCAACAATACAAACTATGTGCTCGAAAACGACAAACTGTACGCAGAATCCGATACAGGAAAAAGCAGTCCGATCGGTACGCTGGATGCTTCAACCGGTCTGATTACGTTTACGGATTCAGCTGTATTAAGCGGAGAAAGCAACACAATTTCCGTCACTTATTCATCAAAATATGCCACCATGTCGCTCGGAAGTTATAATGAAGACGGAAGTATAAATAAAGCGACTTTTTATATTGATGGCACGGATTCTTTAAATACTGTCATGGCAGATGTAAACAACCATTCGACACTTGGGATCGGCATGTACTATGACGCAAATGCGGACAGGGTTTCGCTCACGAGAAAATCGACTGGAGACCTTAACAAAGACGGTGATGAAATCATCATTGGCGGGTCTGGCAATGATTTCTTAAATCAAACATTGCAGTTTAATGGCAGCAAAGAATCCGGCGGTGAGAATGCAAAATTTACGATGAACGGCCTGGAAACAGAACGTACGTCCAACACGTTCGCCATCAACGGCGTAACGTACACCCTTAAAAGCAAATTTGATACACCCGTCACGGTTACGGTCTCTAACGATACGGACACCATTTTCAAAAACATTAAAGATTTTGTGGACCAGTATAACAGCCTGATTGATGCCGTGCAGTCGAAGCTGAATGAAGACCGCTACCCGGATTATGCGCCGCTTACGGACGACCAACGCAAGGAATTGACGGACACGCAGCAGGACCAATGGGATAAAAAAGCGAGAAGCGGCCTTTTAAGGAATGATATGACGCTGAAAAGTTCCCTGTCGAACATGCGGTCATTGATTTATTCAAAAGTAAATAACGCCAATATTTCATCCGAATACAGCCAATTATCAAGCATCGGCATCACGACAACTTCCGACTGGCTGGAAGGCGGCAAGCTGGAAATTGATGAAGACAAGCTGAAGGCTGCGATCCAAAACGATCCGGATTCGGTTGAACTCCTGTTTCGCGCGTCCGGTAGCACAACATCGGAAAAAGGCATTGTCCAAAGGCTGTACGACAGCGTCAATCAAACGTATAACACGATCGTTGACAAAGCCGGAAAGTCCACTTATGTGAACACCCAGTTCACGATTGGGAAAAACATCAACGATTTGACGGATAAAATTAGTGACATGAATGACAAACTGGACAAGCTTGAAGACCGTTATTATGCGCAGTTTACAGCGATGGAGCAAGCGATCCAAAAATATAACAGCCAATATACTTATTTATCCAGCTTTTTCAGTCAGTAATAGTTAAAGGAGGGGCCGCAAATGGCAACACGTAATCCATACCAGGCGTATCAGAACAACTCGATTGCAACCGCATCGCCGGGCGAGCTGACATTGATGCTGTACAATGGCTGCCTGAAGTTTATCCATTTGGCGAAAAAAGCCATTGAAAACAAAAATTTTGAAGAAAAAAATAAAAACATCCAAAAAGCGCAAAACATCATCCGTGAATTGATGATGACGCTCGATACGGGCAAATTTGAAGATGCAGAAAAGATGCTTTCCCTTTACGATTTTATCCTGCGCGAACTGATCCAGGCCAATGTGAAAAATGATATGTCAAAACTCGATACAGCGGAAGAGTTGGTAACGGGTTTCCGCGACACCTGGAAGCAGGTCATCCAGGCGAACCGCCGGCAAACATACGGGCAAGGCGGCAAAGTATGATGGGCGATCTAGCCGCCTGCCTGGAGCTAACGGAAGCGCTGCTTTCGGAATTTCATAAAGAGCAGCCGAGGGATACCTTGATCCAAAACGTCCACCGGCTCCTTGACCGACGCGGCGCGCTGCTTGCTGCCATGAAACCGCCTTTTTCCGCTGAAGCGCAATTGCTTGGAAGAAAAATCATGGATCTTGACAAACAATTGAAGCCCCTGATGCAGGAAACGCTGTCCGGCATCCGGAGCGACATCCAACAAGCTGCGAAAAAGAAAACGTCCATGAAGCAGTATATTAATCCGTACCAGTCCCTGCAGTTAAATGATGGAAGGTTTTATGACCGGAAAAGATAGGAGTTCTGATCAATGCAGAACTTCTTTTTTTTCAGGGAAAGCCGTGTAAACTGCTTTTTACAGCACCATCGGAGGGGGATGACAAATATTTCTAAGAAAAATTCGCCAAAAAAGAAGGAATTTAGACAGGCAATGTGTAAATATATAAGTGTAAGATTATTAGAGAAGGCAGCGCTTTCACTGTTCAAAGTGAAAGTACGAGCATACCGCGGTATGCAAGGGGCTGCCAGTTATGAGGAGGGGTCCACATGATGAACTACAACATTCGTGGCGAAAACATTGAGGTAACTCCGGCGATTCGGGATTATATTGAGAAAAAAGTGAACAAGTTGGATCGGTATTTCGTAGAAACGCCAGACACTTCCGTCAATGTAAAACTTAAAGTCAATCCGGATAAAACTTCCAAAGTGGAAATTACGATTCCGATGCCGCAGGTTGTATTGCGTGCGGAAGAAACCAATGAGGATATGTATGCGGCAATTGACCTGATTGCTGACAAATTGGAGCGGCAAATCCGCAAACATAAAACAAAAGTAAACCGGAAACTGCGCGAAAAAGGAAGCACGAGGGAACTGTTCACTACTCAGGACACCGGACTTAAAGAAAAACAAGCCAGGAAAGAAGAAGACTCAGAACTGCAAATTGTGCGGACCAAACATTTTAACTTAAAACCGATGGACAGTGAAGAAGCAGTGCTGCAAATGAACCTTCTGGGCCATAACTTCTTCATTTACACCGATGCGGAAACAAATCATACGAACATCGTATATCGCCGCAAAGACGGCAAATACGGGCTGATTGAAACAAAATAAGGAACGGACGAAACAAGCACCCGCGGTGAATCCGCGGGTGCTTTTGCAGCGTGGGCCCATCCGGTGAATGCAAAACGGGCCCGGTAAAGCCGGGGGCGGTTTTTAAGCAAACAACGCAAGCCGAAAAGGAACGCGGCACCGGCAGATTGATGAAAACAGCCGGCGCATATGTTCAGGGATAGAAGACCTAATTAGACAATTTGACTTGCCTTGGCAGTTGTTTTGTCTAATTGAAAAACTTAATTGGACATTACAGACTGCCCCGTGGCTCTTTTGTCTAATTAGAGCTTCTAACGGGACAAAATCCCTGGCAGACAAGGATCTTTTGTCTAATTAGGGGCTCCAATTGGACAATTCGCCCTGCCTCGCTAGCGGTTTTGTCTAATTGGAAAACCTAATTGGGCATTTCAATTTGCCCCGTCTGCTTTTTTGTCTAATTAGACGCCATGCCGCAATGAACGCAGCGTCGGCAGAAGGATGAAAATCAGCCGGCGCATAGGTTTAGGGATAA
>ENA-UOWJ01000824-UOWJ01000824.1-bioreactor-metagenome-genome-assembly--contig:-NODE-824-length-10781-cov-18.693082_pt1 | contig 10781 bp, 11 predicted proteins | sample MGYA00238156_ERZ761611 | MGnify/ENA primary metagenome ERZ761611 (study PRJEB28900, sample SAMN06268034) | bioreactor metagenome | isolation source: Joint BioEnergy Institute, California, USA...
AAGCCTGAAAGATTAAATAGGCCACCCACAAGAGAGCCTAAAATTAAAGGATTCTTTAACAGATCAACCAGGATTTTGAAGATCTGCATATCTGAACTACGGGTAAATGCCAGTACAGATAAAATATTGACCAGTGGAATACACAACACCATCACTACGGCGAAAATGGTCATGCCCTGCTGATGAAATAAAGCATTCACTGCTGCAAGTCCGATATAGGTATTAAAACGCAGGAGTGCCTGCACATAGACCCCAAAACGTGCATAGCCAATCTGATAAATCTTGCGCAGTACATATAGAGCAATACTGACCACCGCCATAAGGCTAAAGACCACCAGAACCACATCTTTAATGACTGCCATTTCAATCTTGGCTACGGCCAGATTTAAAAACAGCATGACTGGAAACAGGACAAAATAATTGAGTTTTTCTGCCCCACGCCAGAAACTATCTTCCAGCCATTTCCTTTGTTTTAATACATAGCCCAAAGTAATCAGGCCAATAAGCGGAAACAGTACAGTGAAGATAGTCTGAAACATTGAACAACTCATGATATGGGTTTTGCGGCAATCGCATCCAATTCAATTGCCTGTCAATGAGCAAGGATACAACAACCGGCTCGTTTCAGGATAAAAATAGTGGAAAATTCAATGGATAATAAATAAAAAACACTCTCGCTGGCTTTAATTAAAATACGCTTTAAATCCAACTTTCATCTTTTGCAACATTTAGTGCATCATTTTTTAGTCTTTCAAGCTCCTCATAAACCTTTGCATCAAGCTTCGGACGGACTTTTTCAAACTTAACTTTTAACAAATCCAGGCTTCTTAAGAGCATCCTAAAAATGAGTCTCTCACGGCCTAAATCATCTGTTGCCTTAAAAGTTGTTGGATCAATCCTTAAACGGAAATCCATATTTCTACGTTTAAATGAATAAAAAATACGTTCATCAAAACTATCATTTCCCATTATAATTTCAATGCACTTCCATTTATCTATCGGAATATCATACGACTTATTTTGTAGTTGAGCATTTAAGGCATTTTCTACTGCGTTACGTGCTTTATTTTCGAGATCAAGATGATCTTCTGTTAACACTTCCCTACTTAATTCAGCACTTAACCATACTTCCATTCATACATCCTGTCATTATTCTTATTAAACACACTTAGAATCAAAAATAGATTCAAATAACTTCATAAATCTTTTCGAGACTCTTTTCTAAAATCACCAGATTTAAATCTACTAAAGGCTGTCCAACATCTGCATCCAGTGGATAACTCTCTGTTTTGCCGGTTTGGTGATAACCACGACGCTCATAATACGCGATTAATTCAATGCGAACATTAAGAACAGACATTCTAAGTTTTTTGAAAGGTATTTTTTCTCTAGAGTATTGCTCAGCGAAATCTAACAATATTCGGCCATAACCTGAATTTTGCCGGACTGGGTCAATAGCAAAACTGCCGATTTCAAAACAATCTGGCAAGTGTGTCAGACCAATGCAACCCACCAGTTGATCATTATTTTCCAAGACATAAAGTTCAACATCAGGCCGTGCTAAAAGTTCACTTAACTGAGCCTCATTAATTCGATCACCTAAAACAATGTCATGTTCATGCGTCCAGCCCAAATTAGATCGATAAGCTGTATTAATCAACTTAACAATGCTTTCAATGTCCGTAGCTTGGGCTAAACGAATATTGTTATTTTTCATTTTATAAATATAAAAAAGTCAGACCGAAGTCTGACTTTAATTTTATTTGCTTCTATAAAGCAAATTATTTAGGTTCAATTGGCTCAAACGGCGCAACGACATCGGCATTTTGTGCACGATGACGCATGAAGTGATCCATCAAAACAATTGCTAGCATCGCTTCAGCAATTGGGGTTGCACGTACACCCACGCAAGGATCATGACGGCCTTTGGTCAGGACATCCGTATCTTCACGATTAATGGTAATGGTTTTACCCGGAGTTGTGATGGAAGCCGTTGGTTTCAACGCAATCGAAACACGAATATCCTGACCGCTAGAAATACCACCCAAGATACCGCCAGCATGGTTCGCCAGGAAGCCATCTGTTGTGAGTTCATCACGGGTTTCATGACCGAACTGCTCAGCCACACCAAAACCATCACCAATTTCCACGCCTTTCACGGCATTGATTGACATCATGGCATGGGCAATATCAGCATCTAAACGATCAAATACTGGTTCACCCCAACCCACTGGCACTTTAGAAGCAATGATCTCAAGGCGTGCGCCACAGCTTGTGCCTTGCTCACGTAATGAAGTCACGAGTGCTTCAAAACGTGGAACGGCATCGACATCACCACAGAAGAACGGGTTATTTGGCACTTCATTCCAGTCCAGTTTTTCTGCTTTTTCAGTACCGATTTGGGTCACATGACCACGGATTTCAATACCGAATTTTTCAAACAGGAATTTCTTGGCAATCGCACCTGCTGCTACACGCATCGCAGTTTCACGCGCACTTGAACGGCCACCGCCACGATAATCACGGAAACCATACTTCTGGGTATAGGTATAGTCTGCATGACCCGGGCGGAAAGTTTGCGCGATATTGCCATAATCTTTCGATTTCTGGTCCGTATTGCGGATTAAAAGACCAATTGAAGTACCGGTAGTTTTACCCTCAAACACACCGGAAATAATTTCAACTTCATCTGGCTCTTTACGCTGTGTTGCAAATTTTGAAGTACCCGGCTTACGACGGTCCAGATCCTTTTGCAAATCCGCTTCAGACAGTTCAATCCCTGGTGGAACCCCATCAATAATGGCCATTAAGCCAACACCATGAGATTCACCACAAGTCGTTACACGGAAGAGTTGCCCTATACTATTACCTGCCATGTCAACGACTCCTTATGAATTAACAGATTGAATGAATAAATCACGATATTGACGGCATTGGGCTGCAGTCAGTGCAAAGATACCTGAACCACCACGTTGGAACTGCAACCAGTGGAAATCAACGGTATTGAAGTTTTGCTTCATCGCCCATTCAGAGTTACCCACTTCAATCACGATTAAACCGTCTTCAGTCAGGTAATCAGCTGCTTGAGCCAGCATCTTACGAACTAGATCCAGACCGTCTTGACCAGCAGCCAATGCCAGCTCTGGCTCATGATGGAATTCATCAGGAAGATCAGCCATATCCTCTGCATCGACATATGGAGGATTAGATACGATTAGATCATATTGGTTTTCAGCTGGAATTTTAGCGAACAGATCAGATTCAAGTAACGCTACTTGGTACTGCTTACTGTGATGTTCACAGTTAATCTGCGCCACTTCCAAAGCTTCTTTAGAAATATCGGTTGCATCCACTTCTGAATCCGGGAAAGCATAGGCCAATGCAATCGCGATACAGCCAGAACCGGTACACATATCCAGAATGCGTTGTGGAGTTTTTGGATTCGGGTTTTCTGGCAGGTTATTTACTGCCGCGCCCATTTCACCATTTTCAGTCAGGCAATAAGGAGCAAAGCGGTTTTCAATCAGCTCAACGATTGGCGAACGTGGAATCAGAACACGCTCATCGACATAGAATGGCTTGCCGAAGAAATAGGCCAGATTCAATAAATAAGAGGTTGGAACACGTTCATTAATGCGGCGTTCCAGCAAGCTCAAGAACTCAGCCACTTCGCTTGGCAATAATTTAGAGTCCAGAATTTCAGGATCTGCATTCCAGTCCAGTGACAAGGTTTGTAGAACCAGCGCTGAACTTTCAGCAAAATAATCTTCTGTACCTTGACCTAAGTGCGCATCGTATTGACGTAATGCTGTAACCCCAAAACGAATAAAATCACGAATGGTAGTTAAATTTTCAGCGGCTTCCTGCAAATGTTCAGGGCTAATAGTCGGTCGATCCACTTAAGGCGTCTCCAAGGTCATTTTTTAAAACGCCTTATGATACCTTGTTTTGAGGTCTTTTATAATGCCAAAACCATGAAAAACCCGAATTCTCCATGGTTTATCCATTACAGATCTTCTGGATTTCAGACAGATTAGAATCCTGCTTTTTAAGATTTATCGCTATTTCCGGAAGGATTTATTAACTTAAAATCAGTTTAAGCACCGGCACGATAAGAACGCGATTGATACAAATTCGCCTGATCTTTTACCATCTCCAGCGCACATTGACCCTGTTTAATCTGGGCATATTGGGTATTCATGGTCAGCTTGCATTGCTGTGATAATTTACGTTGCCACACTGTATGCTGATCACGAATATTATTACGATAACCCGCATTCAATTTCAGATAAGTCTTATAGTTTTTCTTCAGACGTTTATTCTGTGCTTTTAATTCTTTTTTCACACATTTTTGCAGTTTAGCTGTATTGCCATAACTAAAGTTCATGCACTGGGTATATTCCTGAGAATAACCTGTAGCCGCCTGAACCTGTAATGCCATTGTCCCCAAACAACCTGCCATTAATAAACATGCAAAACGCATAATAACCCCTTCACCAAAACTGGCTTGTTTCCAATCAATATTGAATAATGAATCTTGTTTAAATTATTGCCTGATACTAACTGAGTCCTTGATAAAATCCTATATTTTTCTCGCTTAAAAAGATGTCACAGTTCTTTGGTTGAAACTTGATTTTATGGCCGCATATAATTCGGCAATGATGTCCAAACGAGCCCAGATCTTATGAGCTATAAGCACAACAATCTTATGGCCATGCGCCAGAACTACTGGAATGACCAGTTATCCAGTCAGGTGCAGCAGGAAAAGGTATTTTTACAAACCACATTAATGCAGCAAGGCGTATTTAGTAGCGCGACACTGGAAGATGCCAAATACCTGTTTTTCAGCTTGCCAAGCATCATTATTGTGAAGGGTTATGCGCTGGGTTTTATGCATGAAACAGTCCAGAACCTAATTCATCAACATATTCAAACAAATAAACAACAGTTACAACAACGATCTGAATTAAAAATTCAATTTCAAATGTCATAATATTCACCCTACACTGGTCAAAACGGCAAGCGATATGCTCTTGCCGAGATTTTCACCGTGAATTCAGCGGCTTAAACTTTTTTAATACGTGCAGACACGGTAATATCCACTACAATGATTTATTCCGCTTTATGCTGATAAAAGGATTGAGTTTACATGTCAGATCAGAACGATAAGCTTAAACAATTGAAAACTTCCTCAATGGATCGACGCTTATCGATCGCAAAGGCATCTTTGCTGGCAGGTACGCGCTGGGCAGCATCCAGTGCGGGTTCTATGTTCTCGAGTGAAGAAGAAAAAGAAAGAAGACGCAAAAAAGCCATGAAAGAACAGGCCGATTATCTGGTTGCAGAAATTGGCAAGCTTAAAGGTTCAATTGTCAAAATTGGCCAGATGATGGCCCTGTATGGCGAACATTTTCTGCCAGAAGAGGTCACTCAAGCCTTAAATACGTTAAATAATAAAACAGTTGCTTTGGCGTGGCCGGCGATCAAAGCCCAATTACAACAGCAATTAGGTTCCAAGCTAGATGATCTGACAGTTGATCATGAGCCCTTGGGCACAGCCTCTTTGGCTCAGGTGCATCGTGCGGTACGCAAGTCAGATGGTATGGAGCTGGTGCTTAAAATCCAGTATCCGGGTGTAGCTGAGGCTATTGATTCTGATATGAGCCTGTTTAAGAACATGCTCAAATTGACCCGTATGGTGCCGCAAACCCGTGAATTTGATCAATGGTTCGATGAAGTTCGTGAGATGATGCATCGTGAGGTCAATTATAAAATTGAGGCGGATACGACCCGTCGTTTCTGTAAACGTCTGCAAAATGATCCACGATATATCGTACCGACCATCATCGATAACTATTGTACTGACCGTGTTCTGTGTATGACCTTTGAACGTGGTGTACCCATCAATAGTCCAGTAATGCTGTCTCTACCACAGGAACGTCGTAATAAACTGGGTGAGGCTTCCCTTGAAATCGCAGTACGTGAGATTTTTGAATGGGGTGAGATGCAGACTGACCCGAATTTCGGCAATTATCTGGTACGTCTAGGTGATGGCGAAAATATTCAGGACAAGATTGTACTTCTCGACTTCGGTGCAATCCGTCAGTTTGACCAGCATCTACTCAATGTAGCGCGTAACCTGATCCAGGCCGGTTATCATCATGATTCAGACATGATGGTGAAAGCCATGACCGGTTATGAATTCTTTGATTCTATTCCGCCTAGCATCAAACCGGATATGGCAAAAGTCTTTCTGTTAGCCACAGAAGCCTTCAGCTCGCCAATGAACAATAAAGACTTGCCTCCAGGTGTGATGGATGAACATGACCGCTATAACTGGAAAAAAAGCCAGCTTCATAGCCGGGTAATGCAGCAGGCTTCTAAATCCATGGCTTCACGTTATTTCAGTGTACCGCCTAAAGAATTTATGTTTATCAGCCGTAAGTTCATTGGCGCTTATACCTTCATGACGGTGATTGATGCGAAAACTAATGTACGCGCAATGATTAAACGTCATCTCTAATAGACTAAGTTATTATTAGCCTTATATAAGACCCGGATGATTTTGTCATTCGGGTCAATTTTTGATAAAAACCAAATTTTTCTTATTTTATTTTTCTATTTATTTTCAATATCTTAAATTTTTAAATCCCCTCTTTATTTTAATTATAAATTGACAATGATTCATGTCATTGATGACATGGTTTTTTCTAGAACTGCATGTCAACATCAGGCAAATAAGATAACACCCCGTAGGATAATTAGAATGAACAATATGGTGAACAAAGCACAAGGATTTGGCTTGTCCATCCTGACCAAAGTGGCTGGAAGTGATTTACTCGACCAATTAAAGCTGCGTAAATTTTTAGAAAAATCTCTTTATCAAAGCTCTAAAGCAGGTTTTAAAACACTCAGCCAGACTCAGAAAATCCTGAAATCTGGTCAGAAAATTCAAAGACAACGTTTACCACATCAGTCCAAATCCCTGTTTGATCTGAATCTGACTGAAGAACAGCAAATGACCTGCGAGGCAATGCAACAGTTTGCCAGCGAAGTCCTTTATCCTTTGGCACATGATGCAGATCATCATGAAATCTTCCCAGAGGAACTCTGGCAATATTCAACTGATCTGGGTCTTAATTTTTATGCGCTGCCTGAAGCTTTAGGTGGCGTAGCTGCAGAACAGAATATCGTCAGCAATGTCCTGATGGCTCAACAGTTGGCTCAAGGTGATTTCAGTCTGACTGCTGGTCTGCTTTCTACCTTTAGTGTGATTAATGCGATTACCCGTTGGGGTTCAGAACAGGTTCAGACTGAGTATTTGACTGCATTTGCCGATGATCCGCATCTTAAAGCCACCTTCGCAGTACAGGAAGCAACAGCTGCCTTTAATCCTTATCAGTTAAAAACTAAAGCAACCTCGAATGGAGATCACTATTTAATTAATGGTGAAAAAACCTTGGTGATGCTCGGAGAAACTGCTGATATCTATCTGGTCAGTGCAGATCTGAATGGCAAAACCGAAGTATTTATTGTGCAACGCAATAATACCATTACTGCACAAAAATCTCCGGCTATGGGCTTGAAAGCCACTCAAACTGTGAATCTCAAATTTAATAACACACCGGCACAACGCTTGGGAGATGACGATTTTGATTACACCGCTTTTCTTGATCTAGGCAATTTAATGTGGTGTGCCATGGCGGTCGGTACCTGTGAAGCGGTTAAAAAATACTGTGTGCAATATGCCAATGAACGGACAGCCTTTGGTGAACCAATTTCCCATCGGCAAAGTGTAGCTTTTATGATTGCAGATATGGCGATTGAAATTGATGCCATGCAAATGCTGATCCTGAATGCCGCCAGTCTTGCAGAATCTGGTCAAGACTTTCATCGAGAAGCTTATCTGGCCCGTCTGCTCTGTGCAGAAAAATCCATGAAAATTGGCACAGATGGCGTACAGATTCTCGGCGGACATGGCTTCACCAAAGAACATCCGGTAGAACGCTGGTATCGGGACTTAAGAGCAACAGCAATCGTACATTCTGGCCTTCATGCCTGAGCAAAGAATAAGGAAAAAAATAAATGAACTTGCAAAATCCTAAAAAATTCAAATTGCTGATTGATCAGGCACATGAAGTTGCCCTGAATGTACTCCGCCCTATTTCACGCAAGTATGACAAAGCTGAACATGCTTATCCGAAAGAGTTGGATATGCTTGCCTCTGTCGTCGATGGTATGAACCAAGGCAGCGAAGGCATGAATGCAGGAGCTGCGGTCAATAAACGCGGTGATAGCGATGAAAGCAATAAAAATGGCGTCAATATGTCGACAGCACTTAGTATTGTCGAAATGTGTTATGGCGATACCGGACTACTTTTATCCATGCCGCGTCAAGGTTTAGGAAATTCAGCCATTGCTGCCGTTGCTAATGACGAACAGTTACAACGCTTTCATGGTATCTGGGCAGCGATGGCGATTACTGAACCAGGCTGTGGTTCGGATTCAGCTGCCATTCGTACCACTGCCATTAAAGATGGTGATGACTATATCCTCAATGGTGAAAAAATCTTTGTCACCTCTGGCGAACGTGCAGATGCGGTTGTCGTCTGGGCGACTTTAGATAAAAAACTTGGCCGTGCTGCAATCAAATCCTTTGTCGTACCCAAAGGCACACCCGGCATGAAAATCGAGCGTCTGGAACATAAGCTAGGCATTAAAGCCTCGGATACGGCTGCAATTAGTTTTATTGATTGTCGTATACCTGCTGCTAATTTGCTTGGACATGCTGAAATTGATGTGGCTAAGAGTTTTGCTGGTGTGATGGAAACTTTTGATAATACCCGTCCACTCGTTGCAGCGATGGCAATTGGTTGCTCTAAAGCTTCTTTAGAGAGAATCAAGGAAATTTTTAAGGATCAGCTAGACCCTGAGTACAATACGCCTTTTTTACAAACATCGAATATTGCAGCGCAGATTTATCGTATGGAAGCCGAATGGGAATCTGCCCGTTTATTAATGTTAAAAGCTGCGTGGATGGCGGATAATCGTAAGCCTAATTCCCGTGAAGCTTCTATTGCTAAAGCCAAGGCGGGTCGTATCGCGAATGAAATCACTTTGAAATGTGTCGAATTAGCAGCATCTATAGGCTATAACGAGGCAGAACTTTTAGAAAAATGGGCACGTGACTCCAAGATTCTGGATATTTTCGAAGGAACTCAACAGATCCAGCAACTGATTATTGCTCGACGTGAACTAGGTAAATCTTCAAGTGAATTAAAATAATAAAAAACTGGAAATACCGCTTCATTAAAGAATGAATCAACAAAAAGGATGGATTTTTTATGGTTTTCGGACTATAAAATTTCCATCCTTTTTCATGTCATGACCTATGTATTCTATTCGTCCTATACAACCTCAAGATAATGCTCAAATTGCCAAGATTATTCGTGAAGTTTCCGTAGAATTCGGACTTGCAGCAGAATCCGGTTTTGCTGTCGGTGATTCAATCCTGGATAACCTGTATGAAGTATATCAGCAGCCAAATGCAGCTTATTGGGTCATTATCGATGAGCAGGATCAAGTCTTTGGTGGCGGAGGTATTGCGCCATTACAGGGTGATCAGAGTATTCTAGAAATACAGAAAATGTATTTCTTACCCATTATTCGTCGTTATGGATTTGCAAAAAAGATTTTAAATCTGACCTTTGACTTTGCTCATGAGCAGAACTTTAAACGAATCTATCTTGAGACTACTGCAAGTCTTTGGCAGGCAGTGAAGCTTTACGAAAAATTAGGTTTTGAACATCTCGATCATCCCGAAGGCAATACAGGTCATAGTGCAGCTTGTGAAATCTGGATGCTAAAAACTTTAGACTAAGCTTTCTTGTGCATCTAAACACATACACTTTAAAGAAAAGCCTGAGATACAAATTCGACTGTTAATTGGCTTTTCTTTAAACAATTCTTCATAAAAAATTCATTATTCAATAAAATCTAATTTGTCTTTGTAAACAAATCATCTAATTTCTTGACGATTTTCATACATCTTCCTAAGATCAATCTAATTTTAAAAATACAGGGAAGCTGAAAGTTGTTGGGCAAATTTTCTGGCAAAAACTATTCATTATTAAAGGTCTTAAATCCTACTACTTTAAAAATTGGGATACTTGGTTTAAGTACAATATTAATAAGTGCTTGCTCCTCACTAGGAGGTAATTCCTTAGAAAAACGCTCTGCTAAACTGTCTCAAGGAATTCAGACTGCATATGCTGTGCCTGCGACAACTGCTACTCGCGTTTCACCTTTAATTATTCAGAATGCCGAAAGACATAGTCTAGATCCCTTGCTAGTAGCAGCCGTGATTCGACAGGAATCTACCTATCGCAGTCAGGTCGCTTCACCTGCAGGTGCTGTGGGTCTTATGCAAATTGTTCCGCGTTATTGGCAATCTACATGTGGACCTGATTTATTTAATGAAGCAATAAATATTGGATGTGGGAGTTATATTCTGTCACGTTATCAGGAATCTAGTGGCAGCCTAGAAAAAGCGCTGGGCTATTATAATGTAGGCCCTACTGCCTATGAGAAAGATCGGAAAATGCGTAAACAAGGCAAAAAATATGCAAAAGAAGTTTTAACGCACCAGAAGCAACTTAAAAAATCGATGTAATTAGAACGTACTAATGATTAATTAAATGCATTCCAGAAATATTAATCCATAAATAAAAAGGCTTAAATTTATTTAAGCCTTTTTCTATTTCATCTTTATTTCACGCATA
>ENA-UOWJ01000837-UOWJ01000837.1-bioreactor-metagenome-genome-assembly--contig:-NODE-837-length-10644-cov-10.269714_pt1 | contig 10644 bp, 7 predicted proteins | sample MGYA00238156_ERZ761611 | MGnify/ENA primary metagenome ERZ761611 (study PRJEB28900, sample SAMN06268034) | bioreactor metagenome | isolation source: Joint BioEnergy Institute, California, USA | place...
AAAAAACTTTATAGCTTAATTTTTTATGTAAATTATTTATTGTGGTCTAAATAATGTAAATATTGTGCTGATTCTGACATGCGTAATGTTTTTAAACGCTCTTGTGCTAAGTCTAACTCACTCATTCGTTTCAGCCTCCAATACAGTTAAGTATTCTTTTAGATCCCTTTGTGGCGTTGTTATATAGAAAATAGATTCAGTTTCTACATCCAATGGTTTAATTGGCACATTACGTTGCTTATCATTTTTTGTAATGTAAACTTGCCGTTGCTGTTCAATATACTTAACCATATCGACAAAATCTGTTGCACTAAAAAGCTTTCGCCGAAAACAAGCTGTTAATGATCTATCTATAACTTCTTGTTGTTCAGGACGCTTAATCGTTCTGAGTATCATATGTAATTGATCTCTAACATACCTTGGGTATTTTGTTCGGATTTCTTCTAGATATAACTTGGCTAATTCATAATCCTCAAAATAACTTGCTACGGTTTCTAAAAAAGCATCGATTCCTTTGGAACGATCCCGAGTATGCTGCGTGTCTTGAATTAATTGGCCTTTTCCATTACTAATTTTATGTTTTGCGATTAATAGGCCATTTTCAGATGCATAAATGTACAAGTATCCATCTCTTTCAGAAATATAAACATCCCTTTGTTTGTTATATGTACCGAGAGGTACTGAATAACGATTTGATTTGTATATAATGGTGTTGTCCTGTCTTACTCTTCTTGTTATACTAGAGACAGGTATTAAATATTGGTTAGTTAATTCTTTGGTGATCGGTCTTAGATGTTTCTTTTCTTCCTGAAACACTTCGACCGGTCTTTTTTTCGTCGTATTATGGATTTTATAATTTCCGGTTCGATTTAACCATTTTATGGCATTTTCATTCCAACGATCGATATTTGTAAATATTCGATGTGCTGCAAAATTGCGTTTGATATAGCCAACGACATTTTCAATTCGTCCTTTACTTTCGGGATCACCTTTTCGGCAAACATGTAAATTGAATCTTCGCTCTTGACGATATTGTTCAAACTCCTTTGTTAAAATTAAATCTCCACCATTTTCACTTACCACAATAAGCGAATCTTGGTCGTATACTATTTCATGTGGAATACCTTCAAACCATCGAAATGCATTTTCATGTGCACGAATCACATCCCGTGTCGTGAATGGTCGGTCAAGAAACTCTGCATATTTATAACGTGAATTAGATAGCACGAAAGCGATGAAATACAATTTAACGGTTTTATTTTCAGGTGTTTTTTGACGTGTTTCACCAAAATCAACTTGAATTTGTTTCCCCATCTCCGGATCAGGAATAGCCTCATAATCTCGCATGTTACTACTCTCTTTTGGAATGTTATATTCCTTACGAAGATTTCTTACATAGGACCTAACGGTACTTTCAGACACTTTTAATTCTGGAAATCTCTCTTTCAACCAATCTTCAACTTGAGATGCCTTCATTTCTGGATGTTCTCGGAGCCAAGAAAGTATTAGGTTTTTATAAGGATCAAGTTTTTTCTTTCTAGTTTTAGTAGAATCAATCCATTCAGCCATTTCTTTTGGACTCTTTTCCAAATAGCGATACAGAGTAGGTCTTGATATTCCTAATTTTTTTGCGATAGCAGTTTTAGTAAATCCTTGTTCTAACAATTGACGAATCTGAATATACACTTCAAACTTGTCCACCTTTCCTAAACCTCCATCACCGCTATACTAGTTGTTCTGTATAAAAATATACCAGTGATGGAGATGTTTTTTAATAGAGTTGGTTGGTTTTAAAGGGCGGAATTTCAACCCCTTGCCCTAGGGCAAGGGGTTGAAACAATCTCCCTTCCCCAAATAAGAAGTGTAAAATCTTATTTATCTAAAACTGTTAATTCTATTTTATCGGTTACAATTTTATATAAGTCTCCATAATTTAGTAAATCTGCTTCGTAAAATGGAAAGTCTTTACCCGTTATTTCTTTGACACGGTATACGGCTTCCTTTTGACAATTTGATAAATTGTCAACTACTACAATGTCATAACCACTCTCCAATAATTCAACCGCGGCATGACTGCCGATATATCCTGCACCACCAGTAACAAGTACAGTCATAGTTGATTATCCCTCATTTTTCAGCTTAAATAAATTGTTTGTATAAATTTATTAAAAAATGTCCCTAGTATGAATAAAAAGTGCAAAAAAGTTCTTAACAATTGTTTTTTGACATAAAAATACACCCCAAAAAGTTTTATTCCCTAACTTTTGGGGTGTGGTACAAGAGTAATCCTTTTTTCAGAATGTCTCCCTATATGATACAAATTAAAAAAGTGATTCTTAATATCCATTCGGATGGTTTACATGCCAATTCCAAGCATCGGTTATAATTCGTTCAATATTTGTTCGTGAAGGTTTCCAGCCAAGGATTCGTTTCGCTTTCTCTGATGATGCAATGAGTACACTAGGATCCCCTGCACGTCTTTCGCCCATTTGTTCAGGAATTTCTCTTTCGGTAACTTTCCTTGCCATATCAATGATTTCTTTTACCGAAAAGCCTTGATTGCTCCCGAGGTTAAATACATCACTTTTTCCGCCATCAAATAAATATTGAAGGGCTAAAATATGGGCATCGATTAAATCTTCAACATGAATATAATCACGAATACAAGTGCCATCCTTTGTCGGATAATCTTCACCGAAAACAGTAATATATTCCCGTTTTCCTAACGTTGTTTGTAACACAACAGGGATTAAGTGCGTCTCTGGATCATGGTCTTCACCAATTTCCCCTGTTGAGCGAGCCCCTGCCACATTAAAATAACGTAGTGCCACATAGTTTAATCCGTGAGCTTGTTCACACCATTTCATCATTTTTTCCATCGCGAGTTTCGTTTCGCCATAGGTGTTCGTTGGCGCGGTTACCATGTCTTCAGTAATTGGAACGGATTCTGGTTCGCCGTAAGTTGCAGCCGTGGAAGAAAAGACAATATGTTTTACATTAGCAGCAACCATCGCTTCGAGTAACACTTGTGTGCCATAAACATTATTATCGTAATATTTTAATGGATTTTCCATTGATTCGCCAACAAGGGAATTAGCTGCGAAGTGAATAACCCCTTTAATATCTTCCTTTTGAAATACTTCGTTTAAAAATTCACGATTACGAATATCCCCTTCATAAAATGTCGCTTGCGGATGAATTGCCTCCCGATGTCCCGTTTGTAAATTATCAACGACAACAACTTCATAGCCCTGATCAATTAATTGATAAACGGCATGGGAACCTATATATCCAGCTCCACCTAATACTAATATTTTCATGATATCAGCCTTTCTTTTTCTATTAATTGCTTTTTCATTATACTATACTTAAGTATAGCATGATTACTGTTTCAATTAGTTGTAGAACTTAAGTAAATACATTTTCTTTATTATTGTGATAAATTATTTTTTTATTTATTGATTTTGAGTTCGAATTGTTGAATTGGATTTATAATAAAAAATAGAGGAGGAGCTATCCGGTATAATTTGCTCCATCCTCTAATTTTTCACAAAATATATTATCAAGTTTAAACCACTATAACTTAAACTTCCTTACCGCTTCAAGTAATTCATCACCTAATCTAGCTAATTGTTCAGCACTTGCTGCTATTTCTTGCATTGAGCTGCTTACTTGTTGGCTAGAGGCTGCGGTTTGTTCAATTCCTGCTGCAGATTCCTCTGATACGGCGGCAATTTCTTGGATGGAACTATTCATTTCATTTCCTCTTGCAACAATATCTTTAAAGGTTTGTGAAATCTGTAAAATGTTTTTTGATTGTTGTGCAACGGAATCATTGATTTGATGGAAAGCTTCTTCTGTACTCTGGATTTTTTCTGATCCTTGTGCGACTTCTTCATAACCAAGTTTTAATGTGCTAGTTACATCATTTGTTTCAGTTTGAATATTTTCTACGATGTTGGATATGTCCGCAATGGAACCTGCAACTTGTTCAGCTAATTTACGAACTTCTTCAGCTACAACAGAGAATCCTTTCCCGTGTTCGCCAGCACGTGCAGCTTCAATTGCTGCGTTTAATGCAAGTAGATTCGTTTGATCCGCAATTTCTTGAATAACAACGACTAATTTCGAGATTACTTGTGACTGTTTTGCTAAGTTTTCAATTTTAGCAACGGAATCTTTTACAACTTCATTTATCTTTTTCATTTGTTGTGCAGATTCACCCATTAACTGACTACCTTCTTCAGTGATTGAGAGTACATCTTTTGAAGAATTGTAAATTTCTTCGTTATAGTTATTTGCTTCTACAAGTTGGGTAGCGAACCCTTCCATTGCCGCAGATAGTTCACTTGCGTTATCCGCTTGTGTTTCTGCAGCGGATGCAAGTTCGTCCATTGTTTGAGAAACTTGCTCAGTACCCGTTGTTACTTCATTTGCAGATTGCGTTAACTCTTCACTATGGTTCGCCATTTGTTCGGAGACACCAGCAATTCTGTCAATCATTTTGCGTAACGTGTCTTGCATTGTTTTCATTGCTTTGGCCAATTGACCTATTTCATCATTTGTCGTCACTTCGATTGGTTCTGATAAATCACCTTGACTAATGGCCATCGCTCTTTTATTTAATATGTTGATTGGTTGTACGATGGATCGAATAATAAAGAACACAAGGATTGTACCAACGACAATGGAAATAGCGATAATAAGAAACGTTTTTTGGAAAATAGGTTTTGCAGTCGCACTCACTTCTGAACTTAATAAGTTTCCACCGATTTTCCAGCCGGTTGTTTCATTTGTAATAAAACGCATAACTCGGTCTTCACCTTTGAGGTGGTAATCGTACTCGCCACTATCTTTTTCATACATTTTTTCTAAAGTGCCTTCTGCTAATCCCTCACTACCTGCTTCATGTACAGGATGGTATATAAATCTGCTATTTTTGTCTAAAAGCATGGCATAGCCTTTTTCCCCGACTTTCACTTGTTCTACTAAACTTTGAATATAGGCAAGTGAGATATTAATAGCAGCAACTCCTGAGCCATCGGCAGTCGATTGAGATATCGTAACGACCATTTCGTCATTTGCAGCAGAAACATATGGGTCTGTAATGATTACTTCACCTTTATTCTCCATTGCCTTTTGGTACCATTCTCTTTCTCTTGGATCAAAATCGGCGGGCATATTAAAATTAGGATAGCTAAAAAATCCACCCGTCGTTGTACCAATATACGTGAGTTGGACTTCTTCAGGATAAAAATCACCATAGTAACGTAGTAATTGATTCAATTCAGAAACTCCTTCTTCTGAATAAAGTCCAGCGTTAATTTGTTGTGATAAAAAGTTAATATTCTCTAACTTTGTTTCAATAGCATTGCTAATAACTGAATCTAACAGTTCAATATTTTCAGTAATGCCCTCTTTCATTTTTCCTTCAACTGTATCTTTCGCAGTAAAAAAGGAAAGCGTTCCGATAAGTAAACTAGGAACAATTAAGATAAATGCAAAAGCTAAAAATAACTTCGGTTTTAAATTTCGTAAAAAACTGCAACCCCATCATCAAAAAGCTTCCTCCTTATTTAATACAGGGGGACAGGTTCATTGTCCCCAAATGTTAATAAATACATGATAGTTACATTGAAATTGGCCAAATTTCTTGTTTCAAACTGAAAAAATACATAAGGACAATCCCATGTCCTGCATCAAAATGAAGTATAGAAAAGTACTATTCATTCACCCCTTTATCGTTTCTCATGGAAAAATTTAAAATAAAGTTTATAAAAATATTAGTTTAATAACTAATTAAACGCTTACTAACCTTGGTTTTTAATCGTTTATTCATTTGTACGATTTATATTTTGGTCGGGAAAGTTTAATTTTGAAAGTTTGAGAAGTAGATAAACAGTGGGGTCGATTCATGATGTCAAATTATCTTTTAGAGTTAGTAGCATTATAAGAGCCAACGGTTTTACCAGTGTTCTTTTTGCAATTTATTTTTTTGCAATACAATTAAACAAAACTATTCTAACACATAATCGACAAAATTCTACACCAAAAAGTGAAATTTCGACAAAATTAATGGAATTTTTATAATAATAAAACATATATATTTTATACATCTTTAAATCGAGTAGTTGTTAAAGGGGGCGTAAGTCCAGATGCCGTTACAAAAGGAATAATCTACGAGAACCGGTATTCCCGTTTCACCTTGTTTATTAATATAACAAACTACTATAATAGAATTATATCTAGCAATTGTTGTCTGTTTTATTTGCTAAAAATACGTTTGGGGGAAGCAGAAAATGGAGTTAGGTATTGTAAAGTGGTATGGCGGATTTAACCAGAAGAAAAATCAAGAAAATAAATTCGGTTTTATTACACGTGCAGAATCTGAGGAAGATGTCTTTGTTCACGAAAGTGGGTTAACTTGTCGTCCAGAGGAAATGGTGGAAGATACAGTTGTCGCTTTTGAACTAAGAGAGAATGAACGTACTGGAAAGGCGCAGGCTGTAAATGTCCGAGTGATCGACTTTCAACAAGTAGAAGACGTCAAACTTTGTTTGCAAAGTAATCATTCATCCATTTGGGAAAAGGGTTTTGCTGAATTGTTTTTTCTACAGCATTCGCGAATTGATGACGGATTAGCTAACATCATTTATGAAAAACTTCAACAATTGAATGAATCCGATATAAACTATGCCTTATCTTGTATTCCGAACCAAGTTTTTTATGATTATGAAATGATTCGCCAGTTTTTAAATATCAATGACCGATTAAAATTCACAATTGAATTATATGAAAAAAGTACAAATACAGATGAGAAAGATACATATTTTCAACAAATGAAAGAATGGGTTGTAAACGATCATGAATCGATTCAAATGCAGATTTTGGAAAAGCTTCCTGAAGAATTAATGGTGTTAGATGAAGTTTGGGAGTTTGTTCCGGTTTCAAAGAAAGTTGAAATTTTAATAAAACAAATCGAAAGTAAAAATGATCGAGATGTGAACATTCTTCAGAAATTAAAATCATATTTAAACGACCGATATATCGCAAAGTTAACTGAATCAATCAAGCGAGACCCGATCATTTTTCCAGTTTTAAGTAGTATCGGACAAGTGGAAATCGCATGGGAAAATGTCGCTAGTTACTGGAATATCATGAGCCGGAACGCGAAAATTATGGCCATTTACCGAGCGGTCAAGGAAAGGAACAATGTCTTTTCGTTTATGACGGCAAATGAAGAAAAAGATGCTCTTGTAAGAATTATTCTACATTTAGTGAAAAATGAACAAAACATGCCATTACCACAGTTGTTTTATACGTTCCAAACAAACATAACGAATTATATTAATGAATTAATTAAAACATTACCATCTAATAAGACCATTGATTTACGACCATTACTTCCAAGCTGTCCGTTTCAATCAGACGGCATCTTCCATTGTGAAGGGAAGAGATGGCGAACGCCAGAGGGGAATTGGAAAGAAGACGATTTCGGCCAAGAACTCGCCTTTTGTCCGCGCATTTATCGTGCCTGTAATGTAAAAACAGTTGAGGAACCGGCAGGGTGCCATATTCATCCGGTAACAGAACTAGGTTGGGAACATTGGACACTTGTTGAACTATTTGCAGCCATTGGTATACAACCCGAGTCTTACATATCAATGCGGATCGATGAACGGTATGTTTTAAAATTAGCAGGCTGGGTGAATCGAATCAATGATATTAAAGAACGGTTATTCTGTTTCGATTGTAAAACACCTCTAGAACCGCATCTTGCGTATTCGAAAAAATTTGCCCGTTACAATATAACTGTAGCCCATTGTCCAGATTGTAGTAGAAATACGTACTTTAACCATTGTTGGAATTGTTCCCACATTATTGATAGTAGGCAAAGTAAAGTGATGTATAGAAACTATTATATTTGTATTGCTTGTGGTTCAGGGCCACAGCCTGGGTTTAATCAACCGCCGATATTGGAACAAGGATCCATTTGTCCAAATTGTGGAACGTATGATATGGAGCCATTTTCAAATGATAAAAATGTGAAGAAATGTCGAAAATGCAATCATAAAATACATTTACGAGGTAAATTTAAGTATAACGATATTTCAGAGTTAGAAAAAATGTCGACTTATTAAAAGCGAGGGATTTCATTTCCCTCGCTTTTTTAAATGTGCGCCCGGCATGGGTGTAATCTCTAGGGTGAAAGTCCCGAGCCACGAAGGCAGAAGTAGTGGTTAGCCTAACGCAAGGGTGTCCGTGGTGACGCGGAATCTGAAGGAAGCGAGCGGCGAACTTCCGGTCTGAGGAACACGAACTTCATATAAGGCTAGGTATCATTGGATGAGTTTGCATAACAAAACAAAGTCCTTTCTGCCAAAGGTGATATAGAGTAAATGAAGCAGATAGATGGAAGGAAAGATTACACTCTTACCCGGGGAGGTCTGATGGATATGTGAAGTACCCTTCATAACCTACTTAGTGATAAGTAGCTGAACCATCAGAAGTCAGCAGAGGTCATAGTACGGATTGGTCTAGAACAATTCGGAAGGACCGAACAATTAAGAGAGAATAGCCCTTTGCATTCAGTGCGTCATGTTGAACACAGAAAACGTAGTACCTCACTTGAGGGAGGAAGCGGTGAATCCCGCAGGGGTCCTCTTGGAGGGTGGAGTGAGCACTGGCATAAGAAGACCAGCTATTCACGGAAGGAAGAATAACGATGCTCTTGAAACGAATCCTGTCACGGGAGAATATGCTTTTAGCTTTACAAAGAGTAGAAAAGAATAAAGGTAGCCATGGAGTAGATATGATGCCCGTACAAAACCTACGTCAGCACATAGTCGAAAACTGGATATCCATTAAAGAAGCCATTCTCAAGGGTACCTATGAACCAATGCCTGTCCGACGAGTCGAAATCCCGAAACCCGATGGCGGTGTTCGGTTATTAGGTATTCCAACCGTGACAGACCGTTTGATTCAACAAGCAATAGCCCAAGTACTATCCAGGATATATGACCCTATGTTCTCCGAACATAGTTATGGGTTTCGTCCAAATCGAAGTGCCCATGACGCAGTAAGGAAAGCAAAAGGTTATATCAGGGATGGTTATAGATGGGTAGTGGACATGGATTTAGAAAAGTTCTTCGATCGAGTGAATCATGACAGGCTGATGAACACATTAGCCAAGACGATTAAAGAAAAGCCACTATTGAAGCTAATCCGCAAATATCTACAAGCTGGTGTCATGATTAATGGTGTGGTTTCAAGTACAGAACAAGGGACGCCGCAAGGTGGCCCTCTAAGCCCTCTACTTTCGAATATTGCACTAGATGAACTAGACAAAGAATTAGAGAAAAGAGGACATAAATTTGTTCGTTATGCCGATGATTGCAATATTTATGTGAAGTCGAAACGAGCTGGGGAACGAACAATGGCTAGTGTTCAACGATTTATTGAGGGGAAACTACGTCTAAAGGTCAACGAGAAAAAATCGGCGGTTGACCGACCATGGAAACGGAAGTTTCTTGGATTTAGTTTTACATCTTCAGAAGAGCCAAAAGTTCGAATCGCCAGAGAGAGTATAAAACGAATGAAGAAAAAGGTACGAGAAATTACATCAAGAAAGATGCCATACCCAATGGAATATCGAATTGAGAAATTGAATCAATATTTAATTGGTTGGTGTGGATATTTTGCATTAGCAGACACAAAGAGTATCTTTGGAAAATTAGATAGCTGGATACGACGAAGACTCCGGATGTGTTTATGGAAAAGCTGGAAAAAGCCAAAAACCAGAATACGCAACCTCATAAAGTTAGGAGTTCCTAGCTGGAAAGCCTATGAATGGGGGAACAGTCGTAAAGGTTACTGGCGAATTTCAAAAAGTCCCATATTACACAAAACCCTTGGAAACCCCTATTGGAGTAACCAAGGGCTTAAAAGTCTACAAAAACGTTATGAATTCTTGCGTCATCTATCTTAATTGAACCGCCGTATACGGAACCGTACGTACGGTGGTGTGAGAGGACGGGGGTTAATCTCCCCCTCCTACTCGATTATATAAAAATAATTTTAAAAATTCAGATAAATTTATTGACTATTAATCGTAATCGGACTAAAATCAATAGGAAAAAAGACCTTATTTTTGTGAAAAGTCCTGGTCAAAACAAAAGAATGAGGCCTTACTTTATGAACACCGTCCACACCATATTAAGGGGGTGTAAAATGAAAAAGTTAAAGTGGTGGCTCCAATGTCGTCTTTTTCGTAAACATCGCTATAATTATTACACACATCAATGCATTGTTTGTAAGCGGGCAAAGTAGTTTGAGAGGTTATAAGATATGATTAGGCTTAGGTTTAAATTAAATTTTCGTAATATTTAGATTTATTTGAGATATACACAAACAGGGCTTTTCTCAATTATATACCGATTATTTGGGGGCAATGAATTGGATATGGAATAAGATACAAGGGGACAAGTATTCAACTAAAGGCACCCATCCCCTTGTACCTTTTAACATATATTATAGGGAAAAGAATCGTTCAATTCCTTACCCCATTTGCCTTTTTAAATTACCAATCTTGTAAACTAGCACATTATTTCAGCTCGCCGTTTTCATTTTAATTCGGCAATAAAT
>ENA-UOWJ01000852-UOWJ01000852.1-bioreactor-metagenome-genome-assembly--contig:-NODE-852-length-10516-cov-8.476723_pt1 | contig 10516 bp, 9 predicted proteins | sample MGYA00238156_ERZ761611 | MGnify/ENA primary metagenome ERZ761611 (study PRJEB28900, sample SAMN06268034) | bioreactor metagenome | isolation source: Joint BioEnergy Institute, California, USA | place...
CCTTGGCGTAATCCACCCATAGATTGCGGTTTTGCATGCGGGAATCCTTGAGATCAGGTTCAGCGTGAGGAGCGATGGCGGCGACAGGAGCGCCGCCACGCTGATCAGAGCCTCAACCCGTGCATCAGGTTCCCGGCCCGATGCTGGTGCAGTTGCCGCCGCCCAGGTATTTCTGCAACACCGCCCATTGCGGGCGATCCACCCCTTTGACCGGCTCGACGGAAAGCTTGTTCTTGCCCCACGACGGCCCGGCCGCCCAGTAAGCGAAGGGGATGCAGTGCTTCTGCAGATAGGCGAGCGTCTGGTCCAGGGCCTTGAGGCCGCTCTCGTCTTCGGCCGGCACGCCGAACTCGCCGATATGGCCCTTCTTGTTGTGCTTGATCAGCCAGTTGACGAAGGGCTCGAGGCGCTTGACGCCGATCTGCGGATCCAGGTTGGGCGCCAGGGCGGTCTTGTAGAGGCCGCTGGCATCCGGGTCGATGTACATGTGCGCCGAATAGATCAGCTTGTTGGCCGGATCCTTCAGGTCGAGCAGGTTGTCGTTGAGCTTGGGCCAGCGCAATGCCGACGAATACTCGGCGCCTTCGACGTAGATATCGTTCTTCGAGTCGAACTTGCGCACGCCGTTGATACCGGCCTGGGCCACCTGCGGCCAGTATTTGTTGGCTGCACCGTGGGGCTCGTTCATCAGGTCGTAGGAATACACGGCCGGGTGGCTGCCCCAACGCTTGGCGATGCGCTCCATGAGGTTCTGGTAGGCGGAAATCGGTACGTCGTCGGTGCCGATCACCTTGCCGTGGTAGCGGCCATAGTTGTGCACGTCGAGCATCACGTCTATGCCGGCCTGCTGCGCTTCATCGAGGGTCTTGTCGATCAGCTTGGCGTAGGTCTCGTCGAACTCGCCATTGGCCTTGGGCTGCAGGCGCTCCCAAATGAAGGAGAAGCGCACCCAGCTGATGCCCTTCTGCTGCCACTTCTGGTAATAACCCTTTGGCGGGAAGAAGAAGTTGGTGCCGTGCTTGCCGGGGATGTGCGAGCTGGCGAATCCCGCGCCGGCGACGTTGATGCCGATCAGCTCGACGGGTTTCTGTTGTGCGCTGGCGATGCCGCAACTCAGCAGGATGCTGGTCCCGAGCGCCACAGCGTGACGCAGGATGCTGCCACTCATGGGTAATGTCTCCTCTGTGCCTGGAAAGGATGGCTGCCTGAAAAACGCGTTCCAGACACATCAGGACGCCAATCGAAGTGAGAGGTTCACCGCAGGCCGGGATATTCACCCTCCCGATTCCCTCGCCTAGACTTACGTCCTATGTCGATTCAGGGCGCAGGCCATCACCATGGCATCACAAGAACAAAAGGAACGCGCGCAATGAAACCAGCCGACGATTTCGTCCAGGCCGGCAAGACGGCGGTACGCCAGAACGTCCATGGCACCATGGAGTTTCTGCAGAAATTCCCGCCGTTCAACCAGATGGACAGCACGCACCTCGCCTATCTGGTGGAACACTGTCAGCTGCGTTTCTACGGCGAAGACGAGGTGATCATCCACCCCGATGACGGCCCGGTAGAGCACCTGTACATCGTCAAGCAGGGCCGCGTGCACGGCCAGCGCCCGCATTCGGCGCGGCGCGGCACCGAGACCACCTTCGAGATCACCAGCGGCGAATGCTTTCCCATGGCCGCGCTGATCGGCGAGCGCGCCACCCGCACCGCGCACCTGGCCGGCGAAGACACCTTCTGCCTGCTGCTCGACAAAGCCGCCTTCACGCGCCTGTTCAGCCAGTCCACCCCCTTGCGCGATTTCGCCCTGCGCGGCGTCAGCAGCCTGCTCGACCAGGTCAACCAGCAAGTACAGATGCGCGCCGTGGAGACCCTTGGCTCGCAGTATTCGCTCGACACCCGCCTGGGCGAACTGGCCATGCGCCAACCGATTTCCTGCGCGCCAGAAATGCCGCTGCGCGACGCCGTGCGGCTGATGCACGAACAGCAGGTCGGCAGCATCGTCATCGTCGACGCGGGCCTGCGCCCGCAAGGCATCTTCACCCTGCGCGACCTGCGCCGCGCGGTGGCCGATGGCAGCTCGCTGGAACAACCGATCAGCAGCCTGATGACCCAGGCGCCGTTCCACCTGCCACCGAGCGCCAGCGCCTTCGACGCCGCCATCGCCATGACCGAGCGGCATATCGCCCACGTCTGCCTGGTGGAACAGGGCAAGCTGTGCGGCGTGGTCTCCGAACGCGACCTGTTCTCCCTGCAGCGCGTCGACCTGGTGCACCTGGCGCGCACCATTCGCCACGCCGGCCGGGTGGAGACCCTCGTCTCGCTACGTGAGGACATCCGCCAACTGGTCGACCGCATGCTCGCCCACGGTGCCAGCGCCAGCCAGATCACCCATATCGTCACCCTGCTCAACGATCACACGGTGTGCCGGGTGATCGAACTGACGCTCGAAGATTTGGGCGACCCGGGCGTGCCGTTCGCCTGGCTGTGCTTCGGCAGTGAAGGCCGGCGCGAGCAGACCCTGCACACCGATCAGGACAATGGCATGCTCTTCGAGGCCGAGGGCAACGTGCAGGCCGCCGAGATTCGTGGCCGCCTGCTGCCGCTGGCCATGGAGATCAACCAGCGCCTGGCGCGCTGCGGCTTCACCCTGTGCAAGGGCGACATCATGGCCGGCAACCCGCAGCTGTGCCTGTCGCGCCAGGAATGGTCGCGGCGCTTCGCCGGTTTCGTACGCGAAGCCTCGCCGGAAAACCTGCTGGCCTCGACCATCTATTTCGACCTGCGCACCGTGTGGGGCGATGCCAGCGGCTGCGAAACGCTACGTGATGAAGTGCTTGGGCAGATTGCCGGCAACAGCCTGTTCCAACGCATGATGGCCGAAAACGCCTTGCGCCAGCGGCCACCCGTTGGCCGCTTCCGGGATTTCGTGGTGGCCCGCCGCGGTGTCGAGAAAGACACCCTGGATTTGAAGGTGCAAGGCCTTACCCCGTTCGTCGACGGCGCCAGGCTGCTCGCGCTCGCCCATGGCATCAAGGCCACCAACACCCAGCAGCGCCTGCGCGAACTGAGCGAGCGCGGAGTGATTGACCCCCTCGACGGCGCCGCCTATGAAGAGGCCTACCACTTCATCCAGCAGACCCGGCTGCAACAGCACCAGCTGCAGGCCCGCCAGGGCCAGCCCTACGCCAACCGCCTCGACCCGGACAGCCTCAACCACCTGGACCGGCGCATCCTGCGTGAATCCTTCCGTCAGGCCCAGCGTCTGCAAACCAGCCTGGGGTTACGCTACCAGTTATGAATGCCTTCTCCTGGCTGAGCCGCCGCCGCACCACTCTGCCCGCCGACCAGCAGCAACGCTGCGCCGCCCTGCCCGCCCCGCGGGCAGCGGATGACACACCCCTGGCCCAGCAACGCCTGGTGGTGCTCGACCTGGAAACCAGCGGCCTGGACACCAAGCGCGACGAGGTCCTGTCGATTGGCGCCGTGGTTATCGATGACGGCGCCATCCGGCTCGGTGAACAGTTCGAATGCACCCTGCAGCGCGACGGCCACACGGTCAGCGCCAGCGTGCTGATCCACGGTCTGGCGCCCAGCGCTATCGCTGCCGGCATCGAGCCGGGCGAAGCCTTGCTGGCGTTCATGGAGTTTCTCGGCGACAGCCCGCTGCTGGCCTTTCATGCCGGTTTCGACCAGCGCATGCTGGCCCGTGCCCTGAAGCACACCCTCAATCTGCGCCCGGGCCACCCCTTCTACGACGTCGCCGAGCTGGCACCGATGCTCTGCCCCCAGGCGGAAATCCGCAACGGCGGCCTGGACGACTGGACCCGGCACTTCGGCCTGCAGGTCGGCCAACGCCACCACGCCAGCGCCGACGCGCTGGTGACCGCCGAACTGGCGCTGATCCTGTTCAGCCGGGCGCGCAAGCAGCAAGTCGACAACCTCAAGGCACTGGAGCAACGGCTGAAAAGCTGGCGGCAGCGCTTGCAGGGACATTCGCTCTAGGCACAGACCGTCCCGGGTTACGCCTTCGGCTAACCCGGGCTACGGGATTGTTTGCCGGCTCGTAGCCTGCGGTTGAGCGCAGCGATACCCAGGAAAGGCGCCGCCCAACTACGTGCGGGGCGATATTGACCACCACGTAGAAGCGCTTGCCCAGCACGCGCGCCTCGCGGATGCCCTGGGCCAGGTTGGCGTGGTCGAACTCGTTGTTGCGCACCCGCAGGCTATAGCGTGGCTGCCCGGCATACACCGCATCGGCGCCATAGGCGAAGGCGTAGCGCATGTTCTTCAGGCTGCCGGCCGGTGACAGCAGTTCGGGGCGAAACGGTTGGCTGGACATGATGAAACGAGCTCGCGGCAGAACAGGGCCGGTGATTCTAGAAACCCCGGCCCACCCAACCATTGATCCATGTCTATGCCGGCACAGCCTGCCTCCGCGACCGCCGCTTATCGCTGCGCAGCAGCTCCGGCACAGGAAACAATCGGGCGATGCAACGCGCCAGCTGCCGGCCGGCAAGGCGCTCCTCGCGCAAACCAAGGCGCCCGCTCATCGCCGGTACCACAGGCGGAAGAAACCCAGGGCGAACAGCAGGGCGATCTGCATCATGGCCACGCACAGTTGCAGGAACGATTGCACCGAGCTGTTGGCGGCCGCATCGGTGACCCCGGTCAGGCCATTCCAGAATGGTTCGGGCAACAGCTGCAGGCCCAGTTGAGCGAACGGCCAGCCGCTGAGCATCAACAGCTCGATCCAGTCGAAGCGGCCGACGAACATCATGCCGATCAGCAGCACGCCGGCGATGCACAGGCCAAGGAAGAAACACGCAGAGAATTGCAGTAGTACGCGCATGGCGATCTCCAGGGGGCGTGCGCCTGGCACGCCCCGGCAAGGGTCAGGAAGCGCTGGTGGCGCTGCTGGCGGGGCGGCCGACGCCGTACCAGTCGAGTTTGCGGGTCAGCACCATCACGCAGCCCAGCACGCCGAACACCAGCAGCGAGCCCATCAGCAGGGCGTAGTCCTCGGCGCTCAGCAGGCCGTAGAGCAGGCCATACAGGGCCGCCAGCAAGGCGCCGAAGAACGCCCCGCGCAACCAGCTGCGCAGCACGCTACTGACGTAGAAGCTGTTCAGCGCCACGCAGCCCAGGGCGGACAGGCCGTAGGCAACGGCAAAGCCGAGGTGCTCGGAGAGCGACAGCAACAGCAGGTAGAACAGCGCCATGGACAACCCCACCAGGGCGTACTGCACCGGGTGCACGGCCATGCGTTTGAGCACTTCGAAGAGAAAGAACACCGCGAAGGTCAGGGTGATGAACAGCAGCGCGTATTTGATCGCCCGGTCGGCCTTGAGGTACTGGTCCACCGGATCGATGAAACTCACCCCGAATGCACGGTTCTGCATCGCCGCACAGGAACCGCTGACGCAACTGCTCAGGGCATCCTGCATGTCGGTGGCGAAGAAGCTGGTCTGCCACTTGGCGGTAAAGCCCTGCTCGCTCACTTCCCGCTGGCTCGGCAGGAACTCGCCGACGAAGCTCGGGTGCGGCCAGTCCGAACGCAGCGTCACCTGGCTCTCGCGGCCGACCGGGGTGATGCTCAGTTGCTCGGTGCCTTGCAGCTTGAGGTCGAAGGCGAAGGTGTAGGTCTGCTCGTCGCGGCGGTCATGTGCCGGCAGCGCCACATGCACACCGCTGCCGAAGCTGTCGTCGCCACTACCCGGCTCGAAACCCAGGCTGGCGCCATTGAGCTGCAGCTTGAGGTCATTGCCGATGCCACGCACATCGCTGATCCCCACGGCAATGAAGGGCTCGCCAAACCAGTAGGCGTCGACGTCGCTGATGCCGTAATTGGCCGGCACCTTGAACTCGCCGTTTATCTGGCTATCACTGTGGTACAGGCGCGCCTGGTAGATGCCGCGGTAACGCAGCTCGGTGCGCACATCACCGTCGAGCACGAAACGCTCCGGCAGAAAGTACAGGCGCCCCTGCTCGATCGACTCTTCCTGATAACGCTCGTCGCTGTCCTTGCGGGTTTTCCAGGTCAGCACCTTCTTGCGATACGGCACCACCATGATCGGCCCGGTGACCTGCTGGGCATAGCTGGAGCTGCGGGCGATATCGCGCAGCACGTCATCGCGCGCACCTTGGCGCTCGTTGACCAGGCCATCGATCAACAACAGGGGAATCATCAACAGCAGAATCAGCAGGGCAATGGTGCCCAGTTTGAATAGCAGGCTTCGGTTCATGGCACAGCGCTCCGTGCAGTTGGGATGCACGCAGTCTGGCCAGGCCCGGTGGAGCCAGTGTGGAGCGCAGATGGAGTTTATGTGGCCGTTGCGAGGTGCCGGCGCTGCGGGTGGACGAGGGTGTCACCCGCACGGCGGTCGTGGCGAGGTGGCCGCAGGCGCAGCCATCGATCATTCGCCGCGGATGTACTGCTCCAGATGCTGGATCAGGTCTTCCTGATGGCTGATGATGTCCTTGACCAGGTCACCGATCGACAACAGACCGACCAGGCTGCCGTCTTCGACGACAGGCAGGTGGCGCAGACGGCCGTCGGTCATCAGCTCCATGCAATGGCGGGCATCTTCGCTCGGCGCCACGGTGATGACCTTGTCGGTCATGATGTCACTGACCTTCATGTTCACCGGCGAACGCTCCTGCACCGCCACCTTGCGCACGTAGTCACGCTCGCTGACGATACCGGCCAGGCGTTCCCCGTCGAGCACCACCAGGGCACCGATGCCCTTTTCGGCCATCAGCTTCATCGCAGCGAACAGGCTGCTGTCGGGCGTCACGCTGTACACGTTGGATATGGGCTTGCTCTTGAGTACGTCGGCCACGGTCTTTTTCATGCAGGTCTTCCTGTCCGGTTGATTGGCGAACCCCATCAGAATAACCAAAGTCCGGCCATCTGTACCCCCCGTGATTGCGCCAAGTCGCCGCCGGCAACGGCGACGTCGTCGCCGACACTCAACGCCTGAAGCACAGGCGCACCTCGGCGCCGCCTTTGACGTTGGCGATGTTCAGGCTGGCGCCATGCAGCTGGGCCACCTCCTGCACGAAGTTGAGCCCCAGGCCCGTGCTCTTGCGCCCGGTAGCGGGCCGGGCCAGGGAATAGAACCGTTCGGTAAGGCGCGGCAAGGCGTAGTCGGGAATCGCCGCCCCCTGATTGAACAGATGCAGTTGCAACGACTCGCCATCGGCCTCGCAGGCGAAGCGGATCAGCCCACCAGGCGGAGTGAAGTCCAGCGCATTGTCGAGCAGGTTGCTCAGTGCCTGGCGCAGCAGGAAGCGCTCGCCGAGTAGCTGCTGCGAGGCATCCACCTGGTTATCCACCTGCACCTGGCGCTGCTCGATGCGCGCCATCTGGGCGTGCACCAGCTCGTCGATCATGGCCTGCAGCGGCACGGCAACGCGCTCTTCGAGCCCCTGGCGCTGCTCGACCTGGGCCAGGTGCAACAGGCGTTCGACCAGGTTCTGCAGGCGCTCGCCCTCCTCGCTGATATTGGCCACGAAACGCTGGCGCTGGGCCGCGGGCATCTCGGCCTCGAGCAGCTCGGCGGCGCCACGAATCGCCGCCAGGGGGCTCTTCAGTTCGTGGGTCAGGGTATGCACGTAACGCTCGACGTAGGCCTTGCCCTCCAGCTCGGTGCGCATGCGCTCCACCGCCTGGGCCAGTTGCCCGAGTTCGCCGCCACGCACCTGGGGCAACTCGGCACGCTGCCCCTCGCTGACTGCCTGTGCATAACGGGTCAAGCGGCGCAGCGAGCCGCTGAGCCACCAGCTGAGCAGACCACCGACCAGCAGGCCCAGGCCGATCAGCCCGGCCCCCAGCCAGCCGAGGCGCCGCTGCGAACGCTCGATATAGGGCTGCAGCGTACGGTTGGGCTTGGCCACCGAGACCACGCCGAGAATGCGCTCGCCGTCGACGATCGGCGCGGCCACGTACATCACCGAGGAGTCCGGGTCTTCGGGGTCTTCCCGGGTGGAGCGCACCCCATAGCGGCCCTGCAGGGTCAGGTAGACGTCGTTCCAGCGCGAATAGTCCTGGCCCACCGCCAGGCCGCTGGAATCGAGCAACACGATGCCGTTGGCGTCGGTAACGTAGATACGGTGGTTGACCTGGTTCTTCGCCACGCCCCAGATCTGCGCGCCGGGCTGGCGCTGGCCGTAGGCCTTGAGCAACTCTGGCAGCGCCCCCTGGGCAAGCCGCCCCTCACGTACATCCTCACGCAGCAGCACGGCCAGCAAGTGCGCGGTGTCGACCAGGGTTTCCTCGGTGGACTGGCGCACGCCCGGGCGGATTTCGTCCATCACCGTGCTCAGCACGAACCAGCCGGACAGCCCGACGAACAGAAAATAGGCCAGGAAAATACGTACACCGAGCGGCATCAGCGACTCTCCTCAACGCGGGGCATCGGCCCTACTCCAGCTTCAGGCTGTAGCCGAGGCCACGGTGGGTCTGGATCGGTTCGGCCTGCGGCGCAACCTGCCGCAGCTTGGCGCGCAGGCTCTTGATATGGCTGTCGATATTGCGCTCGTAGCCCACGTCGGCGGCCACCCCCAGGGCATCGAGCAACTGCTCGCGGCTGAACACCCGCTCGGGCTGGCCGAGCAGGCATTGCAGCAACTGGAATTCGAGCCGGGTCAGGCTCAGGGGCTGGCCGTGGTAGTCGATGCGTACCCGCTCATTGTCGAGGCGAAACGGGCCATCGGCGGACTTTGCGGCCGACTCGCGCGGCGCCATCCGCTTGAGAATGGCCTTGACCCGCGCCGCCACTTCCCGGGGGCTGAAGGGCTTGACCACATAATCATCGGCGCCGATTTCCAGCCCCACCACGCGGTCGATCTCGTCATTGCGCGCGGTGAGGAACATCACCGGCACATCGGAGAAGCGCCTTAGCCGCTTGCAGGCCTCGAAGCCGCTGATATCCGGCAGGCCGACATCGAGAATCACCAGGTCGAAGGCCTCGTGCTGCAGCAGCGTCAGCGCTTCACCGGCCAGTGTCGACCAGCGCGTGGTAAAGCCCTCGGCCTGCAGGGCATACACCAGGGTGTCGGCAATTGCGGCTTCATCTTCGACGATCAGGACGGTCGCCATGGTTGGCATCCTTGCGGCACGTGGGTTGCGGAGCCTGCGCGAGGTAACGATAGGCGTCAATAGCCCAGTACCGAGGCCAGTTCATGCACAAAACACGTGGATCATTCTGTGGATAAGCTTGGAGTGAAGCCCTGAATACCGCTAAAAACGCGGCTTGCAAGCAGCCGCTCACTATTTGATCAGCGCCTTATTCACAGGCTGAAGCGCGGCAAGGCCTTGTTGTGAAAAGGATTCTGTCAAGCCGAGAATTTCCCTTGAGCCCCTGCTGCTCATGCACAACTTGAGTGGAACAGTTTGTGGATAACCTTTGCATGGCTGGCTGCAGGCCCGGTGAATCGGGCACTCCGGCACGCTGTTCATTTACTGACCAACGCCAGATCGGCGGATTCCTTGCGGAACAATGCGCGCAGAACAGGATAGCTCGCGACATACGTCAGGGCGCTATACACAGTAGCGGTGGAAGGCTCTGTGGATAAACCTGGTATCGAACTGCGCAAGCCACGTCGGTCGTGGTTCTCAGGCGCCTGATCAGTTATTGATCAGGCGCCCTCTGGATCGTCACAACCTGCTGTATTGCTTGACTTTAATAACCAGAGAAGGCTTGGGATCAGCAAGCATAAACGATCCATTATTCATGCACAGTGGCCGTGCACCATCCTGTGGACAACCTTGGGATCATCCCTTGCAGGCCACAGCCATCGCGGCCTGCAAGTAATCGTTCATTTATTGATCAGCTATTGCCCTGTGCTTACTCCACCCGGAAGCGGCCGGTGTTGCGCGACAGGGTTTCACTGCCACGGCGCAATTGTTCACAGGCCTCGCTGACCATCCGCGCACCGCCGAGCAATTCACTGGCGGCCTGATCGACCTGCTGGATATTGCCGCTCACCTCGTCGGCGGTCGCCGCCTGCTGCTCGGCAGCGGTGGCGATCTGCGCCAGGCGGTCGCTGACCCGCTGCACCGACTCGACGATACCGTCGAGGTCGGCACTCATCGCCAGCACGTTGTCCACGTCGCCTTCGGCCTGATGCATGGCCTGCTCCATCTCGGCCACGGACTGGCCGACGACCTTGTGCAGGTCGCCGACGGTCTGGGCGATCTCCGCGGTGGAGTTCTGGGTGCGCTGTGACAGCGAACGCACTTCGTCGGCGACCACCGCAAAGCCGCGCCCCTGCTCGCCAGCGCGCGCCGCCTCGATGGCCGCGTTGAGCGCCAGCAGATTGGTCTGTTCGGCGATGCCCTTGATCACGTCGACCACCCGGGTGATCTGCTCGGTCTGCTGGCGTAGCTTGTGCAGGGTCTGCGCGCTGCCGGCCAGGCGCTCACTGAGTTCACGCATGCTGGCACTGGTGCGGGCGCTGCGCTGGTTGCTCTGGTTGGCGATCTCGCGGGTCTGCCCGGCTTCCTGGGCGG
>ENA-UOWJ01000854-UOWJ01000854.1-bioreactor-metagenome-genome-assembly--contig:-NODE-854-length-10511-cov-7.802601_pt1 | contig 10511 bp, 9 predicted proteins | sample MGYA00238156_ERZ761611 | MGnify/ENA primary metagenome ERZ761611 (study PRJEB28900, sample SAMN06268034) | bioreactor metagenome | isolation source: Joint BioEnergy Institute, California, USA | place...
TCATCCAGCTCATTACCCTGGCTTTATCTGTCGGCATTTATTACCCGTTCGTTCGTAGCATGGATAAGGCTGAGCTGAGAAATGAACCGGACGAACAACAGGAACCAACGACGAAGGATAGCATTGCTTAATCCATTAAAAGGCGCTTGTCCTATTTGGCAAGCGCCTTTTAATGTAAAAAGAGGAAATGCTGCGGGCAAATTCGTTTCATTTCCATTGCCGGCAACCTGTTTTCCAACAACCGGTTGCCAGGAATAGGCGGAGAGGAAATGTTTAGGACCTTTGGCTGACTATTGATTCTATCTTATAAGTATTGGCTTTTCACAATCTCCAGTATCCCCGCTTTTTCAAGATATGGGGACGGTGCTAGGAAAGTAACCGTAACCGTTCCAGGATGCCTTCCAATCTCAATTGAACCGTTAATCGTAGCACGGTTCATGACTTCCGGAATGGATATACCAAGCGTTTCGGCAGCTCTCTGCAATCCATTATCGGTAGCCTCATTTAAATTTGCGCCGGTTCCAATAAATGAAACCGGATAAGATTCTTCCAGATTTTCAATGTTCCACTTGTTTGCAAGCCTTTCTGCTTTTTCCCTCTCGAACGGGGTAATTGGCCGGGCAAGATAAGGAAGGTCTTCTACAGTCGGAAGCAGAATAGGACCATTTATGTTCAATCCTTTGATTACTTTAACTTGAAGATGGACAATACCTGCAACATCGGTTGTATGGCCAGCGATTTCACCATTTCCTTGCATGGCATGCATATCACCAACATAAACGCCGCCACCCGGAACTTTAACAGGGCAAATCAAAACGGCGCCTTCACGGACACGGTTGATATCCATATGTCCATCCGTCCGTTCGGATAGCTGTTCTTCCGTAATGCCATACTCGTGTGGGGCGTTAATAAGTGCCTGCCCGAAGTCTCCAGCATTATGTGAGTCTGGAAACGGGCGCGATGGCGTTGTCCCTAGCTGCCCTAAAAACGGGCGGAATCTTGCGATGGCACCTGTAATGTCATGGGGGGCGAATGTCACGACAGGGTTTTGCACAGAATAATCCGGAGTCGCCATATACTTTCGTCCGTCATGTGCAATATTTTCAGCAGCCTCCTTATCAACGGTTATCCCGATTTTTCGCTCATCGTCAAAAACCATTGTATAGGCATTAGTGAATGTGAACGGTGTTACATCGGCATGGCAGTTTTTACAACGGATTGCTTCAGGGCCAATTCCTTCAATCACTGTTTCGGGATACAATTCCCCGCAATGAGGACATTTAACAGCAATAAATGGATCACCAATAAATCTGCCTTCTATCACTTTATCATTGCCAGAAGCGGTTGCCTGTGAAGTGACCCGCACAGACTTGATATAAACGGCAATCGCATCTCCAATTTCGGCTCCTACCACATTTACAGGTTTTGTCACTTCATGCCCGCCACGAAGTGAAGGGGTAATCATCGGTCCCCAGCAGCCGGGCGCTGTATTTGCTATAATATGTCCGCCATCCTTTACAGGACCAAGCATTTTTCTATTTGGATCAAGAATTCCGTCCGTGAATTCGCTTACAAAAATAGTCTGCATCGCTTCCATGTGAATCCCTCCCTGTCCATTTATGGCCATTATATCAGGTTTTAAAGAGGGAAGATATATTCTTTAAGATTTTTAGAGGCCAACTTTTGTGTCTGTCACAGAAGAAATTAAAGCCAAAATATTTTGCTTATTGCTCATAAATTTTAGATTAAAGGGCCCAAAAGCTGTTAAGCAACTGTGAAATCAGGGTTGTTTATTTTGTTTCTACTTTTAGTGTTTTCTTGTATAGAATCAAAAGCAATAAAGAGAGTATTTTTTGAAAATATTAAGTCAAAATAATATTAAAAAATAATATTGACAATAAAGATATAGTGGTCTTATAATTTGCCTAAATAAAGAAAGTTTATTAAGTTTACGGATTATTCTGTTCGTGGAAGAAGGACTTTGTTAATAAACTTTATTAAGGAAGGAGGGAAGGTCGCAGTTTTTTCATTTAACAACGTTTAAAAAGGAGTAAACATATGGCGAGTAAAAGTGACATATTAAAACAGGAAGGAAGTATTTTTCCGGGGGCGACTTATGCAGAAGTTGTATTGGCACCAGCGTATGAAAATGCCAAACGGTATCTACTTGAACCAATGATTGCGATTCATAAGGCGCATTTGATTATGTTGGTGGAACAAAAATTGATTACGAAAGAGGATGCCGGTGCGATCATGGATGGCATCCGAGCACTTGATCTGAAACGTTTGAAACAGACAACGTACGATGGGAAATATGAAGATCTTTTCTTCCTTGTAGAGAGCAAAATCATGGAAGTGGCTGGTGAACCAGGAGGCAGCCTGCATTTGGCCCGGAGCCGAAATGATATGGGTGTCGCAATGTACCGCCTTGTTCTTCGGGAACGACTTCAAGCTGCAGTACGTTCATTACTTGAATTTCAGGCCACATTGTTAACAGTGGCGGAAAAATACCGGGAAACTGTTGTGCTTGGGCATACCCATACCCAGCAGGCGCAGCCAATGGTATTTTCTCATTATCTTCTCGGTTTTTATGATGTCGTTGAGAGAGATATGAAAAGATTAAAAGCCGCATATGATACTTGTAATAAGAGCCCACTAGGCGCAGCCGCACTTACAACAACTGGCTTTCCAGTTGATCGTAGCAGGGTGGCAGAACTTCTCGGTTTTTCCGGAATAGTTGAAAATGCCTATGATGCAATCGGGGGAGCCGATTATCTGGCTGAGATTGCAGCCGCTTTTCAACTTGCATTTATTAACTTAGGAAGATTTTCCCAAGACCTATTACTATGGTGTACGCAGGAATTTTCTGCTCTCCGTGTTGCTGATCCATATGTCCAGACCAGTTCCATCATGCCGCAAAAAAGGAACCCTGTGTCGCTTGAACATATACGCGCGTTGAGCTCAAGCGGGGTGGGAAATGCGCAAACTGTCCTACAAATGCTCCATAATACGCCGTACGGCGATATCAATGATACAGAGGATGATTTGCAGCCTTACTTGTGGAAAGGACTCAGACTGCTGAATCAGGTTTACCGATTAACGAATGTTGTAGTTGGTACTGCTGAATTAAATGAAGAGACACTAAAAGAAAGGGCAAGAAAAAGCTTTGCCTCCGTGACCGAACTTGCGGATACCCTTTTCAGGGAAGCACATATCCCATTTAGGATGGCACATGCGATAACAACCAAAGTTGTTCAATTGGCTTTAAAAAAAGGGATGAATGCCACGGAGATTTCATCAAACTTTGTAGATGAAGCCTCCGTAGCTGTAATTGGTCGCCCCCTCCAATTGCCGGAAAAAACTGTACGGGAGGCATTGGATCCAGAATACTTTATCAAAGTTCGCTCAATTCCCGGGGGCACCGCTCCTCATGAAATTGTAAGGGGAATTGAAGAGAGGAAAGAGCGGCTAAAGACAAATATGCAATTGCTAATATCCGAGACTGAGCGGATAGCTTCCTGTATGCAGAAACTCGATACTATTACTAGAAATTGGAGCATGTCTGATGAAAACCGTTCCAATACTGGCTGTTGACGGCGGGGGAACACGGTGTAGGGGTGCCATTTGCAATGAAAAGGGCGAAGTAATAGCATATGCCGAAGCAGGGCCGGTCAATTATCAAAATATTGGGGAAGTAAATGTAGAAATTGCCTTCATAGAATTATTGCAAAAACTTGTCGCTCAATCCGGCGAAAATGATTTGAAGATCAAACAGGCATTGCTGGGAATTGCAGGAATTGATACGAAACAGGACCAAGAAATAGTCTTGAGAATTTTTACAAGTGCTTTATCAAAAGTCGGAATTGAAACCGAAGAACTGCAGATTGAAAATGATGCAAACATGACATTATACGGGATGTCGCGTATCCGTCCCAGCCTGCTTGTGATTTCGGGCACCGGCTCCATTGTATGCGGTATCAACAAAAATGGAGAGATTGCAAGAGTTGGCGGATGGGGCCATTGGATCGGCGATGAAGGAAGTGGATACAAAATTGCACAAACAGCTGTCCGGCATATTTTTAAGGTGGAGGACGGACAGGAGCCGCCTTCGGGCATTAAACAGGCAGTATTAAAATATCTTGGTTTAGCGACTGTCCAGGATTTAATGGGCTGGGTTTACCAAAAAGTACATGGTATCGATGAAATAGCTGCCTTGGCTCCGCTTGTATTTCGTCTTGCAAAAGAGGGGGATGAAAAGTCTACAGAGATCTTGGAGAGAGCGGCACTTGACTTGGCAAATGCCTGTCGTGCTGCGATTGCAAAACTGAAAATTACTAGGGAGTTTGACCTGTTTTTAGGTGGAGGAATCTTACAAAAACACGAAGAAGTCAGTGATACTATAATACGGGAATTATCTGATTCTTATGTGGTATATCCGCATATTTTGGATAAGGAACCCGTTTATTTTGCCCTTTTATTCGGCCTAAGCAAAATAGGAAAACGCACGAATGAAGCAGAATACAACTGCCTGCATTCTTTACGATTGCGGCAGGCTAATTGGAAAACATCTCAGTTTGGAGAAAACGGAAAAGGGAGTTGGTGGAATGGAAGCGATTGATTTACAGAAAGTCCAGAAACAGCTGGATTGTTATTTAAATCAGGAAATTTATTTTCACTTGGAAACGTCGAATGGGTCGTATGCCTCTTTGCAGGGAGAAGAGGAAATGTCTGTATGTGCCTTTATCAGGAATGGAAAATTAAAATACAGCCACGGCATCATCAAAGGAAGCGGGCCGTATAGTGTAGGGCTGAAGCTAAAGGAAGGATGGGTCTACGCTGAGGGGCTAACTGATTATGAAGTGACCAGTGATAATCAGCTTTTGCTTGGTGGATACGATCACGAAGGCCGGGTAAATATTGCCCTCGAATTAAGCAGCCGGCCATTTAAAATATAGTCAGCAAAGGCGCTTCATTTTAGTAAGAATACAGGATAGGGGGAAATAAAATTATGTTTAAAAAGGTACTTGCAATCTATCCGCATCCTGATGACGAAACATTCGGTAAAGCAGGAGCGCTCGCTTTACACGCAAAAGAGGGGGCAGATATTACGCTTGTTTGCGCCACTTCTGGCCAAATGGGGAGACGAATGGGAAAACCGTTTTTCGCAAACCGTGAGACATTGGCTGCTATACGGGAAAAAGAATTAAAGTCAGCGTGCCGCGTGATTGGCATTCGTGATGTTAGAATGTGGCGGATGCAGGATAAAACGCTTCAGTTTGAAGATCCCATGAAACTCGCGGACCGGGTGGAAACTGTATTGCGTGAAGTGAGTCCTGATTTGGTCTATACGTATTATCCGCAGTTCAGCGTTCATCCTGACCATGATGCATTAGCTGAAGCTGTCGTATCAGCCATTGACCGACTCCCTGAATATGAGCAGCCGGTAATTTATGCATCTGCTTTTTCAAAAAACTGCGAGCGGATTCTTGGAAAACCAAGTGTTATTCTCGATGTCTCACAAGTTGTTGATATTAAGCTGAATGCAATACGAGCGCATCGTTCCCAATCCGAATTTTTAATTGAAGAACTTGAAAAAGCTTTGAAGGAACATCCGGAAAAAAGGGATGAGCTGCTCGCACCTTATTGTAAAGAAAAATATTGGAAAATTGAAATGAAAAGTGGAATGATCAAATTTCAAAAAAGCTCATAAAAAAGAGGGAGGGTTCTATATGAAAAAGGGGTTAGTAAAAATACTTGCAATTATGGCGGTACTCTCGTTAATCATGCTTGCAGGGTGCGGCAACAGCAAAACGACTTCCGGTTCAGGGTCAGATGTCACAATTACGTATTGGCAATACACGTTTCCAACAAAGGTAAAAGAAATTAAAAAATTGATTAAAAAATTTGAAGCGGAAAATCCGCATATTAAAGTTGTGGCCCAGGACTTCCCGTATGACCAATACAATCAAAAAGTTGCTGCCGCCATGCATGCTGGAAAGGGTCCGGATGTTATAAATCTTTATTACGGATGGCTGCCACAATATGTAAGACAAGGCTATCTTCAGCCAATCCCAAAAGATTTGATGAGTACTACGGAAATAAAAAAATACTATATTCCAATGATTACAGCATCAAAGGTTGATGGAAAATACTATGCGCTACCAACAGCAGTCCGTTCTTTAGCTCTTTTTTACAATAAAAATTTATTTAAAAAGGCAGGCTTAGACCCGAATAAACCACCAACTACATGGGATGAGCTTATTCAGGATGCAAAAAAAATGACAATCCGCGATTCCAATGGAAAACTCCAACAGGAAGGTTTTGCTTGGGATGTTAATGGCCAGGGTTACCACGCATTTGAGGAAATCATGCTGCGCCAATGGGGGGGTAAACCGTTCAGCAAGGACGGCAAAAAGGTATTATGGAATTCTTCTCCACAGGGACTGGAGGCATTCAAGTACTGGGTGAATATGACGAAAAAGGAGAAAATTGGTGAACCAACCTTCTTGCAAGCTTATAACACTGCCTTTATCGCCGGTAAGGCTGGTATGATGATTGATGGCTCTTTTGATATTGCAGCAGTAAAAGACGGAGCAAAATTTGACTGGGGTGTGTCACAGATACCGGTAAAAGAAAAGGGTGGGTTGGAGTCTAATTTCGGGTCTTACTGGACGAATGGGATTGCTAAAGGCGTCTCAGGCAAGAAACTCGAAGCATCCGAGAAGTTTATAAAATTCCTGATCTCTGAGGAAACACAAAAAGATTGGTTGAAAAATGTTGGTGAACTCCCTGCCGCTGCATCTTTAACGAATGATAAAAATATCAGCAATGACCCGGTTTATGGTCCGTTTGTTCAAGGGTTGAAAAACGCCCGTGCAACCTTCTTTGTTGATGAAGAAAAAGAACGGACATCGATTACAAACCAAATTAATAAGATTTTATTAAACAATGAACCAATTGAAAAAACATTCAAGAGCCTTGTACAAGAGCAGCAGCAAATCAGGGATGATTATTTTAAAAATCAATAACTCATCACAAGCTAACCCTAATGGAAATGCTTGATATCTGACTGTCAGGCATTTCCCTTCTAAAAGAAAGGAGGGTTTCATATTGACTCAGGCACAAACAAGCGCTGCTCAATCCCAACAAATGGATAATAAAACGCCAATGAAACTGAAAGAAAAAAGGCCTATGAAAATGAAAACAAGGCGCACAATGACGGCATATTCTTTTTTACTAGTACCGCTTATCTTTTTCATTTGCATCCGCTTTTTTCCAACTCTGTATGCGTTTTCCATGTCGTTCACCACTCAGAACGTAAATGGATTTACTATAGAAAATTACCGGATACTACTGAGAGACGGGGTTTTTTGGAAATCGGTATGGAATACATGCAAATATGTCATTATTACAGTTCCGTTGCAAATGGCTTTCGGTCTGATTTTAGCGCTTGCGATTGAAAGGGTACGCCATTTTCGATGGTTCTATCGTATGATTTATTTTCTTCCTTATATTACATCGACGGTCGCAGTCAGCTGGGTATGGCGTTTGATGTTTGATCCAAGTGTTGGGTTTTTAAACCAATTCATTGGATTATTCGGAATCCCAGCGCAAAACTGGCTGACGGACCCAAAAGAAGCACTCTATTGTGTTTGTGCTGTAATGATTTGGCAGTCTATGGGATTCAGCATGCTGATTTTTATGGCCGGTCTGCAAGGAATCCCCAAACACTTTTATGAAGCAGCTAAAATTGACGGGGCAAATAGATGGAAGGTTTTTTGGAAAATTACATTTCCTTTATTGAATCCGACAATTGTATTTTTGGCAATTACAGGTGTCATTCAGGCGCTACAAACTTTTACACAAATTCAAAATTTAACTGCCAGCAGCGGGGCGAGTGCAGGGGGGCCGCTTAACAGTACCGTTAGTATTGTTGTTTATATGTACAAAACAGCTTTTCAGGAATTTAATATGCAATATGCTTCGGCGGTAGCTGTTGTTTTATTCTTATTTATTCTTCTTGTGACATTGGTTCAGATGAAAGTGTTAAATAAAACGTACGAATATTAGGAGGTGAAATAATCTTGAAACGAAAAACAAGTATTGGTAATTTGGTGATCCATCTGTTTCTTCTGGTTGGGGTAATAGTAGTGGCGTTTCCGTTTATTTGGATGATTGTCTCATCGGTCAAAAGCCTTCCCGACTTTTATCGCTTTTCATTCTGGCCGGAGAAAGTGAATCTCTCCGCTTACAAATATGTTTTTCAAGAAACTGATTACCTCAGATGGTATTTAAACAGCATTATTGTGGGTGCTGTTGTTACGATAAGCTGTCTGATTTTTAACTCACTGGTCGGCTATACACTGGCTAAACATAAATTTCCAGGGGCAAAAATGATCTTTATCTTGATCTTGAGTACCTTGATGATCCCGACTGAAATGCTTGTTATTCCGTGGTATTTATTGGGTGTAAAGGTCAATTTAATCGACACGTATCTTGGTATTATGTTCCCGGGACTAATTGAAGCATTTGGCATCTTTTTGATGCGGCAGTATATGCTCAGTATTCCGGATGATCTTTTGGAAGCTGCGCGAATCGACGGGATGAGTGAATTCAGGATCTGGTGGCGAATTGCCATTCCACAGGTCAAACCGGCATTATCAGCTTTAGGAATTGTAACTTTTCTTGGAAACTGGAATGCCTATTTATGGCCTGTAATTGCTGTGACAACGGACCAGATGAGGACACTTCCGGTTGGCATTTCCCTTTACGCAACCGGTGATAGCGGTGGTATTCAGTGGAATACCATTATGGCCATGAGTACGCTTGCGGTCATTCCAATGATCATCGTATTCCTTATTTTCCAGCGCAAAATTGTTGAGGGTATTACATTAACCGGAATGAAGGGATAAGAAACGGAGAGATTATTTTGAGACAGCATGTAGTGCCGGCAACTCCGAATTTGATGCGGTTGTTAAACCGACAAACCATTTTGCAATTTATGCTTGAACGGCCCGGGGGTGTGACACGGACGGACTTAAGAGATCGGTTTGGGCTCAGTCTTCCGACAATTTCAAGCGTGGTCAAAGAGCTTGTGGATGAAGGGTGGCTGCTAGAGGCTGGCGACGGCGTTTCGCAAGGAGGGAAGCCTCCGCAGATTTTCAGACTTAACCCGAATGCCAGATTCCTTGGAGCTATACAGATGAACCATGATCAAATCCGGATGAGAGTACAGAACCTACTTGGCGAAAATGTATTGCAGGAGGATTTTGAAACCCCTAATATTGCTGCCAAAGATATATGTGCTTTTGTATCCGCAAAGATGATGGCACTCCTTTCTTCCTCTGAAGAAGTACGGCAGCAATTTCTCGGGTTAGGAATTTCTGTACCCGGAGTGGTGGATGAGAGAGGATATGTATCAGAAGCTCCTGAATTTGGCTGGGATGATGAACCAATCAAAGATTATTATGATTTGTTTTTTCAAGAGGGAAAAGTAATTGTTGAAAATGATGTCCACTTGGCTGTGATAGGCGAAGCATGGCGTTGTAAATTAAAAAAGGAAACCATGATATACGTCCATTTAGGTTACGGCATCGGTGCCGCACTTTTTATAGAAGGAAAGCTCTACCGTGGTGCACATTTTTCAGCTGGAGAAATCGGGCATTTTATCGTAAATCCTGAAACGGTTGCCGCTTCAGGACGGGCTGGAAGCAGTAGTGAACAAGGCAGTTTTGAATCGCACTTCGGTCTCCTCAAATTGCTGGAGGAAAAAGGTAACAGGGAAAAGGAAGAAAATTTGCTTCGCCATCTGGCGTATGGGTTTGTCAACATCATTACATTAATGGATCCGAACATCATTGTGATTGGTGGGGAAATGCCTCTTCATATTGATGGTTTTTTGGACAGGCTAACAAATCATTTGAAGAATTTTTTACGGAATATTCCCGAAATTAGCATTACGCCCTATGGAAATGATGGCCCATTATACGGCGCATGCAGATGTGTATTGCAGCAGCTTTTTTCGTCTAACCTTGTCGGGGAGCATCAGGGAGGGTGATTCTATTCTAATTCTTAACAGATGAGAGAAGACTTCTGTGGCTGTTTGAAAATTGGATTGCCTGTTAACCGAAATGGAGTTTGGAATTGAAGTAATGAAAAATCCATCGGTAAAATAGCCCGATGGATTTTTTTCTACAGTTGTTCAAATATCTGTTTTATAAACAGTACTGTCGCTTGCCTGTTTCAAAAACTGGCGGAACTGACTTTCTCCCTCGTATGGGAAGAAAGTGGCTTACAAATTGGATATTTAACTATGATAGTTATCATTTTAATAACCCCGCAAAAAACTGTTTGTCTTCACTTGAAGTTGCTGCCTAACGCAAATTCTAAACATCCCTATTCAAAATGCCTCTGGCGTTGCGATTTATACTCCGGCCCGGCCTTCACATTCACACTGCTATTTTGCGCTTAATTTATGCTCAAGCTGTTTTACAATTTGCGCGTGTTTTTCT
>ENA-UOWJ01000856-UOWJ01000856.1-bioreactor-metagenome-genome-assembly--contig:-NODE-856-length-10494-cov-17.637705_pt1 | contig 10494 bp, 10 predicted proteins | sample MGYA00238156_ERZ761611 | MGnify/ENA primary metagenome ERZ761611 (study PRJEB28900, sample SAMN06268034) | bioreactor metagenome | isolation source: Joint BioEnergy Institute, California, USA...
CATTCATCAGAAGCAATGACAAAATCATATTTGTCTGACAGTGCAATCAGCTTTTTAAACTGTTCTTTAGAAAGAACAGCACCTGTTGGGTTGCCCGGTGTACACACAAATAACAGGGCAGTTTTTTCCCAGACTTCAGCCGGAACTGCATCAAAGTCGCCTAAGTAATCATTTTCTTCAGTACAGTTAATGAAATAAGGTTTTGCACCTGCAAGCAGGGTAGCACCTTCATAAATCTGGTAGAAAGGGTTTGGCATCACCACATAAGGCGCATCTTCACGATTGATCAAAGCTTGGACAAAAGAAAAGATAGCTTCGCGTGTACCGGAAACCGGTAATACATTGCTGTCTGCACTGATGCTATTGAGTTTAAAACGGCGAGTCAGCCAGTTGGCAATGCTTTCACGTAATTCAGGTAAGCCTTTGCTGTTCGGATAAGTGGATAGATGCTGAAAATTATCAATAATCGCCTGTTTCACGAACTCGGGTGCTGGATGCTTCGGTTCACCAATCGAAAGGGGAATCAAAGGCATATTCGCAGGCTGGATATCCGCGAAAAGTTTATTCAACTTTTCGAACGGATATGGGTGCAATAAAGACAAGCTAGAGTTCATGAATGTGTTACCGAGCAGTGTGTTAGTGTTGAGCATTGACCTGATGTGAGGCCTCATCTAGAGCAGCTTTTAATGCCGCTGCAAAATTGTCAGACTCTATTTGGGTCATTGGGCTGCCATCTTTTTTGGTGACAAAGAAAATATCTTCAGCACGTTCGCCAAGCGTAGCAATTTTGGCAGAGTGAATATCCAGACCCTGCATCATAAATAAACCGCCAATTTTCGCAAGTAAACCAGGATGGTCAAGTGTCGCAATTTCAACCATATTCTGGTTTAAAGCTTCATTAAGGGTGATATCGACGGTATTTTCAATATCAAAATGACGTAACTGACGCGGAATCCGGCGCTGCATCAGACCTGGATATTCATCAGAATGACTTAAGGCATCCTGTAAGGCTTCAATGACAGTTGCCTCACGTTCCGGATCGGTCAATAACGTGCCAAAACGGTCAAGGACGACATAGGTATCCAAACTGAAAGCTTTGGTTGCGGTAATAATCCGGGCATCCTGAACGTCCAGATTCATGCGGTCCAGAACAGCAACCGTGGTGGCGAACAGATTTGGTTTATCTTGGGTATAGATGAAGATCTGCACGGCATCTTGTGCATATTTACGATGCGCACGCATTAATACCAATGGTGCAGGATTATCGCCATGTTCCAGAATGGCACGGGTATGCCAGGCGATTTCATCGGCAGATTCTTTCAGGAAGTAGTCATCGCCCAGTTCCTGCCAGACTTTTTCGACATCATAAAGCGAGAAATGTTCCACTAGACGTTCACTGGCTTCGAACTTGGTATCTTCAATCAGCATCTGGTAATCAACCGGACGGCCCAAGCCAGAACGAATCACATCACGCGCATGCGTATAGAGTTGACGCATCAAAGATGAACGCCAGGTATTCCAGAGTTTTGGATTGGTCGCATTAATATCTGCCACGGTTAGGGTATACAGATAATCCAGATGCTCCATATCTCCCATTTTTTCAGCAAATTCTTTGACCACATCCGGATCGGAAATGTCTTTTTTCTGTGAGGTCACTGACATGGACAAATGGTTTTCAATCAGCCAGGCAACCAGATTGCATTCACGTTCGGTAAAGCCATGGGTACGGCAGAACTGAATCGCATCGGCTGCACCAAGCTCACTATGATCACCGCCACGACCTTTGGCAATGTCATGGAAAATAGCCGCTAGATAAACAATGTCACGACGTGCCAGACGCTGGAACACGGAGCTGACCACTGGGAATTCTTTGGCAAATTCGGGTTCTTTGAAGCGGTTCAGATTGCGGATCAAGAGCAGGGTATGTGCATCCACGGTATAGATATGGAACAGGTCATATTGCATCAAGCCGGTAATCTGTCCGAAAGCCGGAATATATTTGCCCAGAACACCATAACGTTTCATCGCAACTAGCGTTTCGTACAGGCGATGCGGTGAACGAATGATGGCCATAAACAGGGCTTGGTGTACCGGATTATCACGGAAATCCTGATCAATACGTTTAGCTGCCAGAGTAAGCAGACGTAAAGTACGAGCACGAATACCCTCAATTTCAGGACGATTGGCCAGCAAATAGAAGATTTCCAGAATGGCACTTGGCTTTTCCGAGAAAATCTTGTGATGTTGAACTGCTAACTTGCCATCGACCAGTTTAAAGTTTTCATTAATTTCTTCAATCTGGCGTTCATATTGGGGTAAACGTGGGGTAATGACCGATTCATTGAAATAAGCCAGCAGCATTTCATTCAGAGTCGAAACCTGCTGCGCGCTACGGTAATAGCGCTTCATGAACTGTTCGATTGGATAGTTCGGTGACTGACCTTCTTCACGGGTATAGCCAAACATCGCTGCAATATCCCGTTGATAATCAAACAGCAGGCGGTTTTCATCGCGCTTGGTCAGGCGGTGTAAATGATGACGAATTTCCCAGAGAAAGCTTTCAGCTTCTTCGAGTACGGCAAGTTCAAACTCTGAAATAAAGCCCAGATGCACCAGGTCATAAATACGGTTGACACGGAAATGACGTTTGGCAATCCAGCCAATCTGGTTAATATCACGGATACCGCCCGGTGCATTTTTAATATCCGGTTCCAGATTGCTTTCAGTATTATTGTGCTGAGCATAGCGTTTGTGCTGCTCGTCCATTTTCGCATCAAAAAAGGTTTTATCAGTCCAGGTTTGTGACACGATCCGGCGTGGCCACTTGGTTAAATTTTCATTGCCAATAATCAGACGTGCCTCGATCAAGGACGTCGCTACAGTAAGGTCGCTGCTGGCCTGATTGACACATTCATTGATGGTACGAACACTGATGCCCGGTTTGAAATTGCCCACATCCCAAAGCGAAGAAATAAAGCTGGAGATCAGCTTTTCCTGCTCTGAAGTGAAATCATCTTCTGAGAGGATCATGATATCGACATCTGAATATGGCAGCATTTCGCGGCGGCCATAACCGCCGACTGCGAAAAGCGCCAAATCGGTCTGATCAAGTTCAGCATGATTCCACAGAAATTGCAGGGCTTCATCAATCAGGTTAGAACGGGCCTGAATGATGTCACGGATGGACTGTCCATTTTCAAAACATTCCTGAAGCTGATTTTCTACATCGCTACGCCATTGATTGATCGCTTTGATGTCATTGTGACTTTTAATGTAATTCAGCAGCGGGGAGGTATTGATCATGAACAGTGGTCCGTTGTATTTACTTAATTTTGATGAACATTAACTTGGTCAGCAACCTGTTGAGCCAGCTCGCGAGCCTGTTCAATGCTTTCTGCACGCGCAGTCGCGACACCCATACGGCGGCGTTTAAAACCTTCAGGTTTACCAAACAGGCGTAAATCGGTATCGGCATGGGCTAAAGCAAGATTCAGGCCAGAAAATGAAAGATTGCGATCATCGACACCTGCGTAAATCACGGCACTGGCAGCCACACTATGGCGAGCTGTATTGACTGGTAAGCCTAAAATAGCACGGGCATGCAGTTCAAATTCACTCTGGAACTGGGAAGCCAAAGTGACCAGACCAGTGTCATGCGGGCGAGGTGAAACCTCACTAAACCATACTTTGTCGCCTTTGACAAAGAGTTCTACACCAAAAATGCCGCAACCGCCCAATGCCGTGGTGACTTTATTGGCGATACGTTTTGATTCTTCCAGAGCAGCGGGACTCATTGGCTGAGGCTGCCAGCTTTCTACATAGTCGCCTGAGTCCTGACGATGTCCAATCGGATCACAGTAAGAAGTTTCGATTTCGCCAGTTTGAGGATTCTTAGCCCGCACAGTAAGCAGGGTAATTTCAAAATCGAAATCAATCTGTGATTCGACAATCACTTTGCCCTGATTAACTCGACCACCTGTTTGCGCATATTCCCAGGCAGCATCGACTTCTTCAAAACTTTTCACGCGAGATTGGCCTTTACCTGAAGAAGACATCACCGGCTTCACAAAGTTTGGATAACCAATGTCATCACAGGCTGCGCGGAAAGATTCCAGAGAATCGGCAAAGCGATAAGCAGAGGTCGGTAAGCCTAGTTCTTCAGCTGCCAGACGACGAATGCCTTCACGGTTCATGGTCAGGTTCACTGCTTTAGCTGAAGGAATTACGGTTGCAATATTCTGTTCTTCAATTTCAACCAGCACTTCGGTCGCAATCGCTTCAATTTCAGGAACAATGAGATGCGGCTGAATTTTTTGAATAAGCTGTTTGAGTTCCGCTGCATCTGCCATATTTAAGGCATAAGAAAAATGTGCCACCTGCATGGCAGGAGCATCTGCATAACGATCTGCAGCATGAACTTCTACACCTAAACGTTGCAAGGAAATCACCACTTCCTTACCTAGTTCTCCTGAACCTAGCAATAGAACTTTAAAAGCTGAAGATTGAAGAGGAGTACCAATAGTCACGTTCATGTGTATTATCCATGCTTGATTTTATGGACTTTTAGCATAACAGAACTCAATGCCGAGATAAGCCGAGTTTCATACAAAATTGTGATATTGGCCAGCAGTTTTATTTATAAAAGTTTATAGAGAATTGCATCTGAAATCAGGCAGTTCGCTTTACTGTATTTTTCACAGGGTTTAAATGATAAATCCGGTTTTGCGGATTGAGTTTTTCCATATGCAGAATTTGCTTGTCATTGAGCTGAAGTTGATGGAGAAGTTTCAGACTTTGTATTCTCTTAAAGGCATAAAAGGGAATGACAAAAGGACAGATAAAACCAAATATCCATAGCAATAAACCAAATCCTGAAAATTGCAGTGCATCGAGGAATACAGTGAAAAAGTGGAATTGATGATTTGACACTGCGACAAGTGCAAAAAATAGAAACAGTAAAATTATACTAAAGCAAAATACATAAATGAGATTTGGAATGCCTTTATGTAGCAGGCTCCATCGGCTAAAAATGATTTGTTTGGGATGCAGATGGATTACCTGTTGAGTCTGATTGTAGAGGGCAATGATTTTATTTTTGCCATGCTTCTGAATATAAATGACACAGATATGATCTGCGGGTTCAGCAACCACTTCTACAAAATGACCAGTAAAATTCTGTGTATTAATAAGACATTCAAAATAGCAGCCGGGTAATTCATATTGGCTAAAAATAGCTAACATCTCATCACGTCGATAATGAATAAATATTTTCCCTTCAATTATTTGCTTTGGCTCGAACATGCCAATATTTTCCTTACTTTTTTTCTTATATAAAAAAGACTTATGCAATTAATTTAGCATAAGTCTTGAATGAGATTTTTAATTTTCTAAAAGGCTTAAAAAGGCATGGGGATATAGGTATAAATCAGGCCATAGGTTAAAGCAGCAGTTAAGGTCGCCATGACAATTTTCTTGAACTTGAAATACAGTCCAGCGAGTACAATAAAACCGATCAGCATGGCAAAGCTTTTATCTGGCGTTTCCAATAAGGGCGGTAAGGTCGCCACAACCAGCATGGAACTGATAGCAGCAATCCCAATTGAACCCAAAGCAATTTTCAGCCATAGCGCACCACGTTTTTGCGAACCCTGCTGAAATTTTTGAATCACATAGAATGGACCAAAACGTGAGGCAAAATTGGCAATCCCGACAATAATCCCGACCAAGATAATTTCAAGATTCATGATTGATCTCCTGCATATTCAGGATCTGGTTTTTTCAGCACATAGTGCTTGAACAGGCCGGCCAAAATGCCGGAACTGATGCCGATAAAGATCGCAGCGGACAGATCGATAAAATAACAGGCAACTGCTGAGACAATAATCGTGATGGTCACCACAAAGGTGTGTTTCTTTTCAAAGGCTGCCAATAAGAAACTTAAGAACAGGGCAGGTAGCAGGAAATCTAAAGCCGCCTGCAAGAATTGTGGCAGGTGACTGACTTGATCAGCAAATAAGCCGCCTAAAAATGAACCTGTCGCCCAAGATAGCCAGCTAAATAGACTCAGACCGAGCATCCACGACTCTGACCATTCCTGACGCCGTTGTGACAGCTTGATCATACCTGAAGCAAAGACTTCATCAGTAAGACCCCAAGCCCAGACTGCGGTTTTCTTCAGGTTTAAACGATCTTGAATCAGGTTTTGTAAAGCTGGGCCGTATAAAAGATGACGAATGTCCAAGGCAATCACGGTCAGTGCCGTCATCCAGATCGATGTACCGCTACCAAGTAGTGCTACAACTAAAAACTGACTGGCACCGGCATACATGGAGCAGGACAGAAATAAGGCTTCCCAGGCAGTAAAGCCGAACTGGGTGGCAGAAACGCCAAAGGCAAAGGAGACCGGAAGGTAAGTAAATATAATGGCCTGGCTATCTTTGGCACCTTGCCAGAAACCGGCAGGTTGCATCGCTACTGGATTGTGGTCAGACACAAAACACCTTGAGGGAGAGAGTTAAAACAGGGATTAAATCAAGATTGTGTATTGTACGCGAATTTACTAGCATAGTGCCGAAATGTTTAACTGGCGATTCTGATATGTTGATGTTCAAGACACGTGCAATGCTGGTCGGTGTTTTAATCGGCAGCACCTTATTTCTTCAAGCTTGTGGAAATGACAGTCAAGCGCCAAAGGCCGAAATTAAAGCGGCACCTAAACTCTCTAATGATGCGACCACTTATGCCAATGCTGCATGGCAATTCATGAATGAAGTCGATCCGCTGGTCTATAACAAGGAAATGGAACAGATAGATGCTCAGGTACGTCAACCGGCCCGTAAATTGAGTACTGACTGGCGCATTAATGTGAAAATGACTGACTCAGTGACGGAAGGAAAATATGCCTTATGTCGCAAGGCGTTAACCAGTCTGGAAATCTGGGCACGTAGCACCGTTGAAAATAGCAGTAGCGTGGCACAGAAACAGGCCGACTATGAGCGTGATAAACAGCAATGTCAGGGAGCTATTGCTCATCCTGAACTGGGAAATACTGATCCAAAGCAGAAAGGTAATGCAGTAGCTGAACAGTCTTAATCGGGTTTTATAATCTTCAGGCGGGACTTCGGTTCCGCTTTTTTGTTATAAAAAACGATTCTATTTATATAAATAAACAATAATTAAAATCAAAAAGATTGCCCTGAATCATTAAAAAAGTCCTATAATTGACTCATAATCAAGCGATTTAGAGATAAAAGTTAATTTTTGGAGTCATTTTAAATGTTTAATAAATTGTTTTTAGCGATAAGTATGAGTGCTGTTTTAGTAAGTGGAGTACAAGCTTCTTATGCGTGTGAAGTGGCACCATGTACCAATGGCTTCGATAGCGTCAATGTCTGTGAATTGCGTTCTTAAATTTTAAATCCATCTCCCTATAGAAAAAATTAAACAGCAAAAATTAAAAGAAGCCTCAGAATAAGGCTTCCCATACAATAGACGATCATGTCTTAAAGCAACATGAACAGACGTTCTAGATACAACACTGCTCCGCCCAAAAGTATACTGAGGCCGCAGAGCAAACGTAAAGAGTGCCAAGACATGAGATTACGTCCTACTGTGTTCATTTATGTTGAAAGTGCTTCTAGATAACGGCGATTCACTTCCTTCCAGTTCACAACATTAAAGAAAGCGGCAATATATTCAGGACGACGGTTCTGGTATTTCAAATAGTACGCATGTTCCCAGACATCCAGACCTAGAATCGGGGTATTGCCATGCATGAGTGGTGAGTCCTGATTGGCGCTGCTTTCTATGATAATGGTTTGATCAGGTGCCACGCTGAGCCAGGCCCATCCGCTACCAAAACGGGTCAGGGCTGCCTTGGTAAAAGCTTCTTTAAAGGCTTCAAAGCCGCCAAGCTCCTTGTCGATCGCCTGTGCAATTTCACCTTCAGGATTGCCACCTCCACTTGGACTCATTACTGTCCAGAACAGGGAATGGTTGGCATGACCGCCGCCATTATTAATCACATTATTTTTCAAATCTTCAGGTACCTGATTGGCTTTGCTCACCAGTTCTTCTACAGAAAGATCTTCCCATTCTGTGCCTTCAATACCTGCATTGATGTTGTTGATATAAGTTTGATGGTGCTTGGCATGGTGGATTTCCATGGTTTTAGCATCAATATGCGGTTCCAATGCATCATAAGCATAAGGGAGTTCGGGAAGGGTATAGCTCATTTTTAATTGTCCTTAAGCGTGATTGAGTGAGTGGAATTCTCGACTAAATTTTAAAATACGCTTGAGTTGTATTAAATACAATGAGAATTATTATCATTAATGTTATGGGAAGAGATTTTTATAAATAGGATGTAAAGATGCGTATGAGAATAGCAAGAAGCCAAATTTAGTAACAAAAAAGCCCCAGATTTGGGGCTTTTCTTTGGCTTCAACTTATACGTTGAAACGGAAGTGCAGAACGTCACCGTCCTGAACGATATAAGTTTTACCTTCCAGACGCCATTTACCTGCTTCTTTGGCGCCAGCTTCGCCGTTGTACTGTACGAAGTCATCATAAGCAATACATTCTGCACGGATGAAGCCTTTTTCGAAGTCAGTGTGAATGACACCCGCTGCTTGAGGCGCAGTAGCGCCGACTTTAACCGTCCAGGCGCGAACTTCCTGTACACCGGCAGTGAAGTAAGTTTGTAGGCCAAGCAGTGAATAACCTGCGCGGATCACCACGTTCAGACCTGGCTCTTCCATGCCCATTGCTTCCAGGAATTCAGCACGGTCTTCATCTTCAAGCAATGAAATTTCAGCTTCGATCTGGTTGCAAAGCGGAACCACGATTGCATTTTCAGCAGCTGCCAGTTCACGTACCGCATCGAGGTGCGGGTTATTTTCAAAACCGTCTTCTGCCACGTTAGCGATGTACATCGTTGGTTTAAGTGTTAATAGACCAAAGCCACGAACCAGTTTACGTTCGTCATCATCCAGATTTGCTGCACGGGCAGGTTTGCCTTCATCAAGCAGAGGTAGGATTTTTTCTAGAACGGCTTTAGTGGCTACAGCTTCTTTATCGCCACCTTTTGCAGACTTCGCCAGACGAGTCACTGCTTTAGTCACAGTTTCAAGGTCAGCCAGAGCAAGTTCAGTGTTAATCGTTGCGATGTCATCAAGCGGATCAATTTTACCGTTGACGTGAATCACGTTTTCATCTTCGAAACAACGAACAACATGAGCAATTGCATCAGTTTCACGGATATTCGCCAGGAACTGGTTACCCAGACCTTCGCCTTTAGATGCACCAGCAACCAGACCCGCGATGTCCACGAATTCCATGGTAGTTGGTACCACGCGTTGTGGTTTTACGATTTCAGCAAGTTTATCCAAGCGTGGATCTGGTACAGGCACGATACCGGTGTTTGGTTCAATCGTACAGAATGGGAAGTTTTCCGCAGCAATTGCAGCTTTAGTTAATGCATTGAAAAGCGTAGATTTACCAACGTTAGGCAGGCCTACAATACCACAATTAAAACCCATGAAATAACTCACAAAGCGTTATATAAAAATTGCCAGTGATTTTACATGAAAGCCATGACAAAGTCAGGTCATGGCTGGGTGCTTTGTTGAAAACTTATGAAATAGATGTTTTTAAATTTTACGTTTATCGAGCTGATTCGATAGGGTGTCACCAGTGGCCTGAACCAGCATGACCAGAATCACCAGCACCACAATCACCGCCAGCATGATCTGCATGTCAAAACGCTGATAGCCATAACGGTAGGCAATGTCGCCCAGACCACCGGCACCAATAGCACCGGCAATTGCTGATGAGTTAATCATGGTCACCAAAGTGACGGTAAAACCGGCCACAATCCCTGGTAAAGCTTCAGGTAATAGCACATGCCAGATAATTTGCTTACGGTTACAGCCAATCGCTTGAGCCGCTTCAATCAGTCCCTGATCGACTTCACGTAAACTCACTTCAGCAATACGCGCAAAGAAAGGAGTCGCGGCCAACGTTAAAGGTACAACTGCTGCCCAGACGCCATAGCTGGTGCCTACAATCCAGCGGGTAAGGGGAATTAAAGCGACCATTAAAATCAGGAAAGGCACCGAACGGGTAATATTTACAATCCAGCCCAGAGCCTGATTAATGGGTTTGGATGGATAGATCCCGTGTTCAGATGTACTGACCAGTACTACTGCCATCGGTAAACCAATCAGAAAGGCAACGATTGCGGATACACCAACCATGATGAGGGTATCGGTGGTTCCTGTTAGTAATAAATCAATGAGTTGGTCGTGCATAGCCAATCACCTCAATCTGTGCAATGTGTTGTTTTAGTTTTTGCTGAAGTAAGTCAGTATCCAGATTTAGATCGGCAACTGCGACAATCAGGCTACCGACCAGATGATTCTGGATGCTGTCGATATGACTTTGATAGAGATGCACCGGATGCTCGAACTGTTCGAAAATCACTTTCAAATCTGG
>ENA-UOWJ01000861-UOWJ01000861.1-bioreactor-metagenome-genome-assembly--contig:-NODE-861-length-10467-cov-7.782367_pt1 | contig 10467 bp, 7 predicted proteins | sample MGYA00238156_ERZ761611 | MGnify/ENA primary metagenome ERZ761611 (study PRJEB28900, sample SAMN06268034) | bioreactor metagenome | isolation source: Joint BioEnergy Institute, California, USA | place...
CCATGGCAGCGTGACTCAAACCAAAATGCCTCCGGCAATCCCGGCGCGGTTCAGCATCCCAGTTTCAACCCACGCCCCCGCGTGGGGGGCGACACGTACAGGATGATGCGGCGCGTCTCCTCGACGGTGTTTCAACCCACGCCCCCGCGTGGGGGGCGACGATTGCCGCTCAGGCGTGCGGATCAGCGGAGGATCGGTTTCAACCCACGCCCCCGCGTGGGGGGCGACGTGGCGGACATTGGTGGTCAGGTTTCCGCCTATGCGTTTCAACCCACGCCCCCGCGTGGGGGGCGACCCGGTGTCGTGCGGGCCGAGGAATTCAACTCGGGTTTCAACCCACGCCCCCGCGTGGGGGGCGACGGGCGTCTCGCTCATGGCGATGCGGCACCACCCGTTTCAACCCACGCCCCCGCGTGGGGGGCGACGCGGTTCGCTCTCCATCGTTCGCAACCTGCAGGACGTTTCAACCCACGCCCCCGCGTGGGGGGCGACACACCTCCGGCGTCACTGTGTCGTCCAGGATCGGTTTCAACCCACGCCCCCGCGTGGCGGGCGACCCGCGGCATTGAAAAGAAACGTATTGCCGCTTTGCACGTTTCAACCCACGCCCCCGCGTGGGGGGCGACAGCCGCCACGCTCCTGTGGCTCGGCGCCCTCGCATGGTTTCAACCCACGCCCCCGCGTGGGGGGCGACTCCGAGGCTACGCGCAGCAATTCGCACGCCTCGGCGTTTCAACCCACGCCCCCGCGTGGGGGGCGACCCGTGCTGGGATCGGAGATCACAGCCGAGTACGACCTGTTTCAACCCACGCCCCCGCGTGGGGGGCGACCGTCGCCCATAAACCATGCGCCGCCGTCGCCAGAATAGTTTCAACCCACGCCCCCGCGTGGGGGGCGACAGTTGATGTTCGCCACGCGCTCCTGCGCGTGGGCGTTTCAACCCACGCCCCCGCGTGGGGGGCGACGCACCGGCGCGCCGCAGCTCCCGCTGGTAGTCCATGTTTCAACCCACGCCCCCGCGTGGGGGGCGACGACTTTTCCACATCTTAGGTTCCGCGCCCACCTAAGTTTCAACCCACGCCCCCGCGTGGGGGGCGACCAGACGCCTCACGCGTTTTCTGCCCGGCGTAGATGTTTCAACCCACGCCCCCGCGTGGGGGGCGACAGGTCGGCGAGACCTACGAGCACGGTGGCGAGGTGTTTCAACCCACGCCCCCGCGTGGGGGGCGACCGCAGCAATTCGCACGCCTCCGCGAACAGCTCGTGTTTCAACCCACGCCCCCGCGTGGGGGGCGACTCCCGCGCACCTGCCCCGGCGCGCCCTCGAAAACGTGTTTCAACCCACGCCCCCGCGTGGGGGGCGACCGGGTTGCCTGGGTCCACGATCTGCCGGGCGACGCCGTTTCAACCCACGCCCCCGCGTGGGGGGCGACCTCTGACTTGAGCTGCCGCTCACGCGCCTGATCGTTTCAACCCACGCCCCCGCGTGGGGGGCGACGTCGATTTTATTGATAACCTTATCGAGCTTCTCCCGTTTCAACCCACGCCCCCGCGTGGGGGGCGACTCCGCCCACGGCGGCAGCTCGCATATCAGCTGCTCGTTTCAACCCACGCCCCCGCGTGGGGGGCGACCGAGTTTGACGCCGTAGAGCCGCGCCATCGAGTGGTTTCAACCCACGCCCCCGCGTGGGGGGCGACTTGCCAGAGCGACATCGCATCGACCTCGACGGGCGTGTTTCAACCCACGCCCCCGCGTGGGGGGCGACAACCCCGTGGGTCGTCAGCCCATCGGGGTCAGCCAGTTTCAACCCACGCCCCCGCGTGGGGGGCGACCAGGCTGCCAGATGTAATCACCTGTGCCGTTCTTGTTTCAACCCACGCCCCCGCGTGGGGGGCGACAGGACGGACAAGTTACTGATCGGCCCGCCATCGACGTTTCAACCCACGCCCCCGCGTGGGGGGCGACACCCGGCGCCGCAGAGCCCGGTACGCAGGGTAGAAGTTTCAACCCACGCCCCCGCGTGGGGGGCGACCGTTCCCTCATAAGGCATTCCATCGTGTTGTAAACTCACCCCGTCAGCGCGAACCGGACAGCAGACGCAACGGTCGCGACGCTGCATATTCATGCACAGACACAAAATACCTTTTACATCAATAGCTTGACTGCAGCGCGGATCTCTCAGGATTTGTCGCCACGCTTCACGTCCGCGCATGCGGCTCCAGAAACCGCCATGCACGTGAAGAGGCGTTCCGGTCAAACGATCAAAGAGCCGTTCAGATCCTGAGCCGGCTTGGCGCCGATGTGCTCGATGCGCCTGTGCCAATTCGACCCAAGATAATAATAGCGGAGGCTGTCACGTTCGGGATCAATGATCTTCTCCAGCCTGGCCCGCAACAGCGTCCACTGCGCCGAGTCCACCTCAATCTCGAACACCGAATATTGCACCCGCTGGCCAAAATCCCGGCACGCCTTCGCCACCCGCCGCAGTCGCGCTGCGCCGCCGGCCTCCCCCGTCTGCACGTCATACGTTACCAGAACGAGCATGACGCCTCCGAAAATCCCCGCTACTTCCATAGCCACGGCGGATAACCGTCAATGTCGCCGCGCAAATGCCGCGCCAACAGCAGTGCCTGCAGATACGGAACAAGGCCAAGCGGCGCGCTTTCGCCCAAGAACGGATGAACCCGCTCGACCTTTTTGCGTTCCTGCCACGCTGTAAGCACCGTCCGACGGCCGTCGTCTGTGAGATAAACGGCTCCCCCGTCCCGCTGCTCAAAATCACTGTTGCGCAACTGTCGCCGGTTCAGGAGCGAAAGCGTCAGCCGATCAACCAGCACGGGACGCAGCTCCTCCATCAGATCCAGCGCCAGCGATGGACGACCCGGGCGGTCCCGGTGCAGGAAGCCGACGGCGGGATCAAGCCCGACGCTTTCCAGAGCGCTGCGACAGTCATGCGTCAGCAACGTATAGAGGAACGAAAGCACCGCGTTCACGGGATCAAGCGGCGGGCGCCGGCTTCTCCCGGCGAAACGTATCTCCGGATCGGGGGAACGGACCAGGTCGCCAAACACCCCAAAGTACAGTTTCGCCGCCTCGCCTTCGAGACCACGCACTGTCTCCGCAGGCTCCCCGGCCTCCAGAACCCGGCGGAGAATCCGCGCGAGCCGATGAACGGCCTCGCCAATCCGGGCCGCAGCGGCGGCCGGCATCGCGTCGCCATAATCGCGCAGCGCCCGCTGCAACACCACCCGCTGGTTGGAAATCTTGCCGCAAACCAGACTGCGCACGATCTCGTCGGGTGCTTCGCTCGCCCGGTACTGCGCCCGGCGCAGCAGAACGTTGCCAGAAACAGGCCCTTCGATCCGCGCCCGGAAACGCCCGGTGCGGTCCAGCAGAACCAGCGTGATCCCAAGCGTCGCCAACGCCTGGATGAGCGGCGGCGAAACGAGCACCGCACCAAACGTCACTACCGACCCAAGCATGTGAAACGGAATACGCGCCCGCTCGGCACCCTCCACTTCGGCAACGACGTTTTCGCCGTCCTTGCGCAGAGCCGCACCCTCGGTCGTGACATAGAGCGTGTTGAGTAGCTTTTTCACGCCGCCTCTCCCCCGACGTCGCCCAGCAGTTTCGACAGCATCCGCGACCTGTACGCCAGGGCCGACTTCCCGGATTCCTTTGGCCGACACAGGGCGATGAGCGAACACGAACGGCATCGCGATGCCTGATAGCGGGCCGGCGGGGTCTCCCCAGATGCCAGCACCTCTCCAAAGGCGCGCACCGTGGCTTCCGTCAGTGCACGGAGAGCCTCGTCGAACGGAACGACGACACGACGTCGGGTTTCACCATAGAACAGCGCCCCCTCCGGCACGGGACGGCCGGTCATCTCCTCAAGGCACAGCGCCTGGGCGCAGAGTTGCACCTCGTCCGCCCGGTGCGTTTTTGATCTTCCGCGCTTGTACTCCACCGGAAAGGGTGTTTCGCCGTCAGGACCTTCGCGGAACTCCACCAAGTCGGCCACGCCGACCAAGTTCAGGCGGCGACAGCTCAAGGCCATCGCCCGCACCTGACGGATGACGCCGCGCCGGCGTTCACCGGGGCGATCTATCGCCTCGTGCAGCACGCGGCCTTCGGCCGTGAAGGCGTTCTCGGCCCATGCCTGCTCCACATGGATCAGCGCCGCCTGCCGCAGACAGAAGACAGCGTGCTGAAGCGCTGAAATTGGAACAGGTTCCGGGTGCTCATCCATTGACGTCTCCGGCGGGCAGGCTGTCGCCGGAGACGCGCTGGCGCGGCGCCGGCGGAACGCGTCACAGCACCTCGATCGCCTCAACACCAGCCGGAATGGCGGCGCGATCGATCTCGACCTCGTAGTCGCTGAAACGGCGAGCGGGCGGGAAATTGTCCGTGCGGCGCGCCGCCGGGTCAAAGCGCCCACCTTCGAACAGCCGCCACACCTTCACCGCATCAAACAGCCGGTGCGCCGGGGCATTGCCGAGCGCCGTTTCATGCCGGAAGGCAATGATCTTGCGCGCTGTCATCTCGCCGCGGGCCGCCGAGCGGTCGTGCTCGAACATGTTGGCGAGCGCTTCAAAGAGAAGCTCCAGATCCGCCAGGGAGAAGCCGGTGCGCTCCGCCAGCCGCGCGTTCACAAACAGATGCGCGCGGTAGAGCCCATATGGGACGATAAACTTGCGGCCCATGGTGCGGTTTTCAGTGCGCGCATCGCCCTCTTCCGCCTCCCGGCGCTTGTCCTGCTCCGCCGAGGTGGTCGCCGCCATGCGGGTGATAGTGATCTCCTGCGGGAGAATGGGCTCCACCGAGGTGGCGAACGCCGCCTGCACGGGGCCGCGCACTTGGCCCGCGTTGACGCCGGTGCTCATCACCGCGCCGAAGGTGCGTACATCATAGAAGTTGTCGCACATGAAACCCGTGACCTTGCGGGCCTCATCGTCGCTCTGCGGGCTCAGTTTCTTCTCTTTCGCCACCCTCGAGTCGCCGGCGCGCACGGCAGCATAGGCCTCGCGGTGGCGCTCATTGAGCACGGAGCCTTCCTGGACATAGATGCGGTAACCAGGCTCGTGGCCTTTCACCAGCTCCACGTAATTGCGGATCTTGCGCTTCAGCGACACGTCGCTGACCAGGCCATGGCTGGTCTCCGGATCGATGCGCGGCAGATTGCCGGCGTCCGGGTCGCCATTGGGATTGCCGTTGGTGACGTCAAACAGGAATACAATGTCATAACGGTTGGCAAGTGTGCTCATCAGGCATCATCCCCATTGGCGTCGGCGTTATCTTTCCTGCCGGTGAAGTATTTGTTGCGCTGGTGATAGTAGCCGAGCGCAAACAGCGCTTGGCCCGCTTCGGACAGGCTGGCCGGGAACGGGTCCTCCGATGGATCCATCATCTCCATCAGTCCGGCAATGTCCCGCTCCAGATTAACCATGCGGCCAGGGTTTTGTTTGCCCAGCTTCGACAGATGGCTTTTTGACAGCGCCGCGAGCGTTCCGAAAACGCGGCGGGGCTGCGCCGCCGCCGACGAATAGTATTTGTCGACGATGGACGCGTTGACGTCGCCGAGCGCCGCGTACTGGATCTGCGCATAAACAGCGAACAGGCGGCCCAGCACATAGCCGGGCTCTCTGAAATCTGGATTGAGCGCCACTGGAGCCCCCACGTTGAAGTTCCGGATCAGAATGGATTTGAGAATGGCGACGCGGCGGGCGTTGACGGTCCCGTCGGCGCGAATGCGCATCAGCACGGCGCTCATCAGCGTCAGCGGATAGGGCGCGCCGGTGAGGATGGCACGCTCCCAGTCGCCACCCAGGTTCGGCGGGACGTTCTCGCGCTTGCCCTGCACCGCCGTTTCGCTGAGCAGCCGCCAAATGTAGAGCGTGCCGTCGCGCGGCGGCGGCTCAACCCGCAGCCGCTCCTGATGCGCCGCGACGCGGCGCATAAGCTCGCCGAATTCATCCTCGACATAGAAGCGGATGGCGAGGCGCGAGGCGTTCGGCGCCAGCGCGGCGACGTAGAAACGCACGCCGGGGGCGAGCGCCTTCTCCCAACCCTGCGGCGTTGCGCCCTGCCCCAGTTGCCGCAGCGCCTCACCGATGCGCTGCGCCTCAACATCGTCATCCGGTTCATGCAGACCAGCGAACAGCCCCTCGGCCTCGTCGGCCGCCGCAGCATCGGAGGCGTCGGCCCAGAACAGCGTGGAGGCGTCGCCAATCTGGATCCGGTGACCACTGTCACGCTCAAGAAACCGGTTAAGCATAGAGGTATAGGCGAATGCCGCCGCCTCCGACACCGGGGCGTTGTCCCCCTGTACATGGCCGTATGAGGTGAAAGACTCCTGGTTGAACGACACGATGGAGGCGCCCGATGACTGCGCGCCCCATACGCCCTTGATCGATGGATGAAGGCGCGCCACCGGCGCCTCCTGTCCGGTAACGAGGCATATCTTACGCTGCACCTCCGGCGCTGCATGCATGTTCGCCCAGATCGCACGCGCCGCCGGCCGGTCATGCAGATAGCGATTGGCCAGGCGCCCTGCGTCACCGAAGGCGAACACCACGTTCTGGTCCTTCATCTCTTCCGGCCAGCCCAACTCCCGGAAGTGTTGCGGCCGCCACCAGTCGAGAAAACGCAGGAACGCTTGCAAACCAGGATCATCCGTTCCGCGCAACCACTCCCGGTGTCTTTCAGCAAAGGCAGCGTGCTCCTGGGCTGTGCGCCGGTCGTTTCCGGCGGTGACGCCCAGCACATAGGCCGTCTTGTCCCACAAAAAGTTGGGCGCGATGCCCGAGGCGCGTTTGCCAGGCTGCGGCACGGTCATGCGCCGCGGCGCGGGTTTTCTGCCGCTCACAATTCGCAGGTCATGCGGTGGACCAAGCGGAACGCCGTCATCGCCCAGCACGATGACCCACGAAACTTTCTCTTCCGAGAATCCGAACGGCGGCGCCTTGCCCTGTTCTGCATAACGCTCATAGGCGCGCGCCAGCGAGGCCAGCATGCTCATCGCAGCCCCTCCGGCGGCTCAGGCGGGGGAACCCGCATCACGCCGCGATCGAGAACCGCGCGGAAGAACCTCGCCGAGCGATCGCCGTCGTGGTCAATATCCCAAAGCATGAAGCCGAGGTCGCGCGGCTGTTCGAACCCGAGCCCCTCACGATCGTCCTCCGGCGCCTGCGGCGTGGGGTCGCCGGGTTCGATCAGGCTGAAATCCGCCGGAAATTCCCGCGTTCCGAGACAGGGCTGGTGAAAACACTGCCCCTTGCGCGCCCGCCGGTTGAACATGTCGAGGTGCTTGCCGTCCGCCTCCCTGCCGGCCTCGCCAACGTGATCGAAGTGCGCACAGATCACATAATCCACGTCACTCAGCAGGGTAGTGGCGCGCTGCTGGCGGCTCTCCTCCACCACAAGATACAGATCCCCGACCCGACCTGTTTTCATCGCCCTGCGCGCGTTTCTCTCGGAAACCTTCGCGCCTACCTCATTGCGACGGATGGACTGGAAGCGGATGGGCTTCAGCACATGGATCTCGTCGACGATCCATCGGATCTCCGGCTTCCAGTAGATCGCCTCCAGGATTCCGCGGGCGGCGGACGGCGTCATCACATCATATGACACCCGCTCCACCTTCATTTCCGGCCGCGTAAAGCAAGCAAACCTGCCCTTTACGCGTAAACGCACCCCGTATGACAAGATTCCCCCCTCCTATCTTGTGCATACCAGCATAAAGACAGAAAAACGCCCGCTTCAAGTCAACTAAATGATAAAGTCTGCGAGACCAGCGTTGTCCGCTGCCTCCCACACGAGACCGCATTCCGGCGTGTAAAGATGCGGCGTGACCAGCACCGGAAACTGCTCCCCGAATCCCTCCTCAAACCGGACGTGACCGTTGCCCATGAGCTGTTTGCGATATGCCGGAGTCACCGGCACGATCCACGCCTGCAACCTGCGCGCAATGATACCCGCCGGCGCGCCGGCACGCAGCTGGGCCAGCGCCCGCGCAGGAGCCTCGTCAAACGGGATGATCACCGGTGCCATACCGTCGCGAATGAAGCGGAATGCTTCGCCATAGGCGCGGTACCGGAAATCTGCGCGGCTACTCGAAACCCGGAACGCGTCCGCAAGCCGGATCGGCTGTTCGTCGCTGGGCGGACGCGCCGCGTCGAGGTCCTCGCCCCGGGCCCAGTACACCTCCCGGAAATACAGTTCGATCGCGGCACGGCTGAACAGGTCTTCGCCATATTTCTCCGCCACGCGCCGGAACGCTGTCGCCAGCTGTGCGATCTCCGCGGGAGGCTTGCGATCCCGCGGCCTGAAAATGGTGACGATGCTCTCGTCCGCCGGCCGTCCGCCCTCGCGATTGCAGCGCCCCGCAGCCTGGACCACGCTGTCGAGCCCGGCCTCCGCCCGCCAGACGCGGGGGAACGACACGTCAACGCCTGCCTCGATCAGGCTGGTGGCGATCACCCGGCAGGGCGCGCCGTCGCGCAGCCGGCGCCGTACATCGGCAAGAATGGCCCGGCGGTCGGCTGCAGTCTGCCGGGTGGTGAGATGAATGACGCCTTCGAGACCCGCCTCCCGCGCTGCAAGATAAAGCTCACGGGCGTGACGCCGGCCGTTGACGATCACCAGCCCCTGGGGCTGCTCGGCTACCTCGCGAACCAGATCGTCGTCAGCCATCTCGCCATTTATCCGGGGCGTGACCCGGCGCAGCTGGGCGTGCAGAGCGTCGGCGTCCGGTGCCAGTCCGGTGACGTTCTCAAAACCTCCGGCGAAATCCGGCGCCAGGAGTGCCGGCTGGGTGGCGGTACACAGCACCACCGAGCAGCCGTAGTTTCTCACCAGCTCGTCCAGCGCCGCCACGCAGGGGCGCAGCAGATGCAGCGGAATGGTCTGCGCCTCATCGAGCACGATCACCGCATTGCAAAGATTGTGCAGCTTGCGACAGCGCGAGGGCCGCGCCGAGAACAGACTCTCAAACAGCTGGACGTTGGTGGTGACGATGACCGGCGCCGCCCAGTTTTCCATGGCCAGCCGCAAGCGACTCTTGCCCGAAAACGCGTCCGGCGACGCGCCTTCGTCACTTTCCGCGCCGGCTTCCAGCGCGGAATGGTGCTCCAGCACGACCCTGCCCTGCATGTCAGCGTCGGGGGCGTCGCCCAGGGCCTCGCGCAGGATCGCGGCGGTCTGCTCGATGATGGCAGTGAAGGGAATGCCGTAAACGATGCGCGCCATGCCATGGGCGCGGGCATGCTCCAGGGCGAAGGCCAGCGACGCAAGCGTCTTACCGCCGCCAGTGGGCACGTCCAGCGTGAACACGCCTTTCGGCACGACACCTTGGCCGCGCACGTGATCAAGGATGTGCTGGCGCAACTGGTTGAGCGGCGACAGGCGCGCCTGCTCCGACAATGCGGCGCGCTTCGCCGCCATATAGCAGTCAAAGCGGGCGATGAGGTCACCGACAATGTCCGGCAGCGCCGGCCAGTTGCGATCGACCTGTCGCTGCTCCAGCCGGGCGCACCAGGCTTCAGTGGCGAGCCGGTCCGCGTCGACCAGCGCGGAAAAAAGCATGCGGCCAAGGAAAGCGATCTGGAACGGACGACGGCTCCTGTCGGGATGTGACGTCATTGCCCGTGGAGCCAGCGCCTCCTCACAAGGGACGACAAAATTGCGCCAGTTGACCGGAAGTGCTGGCAGGTCAGCGCGCGCAAGACGCTGTTCAAGGCCGCCATCGCCTAGGGCGTCCGGAAGACCCGCATGATGTCCGGCAATACCGTAAGCCGCCAGCCGCGCATATGGCTTCTCCTTCGGAGGTGCCAGAGCAATGATTTCCCGTGCACCGACGGTGGAGTGATCCGGACCGCGCTGGCGCTGGCCACGAAGATAGGCTTGAAATTCTTGCGACAGTTTACCGAGATCATGCAACTGGCCCATTTGCCAGCCGAGTGGCCCGGCGTGAAATTTTTCTGCGAACGCCCGCGACAGCCGCGCGACGGCTTCCGCATGCTCTTGGAATGTCTCCCATTGGTCCGGCGGCGCATCGGGCGCAGAGTGAGCATAATGCATTTCGCGAGCAATTCCTTAAATTGCCTGCCATTACGTACAAACTCACCCACCAGCACCGACACATGCCGGCACAAACTTACGAATCAGTCCACGACACTCAGAAATACAAACAACAGGTAACAGTGTAATAGATTGGAGACATGCTTGAAAACATGAATGGGCGCTCCTCGGATAAGTTACGCCCATTGCAACGAGGATCATGGCCTTTGGCACGTTGATGTAGAGGCGTGGAAGCAGCAGCGTGCCGCCTTGCCACTCGCCACCCGGGGGCAAGCCTATGATCCGGGAAATGATCCCACCGGATCTTCCCCCACCCCGGCACGCCTCGTCCCGAGCCCCCTGCGCCGGTCAAGCAAACCTGCGCAGGCGCATCACCTTGAAGAAGCCGG
>ENA-UOWJ01000874-UOWJ01000874.1-bioreactor-metagenome-genome-assembly--contig:-NODE-874-length-10308-cov-19.150297_pt1 | contig 10308 bp, 8 predicted proteins | sample MGYA00238156_ERZ761611 | MGnify/ENA primary metagenome ERZ761611 (study PRJEB28900, sample SAMN06268034) | bioreactor metagenome | isolation source: Joint BioEnergy Institute, California, USA | place...
CATTTGTCTTTTTTTTATGAGGAATTTTGGTCAATATTTTATGAAAATATAAAATGAAAAAAGCACTCAATATTGAGTGCTTTTTTTGAGTCGAGCAGGGGCTGTTATTAACTGAGGTGTTCACCAAACAGGCTCAAAGCTTCTTCAGCCGTAAAAATATAACGGCTATTACAGAACTGACAGTCCATCTCAATTGGATTCTGGAATTCTAAAGTTTCACGAACCGATTCTACACCAATCTGCTGTAAGGCAATCGCACAACGTTCTTTAGAACAGGTACAGCCAAACTGCAAATGTTCTACTTCTGGTAAGCGCACTTCTTCTTCGTTATATAAACGATAGAGAATTTCATTGGCCTCCAGAGTGACCAGTTCTTCTGTTTTTAATGTTTCAGTCAGCATGGTCAGACGTGGCCATAAGTCTTCATCGACACGGCGTTGTTCTTCTTCACTGTTACGCGGTAGCAATTGAATCAGCAAACCACCTGCACGGTTGTTGTCACTGGCCAGCACGATACGTGTCGGAATCTGGGCAGACAGGTCATAATATTGCATCAGACAGCCAGCCAGATTTTCCTGATCAAGCGGAACAATACCCTGATAACGTTCACCAAATTCAGGCTCGATATTGATAAACAGCACTGGATTAGTCAGTGATTTTAAAACTGTGCTGCTATCTTCTGCTGCCTGAAAGTGTGGATCTTCTTCGTAATCCGCCAGTGCACGTACTTCACCGCGATGGTTACATTCAGCCATTGCCCATTTAAATGTGCCTGAAGCCTGAATTTGCAGGCTGATACGCCCTTTAATTTTCAGGGTGCTGGCCAATAGTGCAGTGGCACTCAGCATTTCACCTAACAGGATTTTTACTGCAGGCGCATAATCACGCTGGGCCAAAATTGTTTGTAAAGCTTCTTCAAGATGCACCACTTCACCACGAACAGGGCTATCTTCAATAAAAAAGCGTTGGCGTAAATCAGACATAAAATTCTCCATAACCCTGCTTTAATGGTGGCATTATTGTAAAACACAAGTTATGCCAGATCATCTCTTATGGCATCAATTCCTGAAGCGTTGTTGTCCTGTTGCGTGTCCGTATCCTGTTCTGGTGCTTTTTTTAGCTGATCCTGAGCAAGAAGATGCTCCAGTTCTGCCAGTGTATTCCTTGAGCCTGCGGAATTAAACGGGCTCTCCGTATCCAGATGAAATTGACGATTGAGCAGGTTTTCATCGTGAGTATGAAACTCATGGATCTTTTGTTGCGCCTGCTCTTCAGACAGTCCGCTCAGCTGACCTAGCAGACACTGACTTAGTTCTAGTGCAGAAGCATAGGTTTCTCGCCAGATTCGTTCCACGCCCAGCTCCTGAAGTAGATGGACATGATGCCGGTCACGTGCCCGTACCCATAAAGACATATCAGGATAATTTAATCGCAGATGCCGGACGGTCAGCAGTGAATCTTCAATATCATCAATGGCGACAATCACATGCTGAACCGTATCCAGATGTGCCTGAGCTAAAGCCTCTGGCTCAGTCGCATTGGCCTGATAGAAGGTAATACCGTAAGAGGTCAGCAATTCAGTTGCTTCGATATTGCTGTCCATTACACTGAATTTTTGCTGCTGTTGCAGCAAAATACGGGCAATGATCTGGCCAAAACGGCCAAAACCGATTAATAAAATTGGTGCGGTATTTGGTGGAAGGCTTTCAATGTCAAAGGTCGCTGCCAAATGATTTTGCCGATCCAGTCGTGGCAGAATCTGGTTATGCAATAACCAGTAAAATGCCGGTGTGAGTAGCATGGATAAACTTGCCATCCACATCAATGGGGAGAGCAGGGTTGGAGTAATGATCTGCTGCGAAAGTGCAATGATGAGTGCCAGAAAAGCGAACTCACCACTTTGTGCCACACTGGCGGCCAGTAGCGTACTGTTGCGCCAACTATGCTGATAATAACGTGCCAATCCTAAGGTAATCGCAAATTTAATCAGGATCAGCGAAAGTGTTCCGGCAATAATCAATACGGGTTGCGTCAGCACATCGGCAAACTGCAATGACATGCCCAGACTGATAAAAGCCAACCCAATCAATAAACCGCTAAAAGGCTGCAGACTCTTTTCAATCGAAATCCGGAAATCAGAATCTGCCAGTAACATACCGGAAAATAATGCTGCCAGGTACAGATTCAGTCCCAGCGTATCCATCAGGACTAGTAAGCCCAGGAAAATGACAATGGCAACAATGCTATGCAATTCATGACGACCACTTTTGGCAATCCAGCGATAGAGCGGCTGCATGAAATAGCGGTTACATAGAAATAAGCCAGTAAAGGTAGCCATCATGGCAGCAAAATAAGCTATGCCATGTTCTGTTGAACTGACCCCAGCAAAAAGCGGAATCGCTGCAATGATAGGAATTGCAATCAGTGCATGAATCAGGGTGTTGGCATAAGCGGATTGACCATAACTGGTCGCCAGTTGTTGCTGATTATTTAAAAACTGGGTCACCAACGTCATGGCAGAGAGGCTGCCGGCCAGTCCGATGACAATGCTGGAAACCAGATGCTGATCGAGAAAGAACCAGGCCAGCAGGCTCAAAATCAGGGCCGTGCTCAGTACCTGTAAAATGGCCATAAACCACAGGGGTTGCCCAAGCTGAAGAATTCGTTGTGGTCTGAGTTGCAGACCAATCCAGAACATTAGGGCCAACAGGCTGATTTGAATAAAAGTCTGCATCACCTCAGGAGCAGAGATCAGCGCTAAGGCACTCGGCCCAATGATTAAACCTGTCAGTAAATAGCCCAGCACTGTTGGCAGTCTGAGTTTATGGCTCAGTGGCACCATTAACAGTGCAATCGCCAGAACCAGCGCTATTTGTAACAGTATCGACATTTTTCCGCCTTAAATTTTATTTTCATCCAGTCTTAAAGTTGAGCCTTTATCAAATGAAGATGGTCTCAATATTTTAGCTGAGTTCTTGTGGATCGATATCCAGTGTCAGCTTCATATTGGATGGCTTATCCTGTAACAGGTTTTGCCACCAGCTACGGACATAATAATGCAAACGGGCACGGTCTGCGGACAATAGCACCATATGGGATTGATAGCGTCCGGCTTTGCGTTCCATCGGGGCAGGAATGGGACCCCAGATGTCCAGCACCAGATCGGGATATTGCCTGAGCAGGGCAGCATGTTTCTGTAAGAATTCGGTATTTTGTGCCTGATCTTTGGATTCACAGCGAATCAGCACGGCATAACGAAAAGGAGGCATCTGGGCGATTTGCCGTTCGGTCAAAGTCTGCTTGGCAAAGGCGCGGTAATTTTCAGTGACTAAGGTATTCAGCAGCGCATGATCAGGTCTTAGGGTCTGTAAATATACATCCCCTTTATGTTCCCCACGTCCTGCACGACCTGCGACCTGTACGATCAATTGTGCTGTACGTTCTGTGGCCCGGAAATCGACACTGAGCAGACCAGAATCGATATCCAAAATTGCAACCAGCGTGACATAAGGAAAATGATGGCCTTTGGCCAGCATCTGCGTGCCGAGCAGAATCGCAGGCTCACTTTTCTGGATCTTGTCATAGATCTTTTGCCAACTACCCACCCGGCTGGTCGAGTCGCGATCGACCCGGATCACTTCAGAATCTGGAAAAAGCTCATTCAGATGTTCTTCAACTTTTCCAGTCCCCATGCCTAAAGTAGCCAACTCCTGATGCTGGCATTGCGGGCATTGTTCAGGCATACGATGAATGGTGCCACAGTGATGACAATGCAGATGCTGATAAGGTTGCCGATGCACAGTGAAATTGGCATCACAGTTCGGACACTGCGCCTGCCAACCACAACTGCCACAGATCAATACGGGTGCATAACCACGACGATTCAGAAAAATGAGCACCTGTTCTTTTTTGGCCAGGCGTTTTTTGATTTCTTCAATCAGATGCAGGCTGATGCCATGCTGCTTTGGTGCCACTTTTAAATCCAGAATATGGATTTTTGGCATTAGTGCTGTACCCGCGCGTTGATTCAGTTCCAGCACCTGCATTTTGCCTTGCTGCACCAGCGCATAGCTGTCAATGCTGGGGGTGGCCGAACCCAAGAGGACTGGACATTGCTGTAAATGTCCCCGGTACAATGCCACATCACGGGCATGATAGCGAAAGCCTTCCTGCTGTTTAAAAGACAGGTCATGCTCTTCATCCAGAATGATCAGGCCCAGATTCGGCATCGGTGTATAAATCGCAGAACGGGTGCCAAGCACAATGGACGCTTTACCGGTTTCAGCGGCTTGCCAGGCTTGTAAGCGTTTACTGTCATTCAGGCCAGAGTGAAGCAAGGCAATATGACAATGGAAACGGGACTGAAAGCGGCTAATCGTTTGTGGCGTCAGTCCGATTTCAGGCACCAGTACCAGTACCTGCTTGCCCTGTTTCAGTACCTGTTCCATGATCTGAAGATAGACTTCAGTTTTGCCGCTGCCAGTCAGGCCATCGAGTAAAAAGGCCTGATATTGCTTGCGGTATTTCAGCACTTGCTGAATCGCATGCTTTTGTTCCGGATTGGCCGTTAATGGCATCTGGGCCAGTTGTACAGGTTGCGGGCTAAAATCCTGTGCTTCCAGGACACATTCGCAAATCCCTTTTTTTTCGAGCGCTTTTAAAGTCGCTGTTTCTATTCCGGCCAGATTTAAGAGATTCTCAGTTGTTCCCACCGGATGCAGTTTTAGAATCCGATAGGCTTCCTGTTGCCTCTCGGAACGGCGAACCTTGGCTTCAGCCTCATGATCCAGCAATTTCCAGTTTCGGGCCAGCAGGTTATAAGGTTTGCCCTGACGCAATAAGGTCGGCAAAGCAGTCTGGATCACTTCCCCGATAGGAAACTGGTAATACTGTGCTGACCAGGTCAATACACTTAAAACCTGGGAATTGATAATGGCACGGTCATCTAAGAGCTCGGTGATGGCTTTCAGTTTGAAGCTCGGATCAATCGGAGCATCTAGCGGTAATTTTTCAGTAATCACGCCGACCAGATTTTGCCGGCCAAAAGAAACCGCGACTCGGGCACCCACTTCTGCCTGCTGATATTGTTCCTGACTCAAGCTATAGTCAAAACAGTCAAACAGATGCACCGGCACTGCAACACGAACACGATAAACAGGGGCAGTAACGGGAACAGAATTTGGCATAGTAACAGAGTGGGTCCTGATGAAATTTCGTCGTGCTCAAAGTTCAGTTATGTTAGAGTGAGCAGATAATTTATATTGAAGAATATGAATGATTTTGATGGTCTGACGCAACAGCGTTAAGCAAAATTTTGGAAAATTAGAGCATTACAATGCCTGCATATCAGTTTACTGCGCTTGACGCTTCAGGGAAGCAGCAAAAAGGCGTGCTTGAGGGGGATTCAGCACGACAAATCCGGCAACAGCTTCGGGATCAGGCGCTGATTCCGGTGTCCGTAGATCCGGTTGAGAAAAAAGACCAGTATTACCGTCGCAAATGGTTTGAAAAAAGCATCACTGCCTATGATCTGGCCCTTATGACCCGGCAACTCTCGGTACTGGTCGCTGCCGCAATTCCGCTAGAAGAAGCCATTCGCGCCGTCGGCAAGCAGAGCGAAAAAGTTCATGTGCAAAATCTGCTGATGTCAGTACGCTCCAAGGTGCTGGAAGGGCATAGCTTGGCTCAGGCACTGCAACAGTCTGGACGTTTTCCGGAACTGTATATTGCCACCATTGCGGCCGGCGAACGTTCTGGTCACTTGGATTTGATTTTGGATCAGTTAGCCGACTATACCGAAAACCGCTTCGCCATGCAGAAAAAGATTCAAGGGGCGATGATCTATCCGATTATTTTGCTCTTGATGTCTTTTGCGATTGTGATGGGTCTAATGACCTATGTGGTACCGGATATCGTCAAGACCTTTGATCAAAGCAAAGATGCCTTGCCGTGGATTACAGTGACTTTAATGAAAGCCAGCGATTTTATCCGGATCGCCTGGCCATTTTTGTTGATAGGGAGTGCGGTAGGTATTTTTCTTCTGGTACGGTTTTTAAGAACAACGGCTGGGCATTATGCTTTTGATCGCCTGACTCTGAAACTACCTTTATTCGGAAAATTATCACGTGGCATTAATGCTGCCCGTTTTGCCAGTACCTTATCAATTCTAACCCAGTCTGGTGTGCCACTGGTGGATGCCTTACGCATCGGAGCAGCGGTAAGTAATAACTGGGTGATCCGGGATTCGGTTAATCTGGCTGCTGAAAAAGTCACTGAAGGCGGGAACCTGGCTACCCAGCTGGAACGTAGTGGTTATTTCCCCCCGATGATGGTACAAATGATCAAAAGTGGTGAAGCCTCGGGGGAGCTGGATCGTATGCTGGAACGGGCATCGACCATGCAGGATCGGGAAGTGACCACACTGATTTCGACATTACTTGCGCTTCTGGAGCCGCTGATGCTGGTACTCATGGCCAGTATTGTGCTGGTAATTGTGATCGCGGTGATGCTGCCAATCGTCAATATGAATAATATGATTTAAATAACATGTGTAACGTCTACGAAGAATTGAAAGTGCCTGAAACTTTCTAAAGATGAATGAGAGATATTGAATGAAAAGGAATCCAAATCAAGCCATAGACCCTTCAACTACAGCTGTTGAACCTACCGTACGTGTGAGCCAGTTACGTGCCCATCGTGCCTCAGGTTTTACCCTGATTGAAGTAATGGTGGTTATTGTTATTCTCGGTGTGCTTGCGGCCCTAATTGTTCCAAATGTAATGGGACGCGGTGAAAAGGCTAAAGTGGATACCACAGTCATCAAATTGCAAAGTATTGCGGGTTCACTGGATCAATATAAGCTGGACAATGGCAAATATCCAAGCATGCAGGAAGGTGGTCTGGATGCGCTGGTAAATCAGCCGGCAACAGCGAAGAACTGGCTCCCAGGCGGCTATGTGAAAGGTGGTTATCCAAAAGACAGCTGGGATAATGACCTGCAATACGTGATTCCGGGAACTAACGGCCGTGCCTTCGACTTGTATTCTTTTGGTGCTGATGGACAGGCGGGTGGCGAAGGAACTGATGCTGATATTTATTACCAACCTTAATTGATAATTATTATAAATTAGTGAGTTATTGAATATATCACTTCACTTGATTGGTTGTTTCAATATTAGGTGAAGTGATAATAACTCTCAATCATAAAATATAATATAAGCAATTGAATTTAATAATATTATTATAATATTGGTGATTTGATAGTTATAATAAGAATTATTCCCATATTTATCTATTACAATTATCGTAAAATGTGAATAAATATAGACTTTCTATTTACAAAAAATAGCTCATAATATTCTTAATGGCCCTTTTTTAGCCAAAGGAGAATGGTATGAAAGCATTAATATTGTCGGATGAAATAAACCAGTTTCATTGGTCGATGCTGAAATCTGTTCTTTTGGTTTTAAGCATTCTTCCAGCCAGTCAGGGAATTTTGCATTTATGGCAGACCACTGAAGGCAGCAGCCAGATTATGGTGGGTTTCTTTGCCATTAGCATGATGAGTACCTTATTCGTACTATGCTTCTGGTCAGCATTAAAAGCATCGGTCGTACAGTTTGAACAGGAACAGGCCTCTGCATTTGAAAATGGTATTGTTCAGATCTATCGTTATATTCCAATGTTGTCACTGGCGAGCATGTTGTCTTATCTGGTGATCCAGTTTTAATAACATATAGATAAAAAAACCGAGGCATGAACCTCGGTTTTTTTATATCTCCTCCCTTTTTAAAAGGGAGGCCGGGAGGGATTTAGAAAATTAATCCCCTTCTTGCGCCATATATGGCTCACCTTTCGTAAAGAGGGACTTTTGAGAGAATTATCTTCTCGACTTAAAGCTGATATCCACTTTACGTGGGCGGAAGCGCCAACCTAGTAATAAGAGCAATACGGAGAAAATCAGCACTGGCCAGTCGCTGAGTTTCATGTAGAGCGTTTCACCCTGCATGGCGGGTAGCTCACCGCGGAGTATAGCTTCTTTATCCATAGGTGCACGTTTCACAATATGACCATTGTGGTCGATGAACGCAGTTACCCCAGTATTGGTGGCACGAATAAACCAGCGACCATTTTCCTTGGCTCGCATTTGTACCATCTGTAAATGTTGCTGTGGACCGGCAGTGCCAGTAAACCAGGCATCATTAGATACGGTCACCAGAAAATCGCTTTGGCTGGCATTACGACGAGTCAGGTTTGGATAAGCCACTTCATAGCAAATTGCCGCACCTAGAGGATGGTTTTTCACATTTAATGGTTTCTGGATATCCGCACCACGCGAGAAACCACTCACCGAAGGGTCGTTTTGCAGAGCTGGAAGTACCCAACTGAGTGCGCCAGAGAGTGGAATATATTCTCCAAAAGGCACCAGACGCTGCTTCTTATAAAGTCCACTCGACTCATCACCAGTGGCCATGATGCTATTGTAATATTTTGGCGTGCCTGCTTCCTGTGACTCAGCCAGATCCCAGAACGGAATACCTGTGACCCAAGCTGTTCCAGATTTTTCTGCCTGAACTTTCATGGCATCCAAGAAAGGTTCGATATCAGTCTGGAACATCGGAATCGAAGATTCTGGCCAGACAATCAGGTCACGTCCCCATTCGGTCTTGCTCAGATTGGCATAGATCAGCAGGGTTTTTACCTGATATTCAGTTAACCATTTCAGGTCCTGAGGGATATTGCCCTGAATCAGAGAAACAGTGAGCGGCTTTTGATTTTTTTCTTGCACGAAAGTCAGTTGTGCTGCGCCCCAAGCACCCAATAACAAGAGTGCAGAAGGAACGATCCAGAAGACCCGTTTACTTAAAATTTCAACCAGCGCACAGGCTAGAACAATCACTACAAAGGACACCCCAAATACACCGAATAAAGGCGCATAGGCATCCAGATAGAGCTCAGTAAAAGCATAACCTGCAAAGAGCCATGGGAAACCGGTAAATACCCAGGTTTTGGCCCATTCAAAGATCACCCAAAGTGGGGCGAAGGTAAGGGGTGTTTCCGGGAAAAAACGACGATAAATAAAAGTCTGAAGCGCAGTAAACAGTCCCATGACGATCGCCATGATCAGGATCATGATTACGCTCAGGAAAGCACTGGTATCGCCATATACATGAATAGAGGTATAGAGCCAGAATGCACCCACAAACCACAATCCAATCCCATAAGCCCAGCCAATGCCAAAGGCCTGTTTCGCACTACGACCACGGACGCAAGCATACAGTAAGGCAGGAGAGAGAATCGCCAGCCACCAGTAATGATAAGGTGCCAGTGCCAGGCTAAAAATAGCGCCGGCAAATAAGGCAATCAATACAGGATAAATTAAGGCTAACTGCTTTTGCTGCTGGGCTGGATTTAATAGCTTATCGAAATATGCTCTCATTGGCGCACAGCTCGAATTAAACGAATAGAACGTGAATCTGCCTCAAGAATGGTAAATTGCCAGTTTTCCAGTTCAATCGTCTGACCTTCCAGATCATTTACCAAACCAATTTCTTGTAATAACAAACCGCCCATGGTTTCAACTTCATCATCGGAGAAATTGGCATCCAGCATATTGTTAAAATGCTCGATTGGTGTCAGCGCTTGTACTACCCATGTATTGGCTGTTTTCGGGTCTTGGTCTGGAACAATATATTGTGCTTCTTCATCAGCAATATCATGTTCGTCTTCAATTTCACCCACAATTTCTTCGAGAATATCTTCTAGGGTCACCAGACCTGAAGTTGTACCGTACTCATCAATCACTACCGCAATATGAGTCTGGGTATTTTTCAGCATACGTAGAACCTGATCCGAACGCGCACTTTCCGGCACAAACAGCGGCTGACGCATCAAGGCACGAATATCGACTTTGGAAGAAGGCTCGGTCAGGAAAGGAAGCAGATCTTTGGCCAGCAAAATACCAACCACATTATCCGGTTGATCCGATGAGAACACAGGGAATCGCGAATGCGCAGATTCAACTAAAACATGCAGAATTTCCAGAAGTTGGTCATCTTCCTGCAAGCTAATCATGGACGTTCTTGGCGTCATGACTTCACGAATTTTGGTGGCTGGCAGGTCCAATACGCCTTCCAGCATTGCAACAGTATCGGGTTCTAAAAATCGACGTGAATCTTGTACTAATTTTAGCAGTTCGTCGCGAGTTTCGGGTGCAGTTCCCAGCCATTTACGTAAGCCGCGCATACCCCACGACGGGCCTGATTCCTCGTGCATGATCTTTCCTAAAGACTCTTAATATCTAAAAAA
>ENA-UOWJ01000879-UOWJ01000879.1-bioreactor-metagenome-genome-assembly--contig:-NODE-879-length-10260-cov-111.400882_pt1 | contig 10260 bp, 9 predicted proteins | sample MGYA00238156_ERZ761611 | MGnify/ENA primary metagenome ERZ761611 (study PRJEB28900, sample SAMN06268034) | bioreactor metagenome | isolation source: Joint BioEnergy Institute, California, USA...
GGCGCTCCAGTTTGTACGTCGCTAAGCGGGCGCTCTGCGCTTTTCTTATAAAAAAAATTCCGCGTGTTGTATTGTTGTGGAATGTATTCCCGTTTTACATATTTACTTGTAAAAGCGCTCAGTACTGCTGAGTAATTCATATAGAACTGCACCGAATCTCCGACTTTGTAATCCTTTTTACATTTTGTTAAGTCCAAAATCAAGTGATCGGAACTCGCTCCTATAATTACAATTCTTTTGTCGATCGGAACAAGACCTAAATAATCAATGTCCTGTCTACCAATGGCGACGATTCCCCGGAGCATTTGTCCCTTATCCTCAAATACTGGTTTTTGACCAAATGCGTCCATACCGATATTTCCGATCGGTACAGAAGGCTTTTCCTTTATTTCAACCAATTCAGCTGAAAGGGTAAATACATCATGATGCATTCTGTCATATAATCGTCCGAATGCAGTTTCCCTTCCGATAATAATCGCTTCACCTAAACGTAAATTATTAATGCCGTCAGGAATACCATTTTTATCTAGTAAATAAAGCGAACTTGAGTTGCCACCGGAAATCATTGACAGTGACAAGCCGTATGAGGACTCAATTGAATTTTTATAATCAACAAGTTTTTGTAGAATACCTTTCTCAGGAATGACACCACCAAAACAGGTTAAATTAACAGCCAACCCAAATAATCGAATATTTGTCATTACTCGTATTTCATTAACCGCTTTGTGTAATTCTTGGGCATCAAAATATCCTTCGCGAAGATCGCCTAAATCGACCATGAGGACAATTTTATGGGTCTTCTTCTGTCTTTTTGCTTCATTGTTTAAAGAACGAACCGTACTGATTTCAGAATTAAAACTAATATCAGCATAGCGAATCACATCCTCTATTTCACTATGCATCGGAATGCGAATAAGGATTTTTGATTTCTTCACTTCGGGATAATTTTTAATGTTCTCAATTCGGGCATCCCCCAGATAATCAACATATTTATTTTCGTCTGCTGCCTTGACAATTTTTGGATCAGCGGCGTACCCTTTAGTAATATGAGTAAACGTTAAACCCTTTGCTTTCATCTTTTTACCAATATAATCAAGATTATCTGTAAATTTTTTCAGGTCAATTATAATTTTTGGGTTCATCCAAATACCTCCTTTTATCTCACTTAACTCGTAAAACTACAAGATCGGTATTTCAAAAGGAAAGCAAATGGTGGAACATTTCTACTTTTCATTACTTGGCTTACTTTTATTTTAAGATAGTAATTATAATAGACGCAAGAAAGATGAACCTTTCAAAACAGCTATAACCAATGACCGGACTCTTTTTTGATTGTGAAAAAAATAATGTTTTTGCTCATAACGATAAGTATTTTTATTTTTTTAAATAAAAAATAGTGTTATACTATTCCCATCGATATTCTTTGCTTAACCATGGGAGTCTTAACTTCCTGTTTAGAGTGGGAGAAAAACGCAGAAACTTTTATACTACTAGATTGTTTTTTTAGGAGGTAATAGCAATGAGTTTGAAAAAAATATTAACGCTTGCTGGATCAGATACAAGTGGTGGAGCTGGAATGCAAGCAGATTTAAAAACATTTCAAGAACACGGAACATATGGCATGACTGCCCTTACATCAATCGTAGCAATGGACCCGAATGAAGGGTGGAAACATAATGTTTTTCCAATTGAAGCGAATATCGTGGATAAACAATTGGAGTGTGCCTTTTCTGTTGGTTTGGATGCAATGAAAACCGGTATGCTCGGTTCGGTTGAAATTGTTCAACTTGGAGCAAAGTATATCGACCAATACAGCTTAAAAAATGTTGTCATCGACCCGGTTATGGTTTGCAAAGGGGAAGATGAAGTCCTTTTACCGGAAACGGTCGATGCTTCCCGAGAGCTTCTTTTACCGAGGGCACTTGTTACAACACCGAATCTTTTTGAAGCTTGGCAATTATCAAAAGTAGGTCCAATTAAAACGGTAGCTGATATGAAAAAAGCGGCTGAAAAAATTCATGCCCTCGGTGCAAAAAATGTTGTTATTAAAGGCGGGAAAGCTTTGGATCATGAAAAAGCGGTGGATCTGTTCTATGATGGAAAAGAGTATGTCCTTTTAGAAACGGAAAAAATTGATACAACGTATAACCATGGTGCCGGCTGTACATTTGCTGCCGCGATAACAGCAAACTTGGCAAAAGGTGAAGAGGTATTTACAGCTGTGCTCAAAGCCAAACAATTTGTTGCTGCAGCCATCCGACATGGTTGGAAATTGAACGATTTTGTCGGTCCGGTCATGCATGGCGCATACAATCTGTTTAAAGACGATGTTTCGGATATCAATCAAGTGACAGTATAATCATCTGTCATTAGGTATAGACCGGGTGCAGAGCTTTTTTGTTTAATGAAAAAAGAAAAGTACAGGCCTCGTACATAGTGACGTATGTCGCTTAAGCGGGCGCCTTGTACTTTTCATTAAGAAAATTTTCTTTTTATGAAACATCAACCTCTATTTCTTCACGATGATATTGTTGCAAACTGCTGATAAGGATTTCCAGTTTTTCGAGTTGCTCGTTATAATCAAGAATGGTAGCCATAAATTGTAACATATGGTCCATTGTCAACTGTTCGGAGCTGATTTTTTGCATGTCACCAAATAAATGTAGTAACTCATTTCTCTTTGCCACGTATTCTTCCATTTCTTCCGTATGAACTTGAACTGCTTTTCCAATATATCGGAGTAATAGGTGTTCGTGATTGTTATTTAAATGGACGATAATATTCATTAATTGTTCCCTAATATTTGTTGGTAATTGGTAAATGTCATATGGATAATAGTGTAATTTCCTCAAGATTTCCAATGCCCTTTTTGCTGTTGTAATCATTTGGCGATAAATAACAACCTTCCGTATTTTCCCGAGTTTATGCTTTTTCAAAAATGTTCTTTCTTCTTTATAAAGTAAATAAACATGTTCAACATGGATAAATTGTTCTTTTAATAATTCGAGATCTTTTTTTATTAAGGTATGGTCAACTGCATCATGGTTTGTAATCCTTGTCCATTTTAATATATCATTCGTTATATCGGAAATAGATGTATAAAGTTTTGTTTCGTATTTTGGTGGTAAAAAGATCAAGTTAATGATAAAAGCTGACAATATTCCTAGCATAATGGTGGCAAATCGTAAAATCGCAAAAGTAATAAAATCATCTTGGGGTGTTTCCATTATAACGATTAAGGTTACAACCGATAATGATACTGTATCAATTTTTAACTTCAAATTAATAATAATAAGGATAATTGCCGCAAGTCCAACGATTATATAGTGATTTCCAAATAACAAAACAAAAACAATAGCGATAATTGCTCCTATCACATTTCCTTGTACTTGTTCTAAAATGGTTAAGTACGACCGGTAAATGGATGGCTGAATGGCAAAAACAGCAGAAATCGCTGCGAAAACGGGTGATGGCAGATGAAAAAGTTCCCCCAGCATAAGAGCTAATACAATTGCCAACCCAGTTTTAAAAATTCGGGCACCTAGTTTCATGAAAATTACCCCTTCTTAAGAGAAGTTTAATATCCTTGAAAAATTGTAGTGTACTAGTGGGTTAAATACAATAGGCAAAACACATATTTTTAAAATCGTTCATCTACAAATTATCCCGTTCTTTCCTTAAATCCACGGTCGTTCTGATGATAAAAGAAGCTGGGATGGTATAACCAATCATTGCTTCCATAATCGCAATTCCCCTTCCTATACCAACAGGAACAACATCACCATATCCGACTGAGAATAAAGTGAGCCCACTAAAGTAAAAACATGTATGTAGTGAAGTTAACGTATCTTCCACTTTAGCCCCTTTTTCAAGCAAAATGGTAAAACCGTTTTGAATAAAGATAAAATAAATAAGACCAAATCCAAGAAAAATGGTTGAATATATAAATATTAAATAGATAAAACTTTCCCAGGATAAATATTTCTCCTGTAAAGCAGCAGGAACAAATAAAGTTTTTAGACTTAATGCGATTATAAATATAATAACAAATAATAATAGATATCCAACCATTTAAACCACATCCACAATTTTTATTGAAGAATCAATTAAATCCAAATTTTAGCGGTATATCGAAGACTCTACCTCAAAAGTCGAGTTAATAAAGAAGATAGCTGGGAGTTTATCTCATTGATAAGATTGGGATAAATGTGAAACAGCATCTTTTATAATATACGCTTGTCCGCTTGGAAAAATGTCAAAGGGGAAAAGACTTGTTCCTGTATGTTTTAGTTGTATTAATCAATGGATTGTTTTAATCTAATGCTTAGAAGATGAATTAGGAGGGACGTAAAATGACAATTACAGTTGGAGAAAAAGTACCTGATTTTGAACTGCTTGCAAATGATGGGAAAAAGGTCAAATTATCTGATTTTCATGACAAATATATAGTTCTATATTTTTATCCAAAAGATATGACTCCAGGGTGTACAACAGAAGCGTGTGATTTCCGTGATTATCATCAAGATTTTGCGGACGTGAATGCAGTTATTTTAGGAGTAAGTGCCGATCCGATCGAAAAACACCAAAAATTTATTGAAAAACATGGATTGCCCTTTTTGCTAATAGCAGATGAAGATCATAAATTAAGTGAACAATTCGGTGTATGGAAAGAAAAAAATGTTTTCGGGAAAGTCGGCTTTGGTATTGAACGTTCGACATTTATTATTGATAAGGATGGCGTTCTCGTTAAGGAATGGCGAAAAGTGAAAGTGCAAGGTCATGTGGAAGAAGCATTGCAATTTATTAAAGACAATTTGGCATAATTTTTCTAACGGTAGAGAGCAGGGAGTTAGTCATGAGCCTGTTTTATGTAAACAAGGCATTCATCCATGCAAGTATAAGGTCAGTGCATATAGTAAAGTAGGGCATACCTCCTCATGGAATTTCACTCTGAATCTACCGGCAAAATCATAAAAGAATTTTGTCGGTTTTTTTACGGTTATTCTAGTATTTTCAAAAGGGTGCGCTTTATTTTGTATAGTATATTTTGATATAATAGACAAGTGAAATTTTTATTATTATTGGCATAATTATATAATGAACATATAGAAATATTTTTGAAAGGACGATGGAAATGCAAGTTGTGGCTACCGTCAGACGAAATGAAGAATTGGAAAAACGAATTCAGAGTCAATTTCCAGATGTTCAATTTACTTTTTTAAATAAAATGAACGAAATTGGGGAAAAACGGTATACGGCTGAAATATTGGTTACATATGGTGAAGATCTTAATGAAAAATTAATTAATGAGATGAAAAATTTACGATGGATTATGGTAATGTCTGCAGGGATTGAAAAATTACCGTTTGAGGCAATCAAAAAGAATCAAATTATTGTCACAAATGCACGGGGAATCCATAAAATCCCAATGGCAGAATTTGTGTTTGGATACATATTACAATATGCAAAACAACTCCCTCTTTTTAATAAGCAACAAAGTGAAAAAATTTGGAACAGGAATGTACATCTTCAAGAAATTTTTGGAAAAACAATGCTTATTGTCGGTGCCGGTGCAATTGGATCACAAATTAGCCGTTATGGTAAAACATTTGGTATGCACACAATCGGAATAAATCGCAGCGGCAAGGAAAACGCTAATTTTGATGTAATATATAAGATAGAACAACTAGATGATATTTTACCGGAAGCAGATTATGTTATTTCTGTCCTGCCTAATACTGCATCGACAAATAAAATTTTTTCAAGACAACAATTTTTTAATATGAAAAAAGAAGCTGTTTTTATTAATGTTGGTAGGGGAAATGCGGTTGATGAGCATGCATTAATGGAGGCATTAGAAGAAGGACAATTTGCCCATGCCTTTCTAGACGTATTTGAAAAAGAACCATTACCGGCTGATCATCCGTTTTGGAAATCGGATAAGGTGACCATTACACCACATTTGTCAGCAATATCGGATATGTATTTACCACGAGCCTATGAAATTTTTGTGAAAAATTTATGGAACTATGTAAATAAAGAAAACAACTGGATAAATTTGGTCGATTTAAATAGGGGGTATTAACGATGAGAATTTATACAAGATCTGGTGATAAAGGAACCACATCATTAGTATATGGAGCCCGAGTTCCGAAAGATGATCCGCGTGTGGAGGCGTACGGAACATGTGATGAAGCCAATTCATTTATTGGCTTAGCCGTTAGTTTTTTAAGGAATGAATCATTTCAAGGAAAAGAGAGAATATTAAAGATATTCCATGAGATTCAAACGATACTTTTTCACGTAGGAGCGGAAATTTCAACACCGGCAGGAAAAGAAGTTGTTTGGAAACTTAAGGAGGAGTATGTAAAAACTTTAGAAACTTATATCGATGAGCTTGATGCCAACCTTCCTGCTTTGAAAAATTTTATTTTACCCGGGGGTCATCCGGCCGGAGCAGCCCTTCATTCTGCACGGACAATTGTACGCAGGGCTGAAAGATGTTCAATCGGAATAGAGAATCTAAGTCCGGTTACGCTTGCTTACCTCAATCGGCTTTCGGATTTTCTCTTTGTGGCCGCCCGATATATTAATTTCATTTTACAAGTGGAAGAGCAACATTTGCATCAGGAAGAAAATGCTTAGAAACCCGAGTTATAAAGGATTAATTGACAAAACAGGGGTTAAGTGGTTACAATTATTATAGAAGTTATTATTTAATAATTTTTCTTAATAGAAAAGAGGTGCATGGCGGTGTCTCCCAATCAATTGAAAGAAGCATTAGATACGTTAAAAGTGTCTGGCGTTCGCATAACACCACAACGTCATGCGATACTTGAATATTTGATTAATTCGATGGCTCATCCAACTGCAGATGAAATATACAAAGCTCTAGAAGGTAAATTTCCAAATATGAGTGTCGCAACAGTTTACAATAATTTGCGTGTTTTTAAGGATGTGGGTTTGGTAAAAGAACTAACTTACGGGGATTCTTCAAGCCGTTTTGATTTTACCACTCATGACCATTATCATGCAATATGTGAAAGTTGTGGGAAAATTGTTGATTTCCAATATCCGGGTCTTGATGAAGTAGAACAATTTGCATCACATGTTACCGGTTTTAAAGTAAGTCATCATCGCCTGGAAGTATACGGATTATGTCCGGATTGTGCGAAAAAAGAGGCACATTAATTAATCTGATACAAACAAAAAATGCTCCCGATTATCGTTCGGAAGCATTATTTTTTTAAAACAATATTATATAGAGTACCTATGTTCTTTAAGAACTCATAAAACAAAAACAGCTTGCTACGAAAGTAATATTTTCCATTATATTAGAGAAACCATCCAGTATTCATGGCAAAAGTACTATTTAAGAAAACAGAGTTACCGGCAAATTAGCAATTGCCTTATTTCATTAAACAGTGCAGTCAATCGGATTTTTAGTCAAACGTTCCGATGATAAAATACGACCATTACACAGATTCAACGCTTTGTAGTTTTATTTTTTTTCCTATTATAAGTCTCATCGAATTCTTTTCCCGCTAATTCGCGATCGAGTGTTAACGGTTCACGGCAATACATACATATATCAACACGTCCCAACATTTTTGTTACTTTGTTGCATGAGGGACAAACAACCTGTACCGCTTTTGTTGATAACATCCCGATCATAAAATAAACAATGCAACTGGCAATGATTGATAAAAATCCAAGAAACATAAAAAGCACCATGAGTATTGGTGAATTTTTAAAAAGTAGGCCAATGTACATAATAATAAACCCAATAAATATTAAACTTAAAGCAAATGTTCGAATTTTATTAATTTTGCTTGAATACTTCATCGTGATTATCCCCCCTCTATAAACTATATCATGATTAGCACCCAAAGGTATTATGGAAAGATTTGAATCTATCTATTTTTTTTTAAGACATAATGTGTTGTGATTTAAACATTTGTTTTTTTAAAGAAAACTCGGCAATTGCCGAGCCTTTGGGCGAGAGCAGAGCCGTAGTTGCACTTATACTTAATTCTTAAAATTTCCAACTACGTCGAATTTGCTTCTTTACTGGAAATTTATACATTCTTAACGTATAAGAAAAGCGCGAGTCGCGCCCTAATCGCGACGTACAAACGGCATCCCCGCAATGAGAACAGATTTGCTTCCTCGAATAAACATCGCACGAAGAAAAATGCGTCTAGCATTTTTCGAGGACTCTGAATAATCTTCCTCGAATAGGCATCGCACGAAGAAAAAGCGATTAGCTTTTTCAAGGAAAAGGAAACACGGCGAGGGACGAGCCGATGTTGCCAAATCGTGCGTGGAGGGGAGCTAGTTTCTCAGTCGCTGGCGCTCGGAGCTAGACAATAAAACTAATCCAAAGTTATTTACTTGTATTTTTATACTTTCTTATCTTTTGAAAAAGGGCTTTTTAGGTAGTAACCATATGATAACTTAGAAAATAAAGTAAAGTTTCCATCGGTACCCAATGAAAGTATACAAGACTCCTTTGTTCTGCTTACTTCTTCTTTGGCTTTCATATTTGCAATGGAATTTTTTGACTTTGCAGTATAGACTCGAATAGTGTATTTAGAAATTTTTTCATAAAGCTGAAGTAATATAAAAACTATTGGAGGATTAACCGCTTAAGAATGTACTTTTGTTAAAGGATTAAACGGAATCCACCTTAGTTTTTAGGCAAATATCGAGCCATGAGCTGTATTACAGAGTTAAATTCATAAAATTGTAAGAAATGAAGAAAAAAGTTAGGAATTATGAAGGATTTTGATTGATTTTGTCGAAATGAACATAGGATTATAATTTTGGAGGATTTATTATGGATAATTTTGTTCGAACGCTATATCAGGAAAGAGCGAGTCAACCTTCTACATTAGGTGTATTATTAATCGAAAATACAGATCAATTACTTGCAACGACGGATACATTTGATTTGATTGTTTTTATTATTTCTACTGATGAAGAGAAGGAGTTGTATTTAAAACATTATTACCATGAAGAAAAAAAGCTTGCACTTTATATGGTTAATAATAAAAAATTGAATGAATGGCTGATGACTGGATCAAACAGGAGGATATATGATTGGCTATTAAATGGAAAAATCCTCTTTGATAGAAATGATTTCGTGCATCAATTAATTCAAGATTTAAAAGATTTCCCTTTCTATGAAAGAAAATTAAGGATAGGTCTAGAATTTGCCAAATTGATCAGACGTTATACAGATGGTAAAAAACTGTATGAACAAAAGCATTTATTCGATGCATATAATCATGTGATCCACTCACTTCATCATCTTGCACGGCTATCTTTAATTGAAAAGGGATTTCAACCTGAAGTAACTGTTTGGGATCAAGTGAAAAGTATTGAACCTGAAATTTATAAAGTTTATGAAGAACTTATTAATAGTGGGGAGCCATTAAAGAAAAGATTAGACTTACTCTTTTTAGCTAGTGAATTTTTCATTCATATGAGAACAGATCTTGGAAGTTCACATCTTATTGAAGTATTGGACAAAAAATTAAAATGGTCGGTTCAAGATATTGTTGAGGAAGAAGAACTTAAGTTATATTCCATCGATATTTTTGCCCTTCTCGAATATTTAGTAGATAAAGGCTTTTTACATATTGTATTAGAGGAGTCAAAAGGAAAGGGAATCTTTCACCGGTATTATACGACAAAAAACAACTAATTATAGATTGACCAAAGGAGATAATTTTACCCTCTTACATTAAATTATACTCTGTATGCTTAGTCGAAAATACGCTTAAAGAATAAGGAGCATGGATAATTAGAGTTCTTTGGCTGCCCCTGCTTTACAATCTACTTTACTTTAAATGATGGTTTGTTAACCATCTTTTGAAGAGGACTTCTCTTTCGAAGTTATTGATGGTCCACTTGGTTGAAAGTGATGAAGTAGATCAAAATGGGTGTTGACAGTGATTTTTTTTATTAGTATACTAATTATTGTCGCTGGACATTAGTAGCGGCAATTTTATAAAGAAGAAAAAATTGTTGACAAACATAATGTTTTTTGTTATTCTATATAAGTCGCTTTTGAGTTGATTTAACTAAAAGTAAGCATTAAAAAAAGTCTTGACTTCAAAGTAAATATTTTGATATATTTTCCAATGTGTTTTTTGATTTAAAATTGAACCTTGAAAACTGAACAAGACAAAGCGTTTAATTAAACCATTTAAGTCAGTTTTATTTTGAGCTTATCAAACACTTTTTGGAGAGTTT
>ENA-UOWJ01000881-UOWJ01000881.1-bioreactor-metagenome-genome-assembly--contig:-NODE-881-length-10245-cov-7.573602_pt1 | contig 10245 bp, 9 predicted proteins | sample MGYA00238156_ERZ761611 | MGnify/ENA primary metagenome ERZ761611 (study PRJEB28900, sample SAMN06268034) | bioreactor metagenome | isolation source: Joint BioEnergy Institute, California, USA | place...
CGGCTTCCCGCGGGCGATAGCCGCGTCACAAGCCCTTTCAGCACTGTTTGCGGAGCGCCGGGCGTTGTCCAGTGGACGGCGTCCCGGTCCGTGAACTCCCTTCTCTCTGAGCTGATGGAGGAAAACCACCAGCTCCCCTGCGATGGCAGCGCTCACGCAGCGGCCGTGATCCTGCCTCATCAGGCGAGCGCGAGGCCGTTTCCGGTAATCCCGGTCGACCAACGCGCGCCGTCCTGCACGTAGAAGAGTTCCATCCACTTGCTCGGACGCCTTGCTTTCAGTCCTCTGTGAATTCTCGAATTGCGCAAGTCGCGCATCTGACGCCCCAATCCAAGCAACTGCCCGCCGCAGCCCCCTGCGGCGGGCAGTTCACATCTCGGAATGCGTTGCGTGCCAGCCGGGCTCGGAGGCATCACGGGTGAGCTGCCAGCATTCGGCCTGGAGCCGTTCGGCGACGAAATCGAGAAACAGCCGCATGCGGAGTGGCAGGTGTGAGCGCGACGCATAGACGGCGTAAAGATTGATCTCGTCGCACTCGAAATCCTGCAGGAGGCGCACCAGCCTTCCTGCCCGGATATCCTGCTCCACGTCCCACAGGGCCTTGTAGGCGATGGCCTCGCCGGCGAGGGCCCACTGGTGGACCACCTCGGCGCTGTTCGACAGCAGCCTTCCCGAGACCCGGATATCCTGCACCTGGCCGTGCTCCCTGTACAGCCAGCGATCAAAGATCCGGCGGCCGCGCACGAGCCTTGCGCAATCGTGATGGAGAAGATCGGCAGGCCGGGTGATCGGCGGGTGCGTTGCGAGGTACCGGGGCGATGCGACGGTCACGCGCCGGCTGCGCAGCAGGGTTCGCGTGATGAGGCTTCCGTCGCTTGGCTCATCGAGAAAGATGCCAATGTCGATCTCATCCTCGAGAATGTCGACGTGGGCATCGTTCAGCACCAGCTCGATGCTGATGCCAGGATAGCGCGCCGTGAACTCCGCAACCAGCGGCGCGATGCGGTTCCGGCCGATTTCGAGCGGCGCGCCGATCCGCATATGTCCCTGCGGATACCTCGCGCGGGCCATGACCTCGGCCTCGGCGGCGTCGAGGTCGCGCAAAATGGCCTCGGCGCGCTCCAGCAGGAAGCTGCCCTCTTCCGTCAGCGTGAAGCGGCGCGGACCGCGCTCGATCAGCCGCACGCCGAGGCGCGCCTCCAGGGCGGCGAGGCGCCGGCTCACGGCGGGCAGCGAGCTCTGCATGCGTCGCGCCGCTTCCGAGAGGCTTCCGGCGGCGACGATACGCACGAACAAGCGCAGGTCGTTGAGATCGTCCGTCACCAGCATCCTTCCGTTTTTCGGAAGGATGCCTGCAAATTTCTGCGGCTACAAGGTCGGGCGCGGGCAGCCAAATAGCCGGCGACAAGCAACGGCTGACACTATCAAAGCGCCACTTGCCATGACCGATACAACGCGCCCCGCGCTGACGCCGGAGCAGCGCTTCCGCCGCAGCGTCTACACCGCAACCGCCGCTGGAGCCTTGTTGCTCCTCTACGCCGTGGTGGCCGACCAATTCATGCCGATCACCCCCGAGGCACGGGTGCTCTACGACACGACCCGCGTAGCGCCGGAAGTGTCCGGCACCGTCGTCCGCGTCCACATCACCAACGACCAGCGGGTGAAGGCCGGGCAGGTGCTGTTCGAGATCGACCCTACACGCTACCAGATCGCCGTCGATGCGGCGGAACTGGCGCTCGACCAAGCCAAGCAGACGATCCGGCAGCGGGATGCGGATATCGCCGAAGCGCGTGCCGCCATCGTCAGTGCAAAGGCGACGGCCGAGGAAGCCGTCCGCCAGGCGACCCGGAAGTGGGAGCTGAGCAAGCGCAATGCCGTCTCGCTCAGCGTCGCCGAAACTGCAGCGGCCGAACGCGATGCGGCGCTTGCCGCCGTGGAGGTGGCGAAGGCGCGACTGCGCGCCAGCCTCGTCCAGCGCGGCGAGGATGGACCCGACAACCTTTACCTGCGGGAAGCCCGCAACAAGCTGGCCCTGGCGCGGCGCGATCTCGCGCAGACACGGGTCGTCGCGGCGGAAGACGGCGTCATTGCCAACATGCGGCTGCGTCCCGGCGATTATGTCGCCCCTGGCACTCCAGTCCTCGCTGTTGTCGGCCTCAATCCGATCATTGCGGCCGATTTTCGGGAGAAGGCCCTGACCCGGGTTGGCGTCGGCGACGAGGCGCTGGTGAGCTTCGATGCCCTGCCCGGCCGGGTATTCGCAGGACGCGTCGCATCAATTGATGCCGGCGTCGCGCAGGGGCAGGTCAATGCGGACGGCACGCTGGCCCAGACGGTGGAAACCGATCGCTGGATCCGGCGTGCCCAGCGCGTGCGCGTCAACGTGAGCCTCGACGCCCCGCCCAGGCTCGTCAGCGGTGCCCGCGCGACCGTGCAACTCGTGCCGAACGGCTCCGTCATTGCCCGCGCTCTCGCGCAGGCCCAGATCCGGCTCTTCGCCCTGGTGCGCTATGTCTACTGAAAGGACCCCCGTCATGAGCGCGAACGACTGGCGGCAGGCCTGCCGCATGGCGTTCGGAGCCTTCGCCGGCTGGACGCTGGCAACGCTCCTTGCCTGGCCCTATGCCGTCTACTACGCCGTCTACCCGCTGGTCCTGATCGGTCTGGCGCCGGCGTTCGACCGGCACATCGCCCTGCAGTTCCTCGTCAGCGCCCCGACGGGGATGGTTGCCGCCGGCATCATGGTGGCCGTGCTGTCCACGCATCCCGTCGTCATGACGGCGGCCTACCTGGGCTTCGTCAGCATCTGCTTCTGGCTGATGACCAGCCCGCGAAAGCTCTTCATGTTCGGCGCCCTGTCGCTGGCCATCTCCAGCGGCCTCGTCCACTACGGCAGCTATCCGCAGATGTTGTGGGAGGAGCTGTTCTGGGCTGCCTGCGGCTCCATCGTCTGCAGCGTCGCCCTGTACTATGCGGCGTTCACCATCTTTCCGGACGCGGAGCCCCGCGCGCCCCGCGTTCCGCCACCCCGGACCCCGGCGCAGCGGCGCCACATCGTCCTGCTCTGCGCACTGGGCGCAACAGGGTCGTTCACGTTTTTCCAGCTGTTCGAGATGAGCGACTCGCTGAGCGCGCAGATGGCGACCGTGCTTATCCTGCTCGCGCTGAGCCACGATGGCATCTGGAGCGCCGGCCGCACGCGCCTTTACGGCTCGGTCATCGGCTCGGTCCATGCCACGCTCGCCCAACTGGCGATCTCAGGTCACTCGAGCTTCTGGCCGCTGACTGCCTGCGCCTTCCTGGTGGGCCTCATCTGGTTCAGCGCGGCGCACACCCGCGAGGGAATCCCCGGCAAGGGCTTTGCCGCCGTCACGGCGCTCGCAATCCTCTTCGGCCTGCTCACGCCGACCGACGACATGATCCAGAACTCGCTGTACCGCGGTGTATCCGTGGTCATCTCGATCACGCTGATGCTGGTGTTCATCTCGCTGCTGCACCGGGCGCTCAACCTCTTTCCCCACACACGCTGGACGACAGAAGGCTGAGAGCAGGTGGGCGAAGCCCGCTCCGCTCCCGCGCGGGCGGAAATGCGGCACACGCGCAGCGCCGATCCCCCACAGGAAAAGCGGGCTTAAGTTGCAAGAGAGATCCGATATGACTGGAAAGAGCTTCTGCGCCGAAAAGCGCCTTTTCCTGCCCTTCATGGCTGGCTTCTACGCCCACGTCGCCCAGCCGGCCGGTTGGGTCGCCTTTCGGCTCATCATCGGCGGTCATCTGGTGGTCGCGGGCTGGCCCAAGATCCTCGCGCCCTTGGCCCAGGCCGGTTTCGTGGAGAGCATCGGCCTTTATCCCGGCTGGCTGTTCTCGCCGGTGCTGGCGGCGCTCCAGTTCGTCGGCGGGCTCCTGATCTGCCTCGGCCTGCTGACGCGCCCCGTCGCCTTTGCCAATGCGGTCATGCTGCTCGTCACCCTCTGGTTTCACGCCGTCCATCCCTACGGCGAGGCGTTCCTGACCGCCGAGGGCCTGACATTCCTGTCGAACGCCTCCCACTACCTGACACAGGCGGGCCAGCAACGCCTCCTGGTCGATGGAGGGCACGCGTTTCTAATGGAGGTGCAGGAGAAGGCGGTGTTCAACTCGACGTTCTGGGCCGCCGGCGCCGGTCTCATCGCCGCCTTTGGCGGAGGTCCCTTCTCGATCGACCGGCTCGTGATCCGGCGCGAGTTCTGATCGCCGGCAGAGATCTCCCCGACGGCGGCAACGCGCGACCTGCGACTACCAGCCTCTCGCCTCCCGGCCGATGACCTCCACACTCCAGTCAACGAAAGCGCGAACGGCCGGCGAAAGATGGCGGCTTTGCGGATAGAGCGCCGACAACGGGTCGGTCGAGGGCTCCACATGGGCCAGAAGCCTGACCAAGCGCCCCTCGGCCAGATGCTCACGCACCACGAAGCTCCCCGCGCGGATGAGGCCCAGCCCTGCCACGCCCGCGGCGACATATGCGTCCGTGTCATCCACGGTGATACTGTCCTTCATCGACACGATGACAGTCTCATCGCCGTCCCGGAACGTCCAGTTCGTGGAGCGGCTCCTGCGGCTGTCGGCGTAGCCCACGGCCAGATGAGCCTGCAGGTCGGCCAGGCTCTGCGGTTCGCCGTATCGCCGCAGATAGGCGGGCGACGCGCACACGTACCACGGGAAACGGGCGAGCCGCCGGAGCACAAGGTTTGACAGCTGTGGCTCACCGGCCCTGATGACACAGTCGACCCCCTCGTGAACAAGATCGATCACCGCATCGCTCAGGTGCAGGTCGATGTAGATGCCCGGATGGCGCGCCGCGAACTGCGGAAGCGCCGGAATGATGACGTGGCGCGCGAGCGTGGGAGTCGTGCCCACGCGCACGGTTCCCCGGATCGTGCCGCCCCGGCCGGCCACCTCCCCCTCCGCGGCCTCGATGTCACGCAGGATGGCCTTGCAGCTCTCGTAATAGCGCAAGCCCGCGTCGGTGACGCTGACCGCCCGGGTCGTCCTGTTGAGCAGCTGGACACCGAGATGCGCCTCCAGATCCTTGATCGTCTTGGTCACCGTTGAGGGCAGGATACGGAGCGTTTCGGCAGCGCGCTTGAAGCCTCCTGTCTCCACGACGAGCGTGAACGTTTCCATCGCCTGAAGCCGATCCATCTTTTCATTCCCCGCCCTGCCGATCCGGCCCTGGTGCGCCGCGACTAGCGGCGCACGGATTGCACCATGCGCGCGTGCTCCGGCGATTATTCATTCTATACGAACAACGAGATCAGTTTCTTCGCTCTTATCCCACGCGCGTCCGCAGCCATATGCTCGGTGACGGGATGCAAAGGCGTTCAGATATCACCGTCATTCTTCTAACGCACAAGGATAAGAACGATGAACATACATACGACGGATATCCAAAATTCACGATCTGACATCATTATATTGAATAATCTCGTCCAGGATTGGGTCGAGACAGGCTGGCGACATACCCCGGAAGCGCCTTTCGACTTCCGCGAGCGCCTCGAACGCTTCTACGACTGGTCATATGTCGCCCAGTACGCCGCGATCTGGGACGAGGTCATTCCGCGCATGCGGCGCCTCACAAAGCTGGCAGCCGCCATTCTGCCTGCGGGCGTGCTCAACGTCATCACGGACCAGAATGACTTAGGCGACCTGCTCACCTCGCATCCGGACATCGCCAAGGTCACATTCACGGGCTCCACGGCGACCGGGCGGCGGATCATGGCGAGCGCGGCGCCGACGCTGAAGCGGCTGACGCTGGAGCTGGGCGGCAACGACGCGGCGATCGTGCTTGAGGACGTGAACGTCGAAGAGACCGCGGAGCGCATCTTCAACGCCGCCTTCTTCAACACGGGCCAGGCATGCCTCGCCATCAAGCGGGTCTATGTCGCGGACACGATCTACGACGCGTTCAGCGAAGCGATTGCGCGCCGCGCCCGCGAAGCCGTCGTCGGCCCGGGCAACGACCCGGCCTCCCGGTTCGGCCCACTGCAGAACCGCCAGCAGTTCGAGAAGGCGAAGTACTTCCTCGAGGTCGCACGCCGCGACGGACACATCATCGCCGGAGGCTCGACAATCGATGGACCCGGCTACTTTGTCCGGCCGACCGTGGTGCGCGACATCAACGATTCCAGCGAGCTCGTCGCGCAGGAGCAGTTCTGCCCGATCTTGCCGATCGTCCGCGTCGCGGACGGCGAGGAAGCTCTCACACTGGCCAACCACAGCGACTTCGGCCTGGGCGGCTCGGTCTGGTCCGGCGATCCCGCGCGCGCAAAGGAGCTCGCGCAGCGGATGCAGTCAGGCACGGTCTGGGTGAACCAGCATCTCAACTTCGGCCCGGACGTGCCGCTCGCGGGCGCCAAGCAATCCGGCATCGGCGTGGAGTGGACGGAGCTCGGTCTCGCCGAGTTCTGCCAGGTCAATGTCATCAATCAGGCTGCCTGACCGCCCCCTCCAGCAGATTCAACATGAGCAAGTGAAAGGACACGCAAATGGCTACGGACAACGGAAAGGTCGACACGCGCGACATCCTCGTGCTCGGCGCCGGACAGCTGGGCATGGCCGTCCTGCGGGCGCTCGCGCCGCGAATTCGCGCGGCAGGCAATTCCATCACCTGCCTGGTGGCGCCCCAGATGCTGAACAATCCCTCCGAGCAGGAAAAGGCCAATCTCGAGGAGCTGCGTTCGCTCGGCGTGACGGTCATCAGCCTCGACCTGAGCGCGGACGAGGACTCGCTGGCCGAGGCCTTCCGCCCCTACCGAACTGTCGTGAACTGCACAGGCTTCGTCGCCGGACCAGGCACGCAGCTGCGCATCACCCGTGCAGTGATCAAGGCGGGTGTCAGACGGTACTTCCCGTGGCAGTTCGGCGTCGATTACGACATCGTCGGGCGTGGAAGCGGACAGCCCGTCTTTGACGAGCAGTACGAGGTGCGTCAGCTGCTCCGCTCCCAGAATGCGGTGGAGTGGGTGATCGTCTCGACCGGCATGTTCACCAGCTTCCTGTTCGAGCCCTCGTTCGACGTGGTCAATCTCGACCGCGGTACGATCCACGGGCTCGGCAGCTGGGACACGAAGGTGACGGTGACGACACCCGAGGACGTGGGCAGGCTGACCACCGAAATTCTTCTCTCGGAGCCGCGCATCGCCAACGAGGTGGTTTTCGTCGCCGGGGACACCATCTCCTACGGCCACCTCGCCGAGGTTGTCGAGCGTGTCACGGGCCGCACGTTCGAGAAGACCGAGTGGACCCTGGACAAGCTGCGGGCCGACCTGGCTGAAGCACCGAGCGACGTGATGGTCCGCTATCGCGCTGCGTTCGCTCTCGGCGACGGCATGTGGTGGGACAAGTCCGGCACCTTCAACGAGCGGCGCCGCATCAAGGTCACCGACGTTGAAGGCTACCTGCGCGCGCGCCTCGGTCACTGATCCGCTGTCGCTCCCTGTGCCGCGAACAGGGGGCAACTCCGGCGAAGCGGCGTCGGCTGCATGGGATGCATGATGCGCCCCGCCCGGACGCCCGGCAGCCCCGGATTCCATCGAAGCCCCCTCGGATCCTCAAGCCCGAGGGGGCTGCTGTCATGAAAGATGCCCCGTGCGGTCGCGGCAGGCCCTCCCAAGGAGCCGCCCCTTGCCCGGATGAAAAACCGCGATCAGGGCAGCGGCAGCCAAGCCCTCTTCTCTCAGCACTACGTCCTCACATACTGCTTTGACCAAAGGACCATAAATAGTTGCCATTCATGACTTACTGGAACCCGATGATTGGATGGCCCAGCTGGCCGCGCATCGGCGCCCGACCATCGACGACCCGGCATGGCAGACGTCCCCGGACATGACGTCCGCCGCCCGACAGCTGGGATCGGAGATGCAGACGAAGAAATGGCCGCGGCGATGCCGCGGCCACGGAAACAGGACAAGCGATGCAGCGGCATGTCAGCCGGGAATCAGGATGGCGGCAATGCTGCCCTTTCTCTCGTCCGTCCGCTTCCCGCTGTCAGAAGCCGGCGAGCACAACCTTGCCCTGCGCCTTTCCGCTCTCGATGAGCGCGTGGGCGCGGCGCAGGTTCTCGGCGTTGATGGCGCCGAGCTGGTGATTGACGGTGCTCCGGATGCGGCCGGCGTCCACCAGTTCGGCCACCTCCGTCAGCAGCCGTCCCTGCTCGCCCATGTCGGGCGTCTCGAACAGCGAACGGGTGAACATCAGCTCCCAGTGCAGCGCGATGGACTTCGTCTTCAGCTTCAGGATGTCCAGCGGATCATCGTCGATCACGGCCATCGCGCCCTGCGGCCTGAGGCTTTCGACGATCTCGTCGAGGTGCTGCCCAGTCCGGGTCAGCGCAGCGACATAGTCGACCGCGCCGACGCCCGCTGCCTTCAGCCCGGCCGACAGCGGCTGCCGGTGGTCGATCACCGCATGGGCGCCGAGATCGAGGCACCACTGGCGGGTTTCCGGTCGCGACGCCGTCGCGATGACGGACAGCTGCGTGAGCTGCCGGGCGAGCTGGATCAGGATGGAGCCGACGCCGCCGGCACCGCCGACGATCAGCAGTGTCTGCCCGGCGCCCCCGCCCTTGCCGATACGCAGGCGGTCGAAGAGCATCTCGTAGGCCGTGATCGACGTCAGCGGCAGGGCGGCAGCCGCCACATCGTCGAGCGAGCGCGGCGCGCGCGCGACGATCCTCTCGTCCACGGCGTGCAGCTCGCTGTTGGCACCGGGCCGGTTTATGGCGCCGGCATAGTAGACGCGATCGCCCGGGGCAAACTGGCTGACGTCGCGCCCCACGGCCTCGACCACGCCGACCGCATCCCAGCCGAGCACCTCAACCTGTCCTTCCGCCGGCTTGCGTGCCTGGCGGATCTTCGTATCGACCGGGTTCACAGAGATGGCCTTGACCCGGACCAGCAGGTCGCGCGGGCGGAAGGCCGGGGTTGGCAGCTCGACATCCTCGAGCGACCTGTCGTCCGTGATCGGCTGGTTCTGGCGGTATCCAACAGCTTTCATGGTGGCCGTCCTTTCAGGAGAGGAAGAACGGACCGCACGATATCCTTCAATAAGTGTTTGATAAGAGAAGCCATATTGATACATATTCAAATGATGATTGAAAATATCGGTGATTTGCGGGTGCTGTTGCAGACTGCTCGCGCCGGCAGCCTCACGGGGGCAGCGAGGGCCCTCGGCGTCACGCCGGCAGCAGCCAGTGCGGCCCTGAAACGGATGGAAACGCAGCTTGGCGTTCGCCTGTTCGAACGCTCCACGCGGACCATGCGGCTGACGCCGCAAGGGCAGATCTTGCTGAACTATGCGAGCCGGGCCTTCGATCTCATCGCGGAGGGCGAGGCACAGGCGACCAGCGACAGGGCCGGCCTGGTGGGCCTGATCCGCGTCGCGGCACCGTCCGACCTGACGCGCTCGACGCTCCTGCCCATGCTGGACGAATTTCTGGAGGCGCACCCCGGCGTGCAGCTGGCCCTGTCGGTAGGCGACCGGCCGCTCGACGTGGTGCGCGACGAGGTCGATCTCGCGATCCGCTACGGGCACCTCGTCGACTCACGGCTGGTGGCCCGCCCCCTCATGGACACCGCGCCCGTGGTCGTCGCCGCGCCCGCCTATCTGGTGCGGCACCCCGCACCGAAGACGCCGATGGACCTCATCCGCCACAACTGCCTTGCCTACGACCGCGCCGGCCGGCCTCACCGCACCTGGCGCTTCACCCGCGACGGCCAGTCGATCGAGGTGCACGTGAGCGGGAACCGCAGCGTCGACGACGCGTCGCTCGCCCGCCAATGGGCCGTCGCGGGGGCCGGCATCCTCCTCAAGACCCCGGTCGAGATGCGGCACGAGATGCGCGACGGGCGTCTCGTTCGCCTGCTGGCGGACTGGCAGCTCGACCACTATCCGCTGAACGTGATCCTGCCCAGCGGCCGCTTCATTCCGGTGCGTGTGCGCACGCTGGTGAACTTCCTCGCCAACCGCTTCAGGCGCATATCGAAAGAGCTGAACGACCTGCTAGCATGAGGTGCCCGGCCCGTCAGCGGACGCGCTTCACGGCCCCTCGTCGCCGCCGAAGAGGTCACCGAAGAATCCATCGAAGAAGCCGCCCCCCTCGTCGTTGGCCGCGTGTTCAGGCGCTGCGGCGGGCGGCACTTCAGCAGCCTGCGTCGCAATGCCGCCGAACAGGCTTCCTATGGCAGCACCCAGCAGCATGCCGCCGGT